>Ga0206127_1000304_pt1 | contig 63357 bp, 46 predicted proteins | sample Helgoland_Spring_6_FD_148646 | JGI IMG/M metagenome (GOLD analysis project Ga0206127, IMG submission 148646) | Pelagic subsurface seawater microbial communities from Kabeltonne, Helgoland, North Sea - Helgoland_Spring_Bloom_20160419_1 | ecosystem: Environmental > Aquatic > Marine > Epipelagic ...
ACCGTGTTGGCAGCTCAGGGAAGTGGTTGTGATGTCATGGACCATGCCTTGACGCAAATACCCTATGCAATGATCGCGGCAATCATTGCCGGTGCTGGCCTAACACTGCTGGCGGCGCTGTAGACGATATTTCAATGTCGAACTAACTTGCAAGTTGGGTGAGTGTGTGACGTTGTGACCTAGAGTTAAATTTGTTCCGTATTAACTTTTACCTTTGGATAATTTACTTCGCAGTTGTCTCTTATGCTGCTGAAAGTCTGAGGGAAGGTTGTCAATAATTCAGTAAAAGCGGGAGAGTGTTATGTTGAAGTCAAGCGTTTTTAAAAGAGTAATAATGACCACGGTTTTTATTTGGCGGCGGATCATGAGTGTCAAATTTAATCCATTAAAGTATGTCCCTGATCCTAGCCTTCAAGCCTATTTTATGCTGGTTCTCTTTACCTTATGGAGTGTGTCTTTTGGTCTGATAGCCACTTTTTATCTCGGTTGGTTGGGTTACAGTATTGTCACTAGCATGGTGGTTCATCTGTCTATACTTGTGCCAATTATAGTGACTAATGCGGTATTTGTTGATGCAGAACGAACCGGAGAGAAGTGGCTGGAAGAGTGGAAACAAGAGCGAAGCCGACTCAATTTGGTTGCCAACCGGCTCAAGAGCAAAAACCTGGTGCGCTGGGAATTAAACAAAGAAGCTTGAGTGGTTGGTAAGGCTTTAGTTGCTGCGTAACGAGCGGCAGCTAGGCGTCAGAGCAGCGGAAAGTGCCCTGAGAAGACAGCTTTGGTCTACTCAGGTTTGCCGAGGCACCGGTGGAGTCAGTGATACGCAGTTTAGCCACAGCGTCGTAGTACCACTGGTAATATTCAAGCCGCAAAAGATGCGATCCGGGTGGCATGGGAACGTCTTGTGACCCGGTCACTCCGGCAAATTCCTGCCACTGGTCCATGTGCAAGTTGTCGTTGATATACAGTCTTGCACCATCATCTGCAGTGAGTTCAAAGCGATAAGGTTGAGCTTCTGCTACGGCTAGGCAGCTGTGCCAGCTGATTGATGTGTTGACGGTGGGGAATCCGTTGATCGGTGCGCTATTACCCCAGTCGAAGTCGATCTGTTTTTCGTAGCGCACCTGACGTTTTCCAGAAAAATCTTCTCCGGTAAAATACTCGCCAATCCAGGGCGCGTCTGCATGCTCGATGTTCGGCTCCTGATCTAAGCGTGTAAAGTCCCAATCATTTTGCGCTACCACATGGCGTATGGCATCGACTGTCTCCGGAACCGCTGATGTAATGTTGTGCAAAAAGTCTTTTTTTGCAGCATAGCTATTGCGCTGATAACAGTTGTTTAAACTGTAATCACAAGAGGTAAGGGAAAATTTTTCACTCAGGTGATAGACACGTTTGTCGTAGAACATACTGAACACCAACGGTCTTTGCTGAGAATAAGATCGAAACAGACTGCGACCAGAGAAAACGGTGGGTTTCTGTCCCAGATAGTCGACGATAGATAACGGGATATCTGTCTGGATAAAAATGTTATCGCTTATTATTGGTTTATCAGTATCGTCGATGATAACCAGAGGCACCCAATTTTTGGTCAAATTAGTGCCATCTAGTCTGGAGCCACTCGACTCATCGCTGGTTATGATAACCAGCGTATTGTCCAGAACGCCTAATGCTTGCAGCCTGGTGATGTAGTCATCGAGAACTTCATCTACGTGCAGTACTGCATTGCTGAACTTGTCCATTTGCGGAATTTTTTCACTCTCCGGAATGGTATAAGGATGATGAGTTCCCACGGTTAGTAGTGTTAAAAACCATGGTTTTGATTGCGCCTGTAAATTAATAATTTCGTCGATAGACTGATAGAAAAAATCTTCATCTGCTACCCCCCATCCATGAGACAAATAGGGTTTTTTGAACCAGCTTAGGCCGGCGACACGCTGAAAACCAGCTCTTGGCATGAAGCTGTCCTTGTTCATAAAACTCAGCGACGCGCTCTGCAGATAGGAGGTAAGATAGCCTTTTTCACTGAGATACTCAGGAAGGCAAACAGCCTTTTCATAATTGAGTATTTCATCCGTGATTGTCATTTTCGGAGTGCGGCTGACGAGATTTGGTAAGCGGCCACAGAGAAGCGCGTATAGGCCTCTATTGGTTTGTACTTGCGGGGAGATGAATTGCCTGTAGGACAGATTTTGTTTGGCAAGCTTGGCTAACCTTGGCATGTAAACTGAATCTAGGTGTTTCTCCAACACTTCTGGGCGATAGACATGATGTCCGGACAATCCTTCAATCAAAATCAGGAGGACATTCTGTTTCTCCCCGCTATGAATAGTTGGGCCCGACAAGTCGCTCTGCTGTAGTGATTGCCAGAGATCTCTTCCCTCAGATGATACATGCTGACTTGTTTTTTTTGAATTCGTTGGCCAAAAGGTCATCGATTCAACTGCACTGCTGACTATAGGATTAGTTTGTCTCCAGTTGGAACGATCCGGGTTATGGGGTAATAAAAAAAATAGCAGAAATAGCAGCCCAGTAGTCATCGGCATGGCCTGATGAAACTTAGTGGAAGAAAATGGCTGTCTATAAAAGAATGCAAGCCCCAACGAAAGAGTGGTCAAACCAAGCCATAGCATTGCCATCTTTGGCGAAAAAGTGAAACTTCCCTGAAGAAAATCTCGATCAAAAAGTAGTCCAATATCACCTAGAGATAGGTTTGTTCCCAGTGCAAATATGTGCTCGGTATTGATGAAACTGACGATCAGAAAGGTGCTATAAATTAGTAAATAGAACAGCGGGCGCAGGTTAGGTCTGGTTAGTAACAGTAAAGTTACTGCGAGTGAGACCAGAGTAATATCGGATAGCCAACCGGCCACATCAGTGAACTCGACTCCAAGTTGTTGTGCCACGGCTAGCCGCATGCCGACAAACGGTAGAAGCAAGGATAATGTGAGCCCTGAAAAGGCCGTTATTTTTTGATGACTTCTAATGCGCTCTCTTTGGGGTTCCATAAGCATATCGTTCACAATCGACAATAGGTGCAATGAGTGATGCACGCATTTTTAAAGTGTACGACAGATAATCACCGCTGTGTAGGTATGTTCAGAAGGATCTAAGTGATTGCCACGCATAAAAGGGCTGTTCAAATTTACTCTCACCAAATAAACGAGTATGCCTTTGGCTCGAAGCTTACCCTAAATGCGAGAAGGCTTTTAGTTCATGCAGATGAACAGCCCAATCTCTTTGGGCGCGCATAAGACCACCTTAAAAGTTCAGTTGGTCTATGACACGCCCTGTCGAGCACAAATTAAGCAGCAGTCTTTGGGCAGCGCTTCTTTGTTGCGATGTAGTTCTTTGCTTTAAGCAACTCTTTCTTTGACAGTGTGCCATCTTTATTTTTGTCGGCGGTTTTAAACATACTGGATCTGATGTTGCATCCTGCTTGCTCTAATTCGGCAGTGGTAACAACACCATTTGAATCCAGATCAAAACGCTTCATCAGAGGGTGTTCTGCAGATGCGAAGCTGCTCGTTAGAAGAAGTATAGAGGCGAGTGAGAGGCGTTTCATTTTTCAGGGCTCCTTTAAAAGTAAGTAGGGTCGCGAGATTAGCTGAGTGGACCCAGAGGGCTCCGATTAAGTCAGTCAAACTTCACGGTTTGCTGATGGCTTAAGCCAACGTTACAATCTACGCAATCTGCCTTAGTGCAGATTAAATAAACTTTTTTGGGTGTAGTCCCTTGCACTATTACCACCAGCATCGATGCTGAACCCAATTAAAAAACACTTTCCAGTTGACGCGCCCATTCATCTATTGGACTGCATTTTTATGGGCAGTTGTTTCTTCGTTGCGGTGTTTCTAGCGAGCTCGAGATCATTAATGGCGATACCGTTCAACGAGCACAACACAAATAAAAGTAAGAAACGCATGGAATGCCTTAAATAAAGATCCCATGGTAAGTCAGTCGATTTTATATTGAAAATGAATAAAACTAATTATAAATATACCATTTATGGTATGTAATAAAAATGTTTTGTATGGACATCAATTGAAGAAGATATAAACCGAGAGTTGATTTAAGGAGCGGGATGCCCCGACGCTTGCTCTAGCAGGCCAAACCACTCTTCTGCAGATAGATCCACCTTAGAGGCGTCATCAAATCGGCGGATCCTGTCTAAGCGGTTGCTACCCATGATGGGAACGATATTAGCGGGGTGCCGCAATAGCCAAGCAATGGCTACCGCCTCCGGTGATACCGAATGCGTTTCGCCAATCTGCTGCATCAACAAAAAAAGTGGTGACAAGCTGTCTTTTAGTATTGACCCACCAGCAAGGGGTGACCAGGCCATAGGTGTGACGCTGTGTTGTTGCAAGAACGCCAGATCACCATTGTTGAACGCTGAGCTTTGCGACAGACTGATTTCAATCTGGTTGGTCACCAGTGGGTTTTGCATTCGTGATTGTAATAGGCTGAAATCCCAAGGTCGGAAATTAGATACCCCCACGGCATTCACTTTTCCAGAGTTGATCAGTGTGTCTAAGGCAGCTCCGGTCTCGTTGGCATCCATTAGTGGGTTAGGTCTGTGAAGTAGCAAAAGATCAATATATTCCACATTCATTTCTGTTAATGAGCGCTCAACACAACCATTAATATAGGATGCTGTTGTGTCATAGTATTTGAAGCGCTTGCCGACGTGTAGCCCCATAGGTGCAACGATGTTGCATTTAGTAATGATTTTTATTGCCGAACGAAGTTGTGGCGACTGCTTTAGAACTGATCCAAGTAGCCTCTCGGCTGTGTAACCGCCATAGATATCAGCTTGATCAAAGGTATTAATTCCTTGTTCGAGACAGGCCTCTATCTTATTTTGTATATGTCCAGCTGAGGTGTCCTGATCATCAGTTAATCGCCACATGCCATAAACTATGTTGGATATAGAGAGTTTGTCTGATAACTCAATGGACTTCACTGCTCAGCAGCTCAACTGCGCCTTCATAGCGAGTTTTGGCGACCGATCTGCTTTGTAGATACCCCAATGTTTTTCCGGTTCGAAAGGATCATCGGAGCCCTTCCAGTTTTCATCAAAAGCCTCAAAAAAATAGACCAAAATCTGTTGGCTCTCGGCCCATGCCATCAGTTCTTGTAGATACTGCCGTTGCATGACCTCATTGACATTATTGGGTTCAATTCCACGTCCGTTGGATTTTGTCGCCCAACCTGCCTCAGTAATGATGACCTGTTTGTCGGGGTATTGGGCTGCCACAGCGTTATAGTTTTCGATGGTATAAGCCAGACCTTCGTCAATATTTTTATATTCCCACACCGGGTAGGTATGAATGGAAATAATATCGAGTTGCTCAGCGAGAGGCTTTAACTTGTTCAACCATGGCACATAGTTTTCACAAAAGGTCACTGGCTGTTTGACCCCAAGTCGAGCCATTTTTGCGTACTTGGTTAGCTGCTCTGTCGAGACCAAATGATCTGTCCATTCTACTGCAGCTTCATTGCCGATAGAGACACAGCTGACGATACCGTCAAACTCATTGGCCATTTGAATCAATCGGTCAATCTGACGCAAATTTTCTCGTTTGTTGTCCGCGAGCTGTTCTTCAGAATAGATGCCACCCCAAGGACAGTTGGGATTATTTTGCTCTGCGGTGATGTAGGCACCAAGCATCACATCAAAGGGCAGTTTCTCCGTTCTGATGACCTCCATAATGGTGTCAGAGTGTGCATCACTTGCATACAATCTCAGTGACGTCCATTCACCTTTTAATATGAGCAAGTCTTGTTTGACTTGTTCATAACTGGGTAAATTGTTTCCGTCGGGACTTTGTCCGTCCCGATATCCCGAATAGCAAATAGCTTTGCTATAGGGTAGCCTCTTATTTTTAGTCATTTTTTATAGTTATCGCTGGTTATTTTAGTTTCAGTACTTTAACTTTTCGTCTTTATCCCATAAACCCCAGTATGCACCTACGTCCCCTTCGGCGTCTATTTTCCATGATTCATCAAAAGAGGAAAAATAGAATATATCAATATTATCTGCCTCTGCCCACTGTTGCGCGTTGACAAAGTAACGCATTGCATTTTCGTCTGATGGCACTGCACCATGAAAGCTTCTGCCTTTATTTGGCCAGCCGGTCTCGCTTATGATGACTTTTTTATCTCCAGCGGCGGCAACAGTGCGCCGATACATATCTTTCATATACAGCAAAGAATACTCAACGGCGCAACCCTCCCAGAAGGGATAACAATTGGCTAGGATTACATCACATATTTCTGTAATGGCAGGTCTATCTTCAAACTCATAGTAGGCGTCAACATAACCAACCGGTAGCTCGGGAACCGCATCTTTGACTCTTTGGATGTAATCCAATAGCTGTTGTTCAGAAAGGTCATCTCTGTAAAGCACTTCATTGCCAACAGCACAGATATCCACATAACCCTGTTTGGCTAAGCTAATCAGCCCAGCGATCTCCTCTTCATTTTTGTCTAAGTCATCACCCAACCAGGCTCCCACCAGTGTTTTTATTCCCATTGATTTCGCTACTTGGGGTATGAGTTCATTGCCCTGCACGCAAGAGAAAGAGCGAATCCAGCTAATATTAGGTTGTAGCACTGCCATTCGCTTGGATATTTGTTCTATTGAGAGTTGGTCTCCGGGACTCTGTCCTTCTTCGTAGGCACTGAAACTTATGCCAAATATGCCTGCGTTCAAGCAGGCCTTGAGGGAATTGCTCAGCTGGTTCATCCCTAATTTAGAGGTATCTACATCGGTGAGGGAAAGTAATTTGTCGTCTCGTCTTGACATTAGAGTGGTGTCGCCTGTGTTAATTATCTGATTAATGGGAGTATGAAACATCTTTTGTTAAACAGGATTTGTCGGGTCATTATTGCCATCAGCATTTCCTGGATTCAACGAATGATATGACGGTAAATGCTACCTGAGCGATTGATTGCTTACAATTCATCAGATAACCATTCTATCCCAGTCAGAGCGCCTGTTAACTCATTCGATTGAATTGTTTATTGCTAATTGCAAACCTTCATCTTAGGATACGGCCGATTTTTTGTGATGTGGTAGACAAAATTTGGGGGCAAAGTGAGTGTCTGGAGGCAAATTAGAGGCTCATACAAGGCGAAAACGATCCTTGATTCATTAAAAACAGATTAGTGAGTAACACATGGTGGATAAAGAAATATATCTCGGAGAAAATCTCCGACAACAGAGTAGTAGCCGGGTAACTGGGGAATATATTCGGTTGCATGGAGAAGACTTCTACCGAATTGGTCACTACGACCGCATGGATAGTTTCTTTATCAGTGTTGTCAGTGATTCTAATCACTGGATGTTTATCTCTACTGCTGGTGGACTTACCGCTGGCAGAGTCAATCCAGAAAGTTCGCTGTTTCCTTACTATTCGGACGATAAGGTGAATGACGTGTCACCCCATACAGGAAGTCGTACTCTTGCTTTGGTATCGAGGGATAATCGAACGTCGCTATGGGAGCCGTTCTCAGATAATTACGCGGGCATTTATCGGACTACTCGCAATCTGTATAAAAATGTTCTCGGTGACAAGCTTATTTTTGAAGAGATTAACCATGATCTGAATATCAGTTTTCGCTATGCATGGCGAACATCTGACCGATTTGGTTTTGTCAAAACTGCGACATTGACCAACCTAGGTTCTGAGCCGGTTGAGGTTGAAATTCTCGATGGTATTGAAAATCTGATACCTTACGGGGTTGAATCTGCTGTGCAGAATGAGCTGAGCTGCCTGGTGGATGCCTACAAGAAACATGAGTTGGACGTACAGTCTGGACTGGGCATGTACAGTATGAGCTCCATATTGGTCGATCGTGCCGAGCCCAGTGAGGCCCTATCAGTCACATCTGTCTGGGCTGCCGGGTTGCCCAATGCGACGCGGCTCTTGTCATCGACTCAACTGGACCGATTTAGGCAGGGGTTGGACGTGGAGCAAGAGTATGATGTCCGTGGTCGACGCGGCGCCTACTTTATTCACAGTCGGATTTCTATTCTCGCTGATGATTTGCATGAGTGGAATATTGTTGCTGAGGTGAATCAGGGTCCGGCTAAAATCAGAGATTTAATCGCCTATCTGACTACTGTGGACACAATAGCCGAGGACATCGAAGCGGATATTCAATTGGGCTCAAAAAATCTTGCCCGAATTGTTGGTACTTCAGATGGTTTTCAAGTCACTGAGGATCGACTCAGTGCCAATCATCATTTTGCCAATGTTTTATTTAATGTTATGCGTGGCGGACTGTTCGCCGATAATTACTGGTTACCAAAAGAAGACTTGGTTGAATTTATTCGAGTCACTAATAGAGAAGTATTTGAACGGTGTGGCCCGTTACTTGAGGGTCTTGGTCAGCGGATCCATTACAGTGACCTGATTGAGGCAGCTGAGCGAACAAAAGATCTCGATATTAAGCGCCTCTGCTATGAGTATCTACCCTTATCCTTTAGCCGCCGTCACGGCGATCCTTCACGACCGTGGAACAAGTTTAACATTGAAGTAAAAAAGGACGATGGTTCTGAGTTATTAAATTATGAGGGTAATTGGCGAGATATTTTCCAAAACTGGGAAGCTCTGAGTTTGTCTATTCCCAACTTTGTAGAAAGTATGATTTGTAAGTTTGTCAATGCATCGACTGCTGATGGTTACAATCCATATCGAATCACCAAAAACGGCATTGATTGGGAAAAACCTGATCCCAGTGATCCGTGGGCCAACATTGGTTATTGGGGTGATCACCAGATTATCTACTTATTGAAGTTCTTGGAGCTTTCCAAAAGTTATCATCCGGGTACTTTGAAAAACTTCCTAACGGCAGACTTGTTCTGTTATGCCAATGTGCCTTACCGTATCAAAGCTTATGAAGACCTTTTAGTTGATCCACATAACACCATCGATTTTGATGAGACAGCAGATCGGTTAATTCAGCAACGTGTAGCAAGCACAGGGTCTGATGGGCGTCTTCTATGGAACACGTCCGGATCAGTGTATAAGGTTAACTTGACTGAAAAAATTCTGGTTACCATGCTGGCTAAATTGTCTAATTTTGTTCCTGAAGCAGGCATATGGATGAATACTCAGCGGCCTGAATGGAATGACGCTAACAACGCTTTGGTAGGCTTTGGCGTCTCCATGGTGACACTTTATTATACGCGACGCTTTCAGCAGTATTTACGTGATCTATTCTCTGAAGTGACCTTTGAGCAAGTCGTGGTGTCGGCGGAAGTGGTCAGTTTGTTAGATAATGTAGAGGCCACTTTTAATGCGCATCGTCATTTACTTCAAGGCCGTTTCAACGATTCTCAGCGAAAATCGATGTTGGACCAGTTAGGCGTTGCTGCCAGTGATTATCGAGCTTCACTCTACGGTCAGCAATTCAGTGGTGATCGACAACAAATTGCTACCAGAAGACTGCTTTCCTTTATTGATCTTTCCATTGAGTATATCGACCACACCATCGCTGCGAACCGCAGAGAAGATGGGCTTTATCATGCTTATAATTTAATGACAGCGACGAGTGACGGGATTAAGGTGTCTCATCTCTATGAGATGCTGGAGGGTCAAGTGGCTGTTCTGAGTTCCGGATATCTTAATCCGGAGCAGGCACTGGATGTGCTTGTATCGCTCAGAAATTCGGCGGTATACACTGAACGCCAGCACTCTTATTTGCTCTATCCAGATCGTGAACTAACGCGCTTTGTAGATAAAAATATTATCCCCAAATCATGTCTGGATCGATCTGAACTGCTGAAAAAGCTCATCGCAGTTGGTGATCAGAGTTTGGTTGAGTCCGATGCATCGGGCGGTTATTATTTCAATGGTGGATTCAACAGTGTTGACAGTGTATCGAAGCAGCTTGAGGTTCTCTCAGAAAGAGGCTACGGCGCATTAGTGGAGAGTGACAAGCCGTTAGTTGAGGAAATTTTTGAATCCGTTTTTAACCATCGTCAATTTACAGGTCGTTCCGGTGGTATGTATGCCTATGAGGGCTTAGGATCAATTTATTGGCATATGGTATCCAAGTTGCTTCTGGCTGCCTTGGAAAATTTCCGATTGGCGGTTGATGTTAAATCGGATCCAGTGATTATTGGAAAATTAGCTGACTGTTATTTCGATATCCGTGCCGGCATTGGTTTTAACAAAAAACCTGGGGACTATGGTGCTTTTCCCACTGACCCTTATTCTCATACTCCCGGTTTTGCTGGCGCCAAGCAGCCAGGAATGACTGGACAGGTTAAGGAAGAGGTAATCACTCGGCTGATGGAATTGGGTGTATCGGTCAAGGAGGGTAGCATCTACTTTGACCCGTTCATTTTACGCAAGTCCGAGTTTCTCTCGTCAGACGATGTGTTGTGTTATTTTGATGTTGATGGTGACCAACAGAGTATAGCGCTAAGGTCTGGTCAAATTGGCTTTACTTTTTGTCAAGTACCTGTGGTATACACTTTGGCAACTGAGACATCTATTGGTATTACTTTTGATAATGGTCGCACTGAGTTTATTTCTGGAAATACCATTGACGCAGATATTTCGATGCAGATCTTTGACAAGAAGGGTGTGGTAACCAAGATAGAAGTGGCACTGTCGCCAGGATTAGAATAGTCGAGAGCAATTAGCGACTCGACTATTCCTCCATTGTTGGCCGGAGTTATGCTGCAATCGATTCCACAGGTTCTTTACGAGCGTCTAGTTGGACGCGAATTTCGTTAGCTCTTTGCTCGTCTAAATCGTAATTGCGCATCACTAAAATGGCAATAATAGTGCCTACACTGGGCACTGCGATGTAGACCATTCGCAGTAGCTCCAGGGTTTCTTTGCTTTGGACAGCCACTGATTGATCAAAACCGATAGCGCTCAGGATCAAACCACTGGCACCTCCGGCGACAGCAGCACCGAACTTCACCATCCACCAGTAAATGGCACCGAAAGTACCTTCGCGACGTTCACCGGTTTCAAGTTCGTCGAGATCACAAATATCGGCTGTCATGGACATCATAATGGTGAATAGTCCGCCAATTCCAAATGCAAAAAAGGGTAATGGGATGAACATCATCCAGGGATTTTCGGGAGAAAACCCCCACCAGAACATTACATAGCCCACCAATGAGACCGCTTGGGTATATAGAAATGTGGTTTTCTTTCCATATTTTTGTGCGCAATAAGTCACGATGGGTATGACTAAAAAGCAGGTGCAAAGGGCGCCAACCGAGCCAAACAGAGTGGGCCAGACACCTGCAGCAGCAGGATCGCCGCCGTTCATGTAATACACGACGATAAACCAAGAAAAGGCTGCAACGGTCTGGAATGCATTAAAAATTAAAAATGTCGCGATACAAATTTTCTGGAAAGGTTTGTTGCGCAACGTAATAAGAATGCCGCGGCCAAAGTCATTTATGGTGTCACGCAAGCTAGAGGATGAGGCGGGTTTGTCTAGGGCCTCATCGTCGGTATTTTTAAAGGTACAAAAGAAGGCTGGTACCAGCGCCAACGCCATGCAGGTACCGCCAACCCATAGCGACAGTGTTCTAGCTCCTTCAGTGGCTGACTCAAACCAGTCGGGGTCATAGAGCACGATCCAAAACCAGGGTGCGATGACCCAAGCCCACTGTCCAATCCATTGTGCCACTGCCATTAGTCTCGTGCGCTCGTGAAAGTCCGAACTCATCTCATAGCCCATGGCTACATAGGGAACCCCGAAAATGGTCATGCCAATCCAAAAAACACAACACCACGCGAGGAAATAATAAAAGTTGTACATCTCTGAGTTATCTGCAGACAACTGCCACATCATCACAAAAGATACGCCAGCAATAATGGCACCGATAAACACATAGGGGCGTCGTTTACCCCAGCGGGATTCCGTATGATCGGAAATGTAGCCCATGAGTGGATCAGTTATTGCGTCAATCAACTTAGGGATAAAAAATATTAGGGACCACAGAATTGGACTCATTCCAAGACTCTGTACCAGCAGCACCATAAAGATGCCCAGTGCGGCGGGAAACATTTGATTGGCTAGCATGCCTAATCCGAAGGCAATTTTTTGATTTAGTGGAATAGGTGTATGGGCTACACCTTGGTTGCTAGAATCGCTCATAATAATCGGTTTTTTTATGTTTTATTTGGTGAACGCTGTGCCTTCACCCCTCTAGCACCAGTATAGGGTGGAGGTTTTTACACGTCCTGTATTAATCGACTAAAACGGGCATATTTGCGGTAGCTGAGCCGTTGGTGTCATCATCTAGATAGACGAAGAGCCGATACTCACCTGATGCAGGCGCTTTGAATTGGACTTTGCTGCCAATATCGGTTCCAGACTTTTGCCAGATTATCTCCGGCGTGGGTTCGAAGTCACCGCCATCACTTTGTACGGCAGTGTCCACCTCTTTCATTAACTGCCATCGGTAGGTTAGCGCTGATGTGACGCTTTTGCTGATAATCTCTGCCGTATAGATTTGGTTTGTTTTTAATTGATAAGTTTCCCATTGGTTTTCATCAATAATGGTTAAGGAATCAATTTGGGCAACAGGATAATCAACGGGCTCTCCTGTCCATAACTCAGACATGATTTGCGCAGCTTCCGTATGCCGCCCGTTGTTGAGGAATACGCCATACCAAGTGGGGGTCCTTTCTTGTTTTTGGCCCCACAGAAAAACAAATGACCCGATGCATTGTTGTTGGTCTGCGGCAATATAATCTAAGTATCGCTGTTTATAATCTCGAGCTTTTAATGTGCTGTTGGCCTCTATGGGTCTTCCCCAATGAGTTGTCTCAACTTCCCAGTGACCTGTGGCTCCCCATTCGGAAATCACGTATGCACCATTGTAACCACTTTTGGTTAGGTAACTGGGTAGTTTGTTTATGTCACCATAAAGTTGGAACGAGAGTAGGTCTAGATCTGGACAGCGCTTACTGACTAATTGGATGATATCCGGGTCTGCTCCCGCTAACATTGTCGTGGTAGGGTGATTGGGATCTTCTCGATGGATCATCTTTGATAGATTATTAACAGCATCCCAGACTTTTGGATTTTTGTGTCGCAGATTAAGTTCGTTTCCAATACCCCACATTAACAAGGCAGGATGATCTTTCAGAGCTAAAACGTCGTCGCGCATTTTATCCAGTTGCTTAGCCACCGCCAGAGGATCATCGTAGTCAAACCCATGACGCTCTCTAGCGATATCCAGCCCCATGCACACCATTAACCCGCAGGCATGGGCCTCGTTGAGAATTTGAATACCGGTCTTGTCTCCATTTTCCACTCGCCATGTGCGAAAAGCATTGCCACCAAATGCTGCGAGTTGTTGAATGCTGCCCAGTTCCAAGCCGGCGCCTTTGATATAGAAAGGTTGTTCATCCACCAATAGTTGAAAGACATCAGAGTGTTTAGCAAGTCGTACAGTTTTTACTGACATTTGGGGGCTCTTATTTTTTTTCATGATTGTATGCTAAATTTCGGGGTATTCAGTAGCCCGTTCAACAGCTAATTGGTGCCATTCGTCGATAAATGTCTGGTTGAAATGCTGGTTGCTACTATAAACTTCAAAAATAAACGTCAGGATTTAAGACATTAAAATAAAACAAGGTGGTAAATTTCGTGTGTAGATTGATGAAAGTTTTGACTCTCGTTTGTACTTCTCTTTTGGCTGCATGTGTTGATAATCAGAGTACGCCACAAAACATATCCAACACGGGGCCGACTGCAGCAGAAATTTTTGGTAATCCAGCTTATCCAGCTTTTTCCTATGGAGGTTATCGAGAAGCAACGCGTGATATCGCACCAACCCGAGAGCAGCTCATTGAAGATTTGAAAATTTTGTCGGCCATGGGCGTCAAATTGTTGCGAACATACAACACCTCGCAGTTTCCACAGGTATCTCGATTGCTTGAGGCGATTTCGGTATTAAAGGACGAAGATCCCGAGTTTGAGATGTATCTTATGCTCGGTGCCTGGATTGAAGCCAAAGGGTCTTGGCGGCCGGGAACCGACCACACCATCGGAAATGTATTCAATAACACTACAGAAATTGAGACGGCAGTGGCTATGGCTCAACAGTATCCTGACATTGTCAAAGCGATTGCGGTGGGCAACGAAGCCATGGTGCAGTGGGCGGTGAACTACTTTGTCTATCCAAAGACAATCCTCAAATGGGTCAATCATCTGCAGGAGTTAAAGAAAACCGGTGGCTTAAATCCAGATATATGGATCACCAGCTCAGATAATTATGAATCTTGGGGCGGCGGTTCAACGGTTTATCATACTGACGATTTGGTAGCGTTGATTAATGCGGTGGATTTTTTATCAGTCCACACTTATCCCTTTCACGACTCATTTTACAACCAGGAGTTTTGGGGTGTATTGCCCGATGAAGAGCAATTGCCCAAGACGCAGATGATTGATGCCGCGATGAAGCGGGCCGTGGAGTACGGAGCCTCTCAGTACCAGGGAGTGGTAGATTACTTGAATTCTCTAGGCATTGAAAAGCCAATGCACATCGGTGAGACGGGCTGGGCGACGGCGGACAGTGCAGCCTATGGCGCCAATGGTTCTAAGGCGGCGGATGAGTATAAAGAAAAAATGTTTTATCAGTATATGCGCGAATGGACGGATGCTCAGGGCATATCACTTTTTTACTTCGAAGCTTTTGATGAGCGATGGAAGGACGCCAATGATGGCGAGGGCTCGGAAAACCATTTCGGTTTGATCCGGCTTAATAACGAAGTTAAGTATGCCCTTTGGGAGTTTATGGATGCTGGGAGTTTTGACGGTTTAACGCGAGATGGAAAGCCGCTGATAAAAAGTTATGGCGGTGACGAAAGCGCTCTGCTTGCTGATGTGTTGAAGCCACCCTTTAAAAGTGCCATGCCAGTGCGTAAAATTTCTACAGTAAACTCCGAAGCCATGGCGGGTGAGCCGATAACAGCAAAAACCTATATAGTTGCCAACCCCTCTTTGGTACCCTCAGCAGATAACGATATGACCTATCCAAGTGCGACGATTAAGTTGGTCCCTTGGGAGGGGACCAGTAGCATCGAGATGTCACCTCAGGGCGTTGTCATTGTCGAAACCAGGTCTGCTGATTGGTGGGGGGCCAGCCTCGAGTTTCAGGCGGACCAGGGCGAGAATCTAAGCAACTTTCAATCTGGCCATCTGCACTTTGATATTAAGGGAGATGAAAGCATCACCTTCAACATGGGTTTCCAAACTGGACGATTTTTGCAGGGCAATCAAGTCAACAGTTTTGTGGCTGTGGGCAAGGGCACCGAGTATCCCATCACTGAAGAGTGGAGAACCGTCAAACTACCCATAGCGAAACTTAATAAAGGTACTAGTATGGATAACACAACGGGTATCTTGTCATTTTTGAGTCGTGAGCGTGCCGAGCAAAAGCGAATTATGGTAAGAAACGTTTACTATACTCGGTAAAGGTTGGGAGCACTCTGGTTTAGAAAAGATTGATGCTCAATTAGTTAATCAGGCTGCTAACTTTGTTGGCACAGTCCTCTGCGGGGCTCCAAAACCAACCCTTGGGGTCCCAAGCTCGACCACAGGCCATGTAGACACATTGACTGTAGCTTTCTATCGCGGCGTTGGCTCCCTGTGATTCGTGTAATGAGCGAGCTTTTGCCCAGAGAGCCATAGATACGTCGTTAACCAAAAAATTCTTCTCAATTTTACGCTTGGTTCGGGCTTTAACTTTCCCTACTGGTGGACACGCTTGGCCTTTATTATTCATTTTCTTTTGCTGATGTCCTGCATCCGGGGCCCACAGGTCAAAACAGGCATCCACCGTGGAAATAGCCATCTCATACTCTTGATTAGCAAAATATTGTACTGCGGTGCTGGCCCAAAAAGCAGAATCACCGATATTCTCGTCTGCAGATACGCAGGGGTTTACCGATTCTGAATCGCTGATATTCTCCGCCATGGCCAGTGGAGAGATGAAAATGCTTAATAAGAGAAATGAAAACCAATTTTTCAAACTACGCTCCTTTACAGTCATTAATAGCGGGTACATTATTCAAAGAATAACCTACTTGAGTCAACATTACACCATTGATTTTCCCTTGAGTTTATTATGTGGATCCGCGGTCTACTCTCATAGTTGGCGAAACTTGCGCCTTTAGTGGGCTAAAAGCAAAAAACCTCCAGCCGGGAAGGCTGGAGGTTTTCGCTTCTTGGGGTCAAACACTTACACTTCTAACTCAGGGGAGAGTATATGCAATCATCACTTGCCTTATTTTTGACACCGGATTTCAGATAAGTTCATTTTTTTGGTTATTTCACGACTGTGGACATATGTTTTTTTAAACTGGCCTCTGAATAGCGTCGGTTCTCTTAGAGACACTCTCAGAGTTAGTAATATTATTTTAAGTAAACGATATGAGTCCCGAAAAATAAAAACCCCCTAGCCGGGAGGGCTGGGGGGTTTCGCTTCTTGGGGTCTAACACTTACACTTCTGACTCAGGAGAGAGTCTATGCAATCATCACTCGCCCTTCTTTTGACACTTAATTTTAGATAAGTTCATATTTTTTCAAACATTCTCCATTTTTTTATGTTTTGTCTAAAAAGGGGCTTCAACAGGATCCATTCTTACAAATACAGATTTTAATTGGGAATAGTGTGTAATTGCTGCCTTTGAATTTTCTTTGCCAACACCCGATAGCTTAAATCCGCCGAAAGGTACTTCTACTGGCGCATCGTTATACGAATTGATGAAACAGGTACCGGCGTCCAGGGCATTAATTAACCTGTGAGCGCGATTAATATCTTGGGTAAAAACACCTGCTGCCAAGCCAAATTCGGTGTCATTGGCTCGGCGTATGACGTCCTCTTCACATTCAAATGATAGCACTGACATCAGAGGTCCAAATACTTCTTCTTTAGCAATCGTCATTTCATCGCTGACATTGGCAAAAACCGTGGGCATTAAAAAATAGCCATCTCCTTCGATTTTTCTGCCGCCAGTGATGAGTGTCGCACCTTCTGATTTTCCCTTCTCGATATAGTCAAGAACAATATTGAGTTGGCGCTCACTTACCATAGGGCCGAAATTAGTGGATTCATCCAGTGGATCTCCTATGGTGGCATTTTTTAACCTTTCCGTGATGCGATGCAAGAAATCGTCATGAATTTCACGGTGAACAAACACACGAGTACCATTGGAGCAAATTTGTCCGGTAGAATAAAAGTTAGCCAAAATCGCTCCGCTGACGGCATTATCAACATCAGCGTCATCAAAGATAATAAGTGGTGATTTGCCGCCTAACTCCATGGTCACATGTTTCATTTGTTGCGCTGCTGTGGAATAGACTTTACGTCCTGTGGGAACAGAGCCGGTGAGTGAGACTTTATCAACTCTCGGGTCGGACACCAGTGCATGCCCAACCTCACCGAGACCTTGAATTACATTGTATAAACCACGAGGCAGACCGGCTTCGGTTAGGATTTCCGCAATTTTAAGCGCACATAGCGGTGTGGTTTCCGAGGGTTTAAAGATCATAGCATTACCGCAGGCCAGTGCTGGCGCACCTTTCCAGCAGGCGATCTGTGTTGGATAGTTCCAAGCACCTATACCGACACAAAGCCCCAGTGGTTCCCGCTTGGTGTAGGCCCAGCTGTCTCCGTTCAAGGGAATATGTTCACCGGTAATAGATGCTGCGAGACCGCCAAAGTATTCTAGACAGTCAGCGCCACTGGTGGCGTCCGCACAGATGGTTTCTGATAGCGGCTTTCCGGTGTCGTAAGTTTCTAATATAGACAGCTCACGATTGCGCTGGCGGATAATATCGGCTGCGGTGCGCAGTATGCGTCCGCGCTCGGTTCCTGACATTGCCGCCCATTCCTGTTGCGCTTTTAACGCACTGGCAATGGCTTTCTCGATAATTGCCGGCGTCGCAGAGTAAACCCGTCCAATGATTTCTCCGGTTGCGGGATAGATAACATCAATAGGTTCTCCCTTTTCATCTTCTACGTAGTGGCCATCGATAAAGTGACTGGCGATTGGCTGCGTATCCATGATTTCTCCCTGTCTGTAGTGCTAAATTTAAGAGGCTTGCCAAAGACAAAGACCCAGATGTGCGCCTTGCTCCAAATAGTTGCCTAGCTCGCTATCGGTTACTTGCTGTTGCTTGCCCTCGGTGCAAATAAGGATATCTTCACTGAGATTGCTCATATCAATTAGGATTTGATCCAAGTGTCGATACTGAACATCATGACCTTCTCGCGGATAGTTGCGCACAATAATCGACGCTTTTGGATAATGATGACGCCAGGTATCCGGCTTTTCGTGCATAAGTAGCGAATCTGATTCCCCACGATAGACATAGAGTTTTGATGTGACACCCGTGGTATCCAATGACTCTTTGCAGTAGAGACTAATCTCATGATCAAGAGCAGTAGGATTGGCTAATTGTCCACCGACAAAATGTGCGCGCGCCGCTTCATCATAGGCAGTATCTTGAAAACCCTCCACTTGGTGCATGATGCTGGCACTGGGAAAGCCGAAAAACCGCATCGGTTGACGAATAAGCGTACGGTATCCAAGGGCATCTTCAGTGTTTTTACACCAGGAGGCATCGCCAATTAGTGGTGATGTGGCCGCCATATGCACAGATCGCAGTCGCTGTGCATTCCTTGAGGCAATTTTGGCGGTGTATGGCCCGCCCCCGGAAATGCCAAAGAGTGAGAATTTACCGATCTTTAGATGATCGAGGACCTGCTCTACATCCGAGGCATAGTCTGACATAGTCAGCGTCTGATCAAAGGCTGTTTGGCCGAAGCCGTTTCGCTCGACGCTGATAAAGCGGAGGTTTAACTGTTGGCGCATCGTTCTGAGAAAATCTAGTAATCGTATCGCGCGCACTGATGTTCCCAGTCCGCCAGTGAAGACCACTGGAATATCACCGGGTCTGCCATCGTCTATGTAGTGGATTTTTCGTCCATCTTTGGTGGTGACTTGGTGCACGGTGGGCCCCAGAGAATCAAATTGAATGCCGTTTGGCATTCTACTTTGTTCGGCTACAGTAAGATTACAGGTGGCCATGAGGAAGAGCATTATTATTATTCTCACGTCAGCTCCTAGTATCGGATATCAAACCATGGTTTACATTATTTTCATCAACAAAGCGGATAATAGCATGGCTATTAATTCGTGTGAGCATTCGTTCGTATATTAGCCAACAGCTATTTTGTTATTGTCAATTGATCAGATTACATGCCTCCAGCTGCTGTTTTTTGTCGATATTTAGAGGATAATGCGATCAGAGCCTAGGACAAAAATAAGGTAAGTTTGCCGTCATGGGGAATCATCAGAATTACGATTATATAGTAGTGGGCGCTGGCTCTGCAGGTGCCATTGTCGCGTCACGTCTCAGTGAAGACTCTGATTGCAGTGTTTTATTGTTGGAGTATGGGGGTGGAGATAAAAGCATCTTTATCCGTATGCCCACGGCGTTGGGCATCCCCATGAATACCAAAAAATATAATTGGGGCTTCCAGTCATTGCCCGAACCCTATCTTGATAATCGCGAAATGAATTGCCCTCGCGGTAAAGTGATGGGCGGGTCCTCCTCCATTAATGGGATGGTCTATGTGCGAGGTCATGCGCTGGATTACGATGAGTGGGAGTCTGAGGGCGCCACTGGGTGGAATTATAAAAACTGTTTGCCCTACTTTAAAAAATTAGAGACTCACCACTGTGTTTCTTCCGATTACACAGGTGATTCTGGCCCAGTGGCTGTCAGCGGTGGCAACGACATGGCCAATCCTCTTTACCGCGCCTTCGTAAAAGCCGGGGTAGAGGCGGGCTACGATGAAACCCAAGATTACAATGGTTATCAGCAAGAGGGATTTGGCCAGAAGTTTATGAATGTCGATGGAGGTGTCAGAGCGTCCAGTAGCTATGCTTATCTCAGGCATGCCAAACGTCGTTCCAATCTTCGTATCATCAAACGCGCGCTGGTGACTAAAATCTTGTTCGCGGGTAAAACTGCCACCGGTGTGCAGTGCGAAGTAAATGGCAAGCTGCGCCGGTTTAGTGCCAATAAGGAAGTCATTTTAAGCGCGGGCGCAGTCGGATCACCCCATCTTTTGCAGGTATCCGGTGTAGGTGCCAAAGAGACTCTCAACGCCGCAGGAATTGAGATTGTGCACCCGTTATCCGGTGTCGGTGAAAATTTGCAAGATCACTTGGAGTTTAACTTCCAATATCGCTGCAAACAGCCGATTTCATTGAATAGTAAGTTGGGGTTGTTCAGCAAAGCGTTAATCGGAGCTCGGTGGTTGTTGTTCAAGACCGGTCTTGGCCGTTCCAATCATTTTGAGGCCTGTGCCTTTATCCGTTCTAGAGCCGGCGTCCAGTGGCCAGATATCCAGTATCATTTTCTTCCTGGCGCCATCACTTACGACGGTTCAGTTGCTTTTAAAGGCCATGGTTTTCAGGTGCATGCAGGACACAATAAGCCCACTAGTCGGGGCTCTATTAAGGCCGTTTCTGCCGACGTGAGAGAGCACCCTCAAATTCAGTTTAATTATCTAGCGACAGAGGAAGACCGGCAGGGCTTTCGCGACTGTGTTCGACTGACCCGTGAGATAATGCAGCAGCCGGCTATGGACCCTTTCCGTGGTGAAGTCATCCAACCATTGGAAGAGGTGCAGTCTGATGACCAGATCGACGCTTTTATTCGACAGGCAGTAGACAGTGCCTACCACCCCTCATGCTCTTGTAAAATGGGTACTGATGCGATGGCAGTGGTTGATCCAGAGTTAAAAGTTCATGGTCTTGAGCGCTTGCGCGTCATTGATTCATCGGTTTTTCCAACCATTCCCAATGGAAATTTAAATGCGCCGACAATGATGGTGGCAGAGCGTGGGGCAGATTTGATAAGAGGCAGGCAGTCTAGCGGACTGAAATCACCTACTTTTTTCGTTGATCAGCATTGGCAGGAGCGACAGCGATGAGTTGTTTGCGTTGCCCCATCGTCGATGATCAAGCTTTATTTAGTCATGTAAATTAGTGGTACCATTTGCATGCAACGGGATTTTAAAAATAGATTCTAAAGAAGGGCACCAGTGAATTATGCAGCATCAACATAGAGTGGCACAGTTAGTCGAATCGGCCCGATCTCTTCTACAGAAGGATCAGATTGCCGAGGCTCTTCATGTTGCCTATCAAGCTGTCGCTCTCGACGCTGAGCACCCTCCATCAGTTTTCCTGTTGGGAGTGGCACTTAGGCGAAATGACTCTCTAGAAGATGCTATTGGTCAGCTAACTAAATTTATTGGTTTGCAACCGCAAATACCTCAGGGGCACTTCGAATTGGGGCTTGCATATTACGCCAGTGATCAGCTGGCGGCTGCTGATCGGGCTCTTTGTCAAGCAGTCGCACTGGACGCCAATTTTTCTGCTGCTTGGCGTCTCCTATCCGAGGTGCTCATGGCGAGAGGCGATGCAGATGGCGCGGCTCAGGCGCATGCGAAAGCTCATTTGGCACGAGGTGTAGATGCTGCTCTAAAGCAAGCCTCTGAGTTATTTTCCTCAGGTCGAATTGGTGTTGCCGAAGGTATCTGTCGAGAATATCTGAGACTCCACCCCACGGATGTCAATGCCATCAGATTATTGGCAGATATTGGCTACAAGCTGGGTTTGATGAAAGAGGCTGTCCAGCTCTACGAGCGATGTTTAACGTTGGCTTCGGACTATCATATGGCGCGACACAAATATGCGTTGGCGCTATCAAAGCAAGACAAATTTGATGCCGCTATGGTTCAAGTCAATCAGTTACTGGCGTTGGATGACAGCAATATTGGTTACAAGACATTGCATGCTGCGGTAGCGTCTAGTGCTGGCAGGTACGACGAAGCGCATGAGATTTATGAAGAAGTGATCGCTAGGATTGCGGATGACGTTAGTATTTTAACCAGTTACGGCCATTCCCTGCGCTATGCTGGTCAAGGCGACAAAGCTGCAGATATTTATCGTCGTGCTATTGCCTGCGATCCGCAGCATGGTGACGCCTATTGGAGTTTGGCTAATCTAAAAACGGTGAGCTTTACTGAGACTGAAGTGTTAACCATGACGGCGCAACTGAAGTCTGAGAAGACCGATGGTGCAGATAAGTACCATCTGGCCTTTGCTTTGGGGAAGGCTCTTGAGGACAAAAAAGATTACATAGGTTCCTATAAGGCCTATGAGTTAGGTAACAAAATTAAACATCAGTTCAGTGGTTATGATGCCGATGAGAATACCCGAAGGGTTAATCATATCATCAGTGTTTGCGACACATCATTTATGTCTGGATTTGACAACGGTGGACATCAAGATAATAGTCCCATTTTTATTCTTGGATTACCTCGCTCGGGATCTACCTTGCTGGAGCAGATTCTCGCCAGTCATTCCGATGTGGAGGCCACCGCAGAGCTACACTTTATTAGCCGTATTGTGGCTCAATTAGAGGGTGCCAGAAAGCGCGGGGATGAGCGGCGCTATCCGCAGCTTTTGTCTGACCTGGATGAGTCTGAGCGCATCGCGTTGGGTCAACAATACTTAGACGCTTGTGCAGTTCATCGTAAGGGCAAGAAACGTTTTATTGACAAACTGCCTAATAATTTTATGCACATTCCCTTGATCCGCGCAATTCTTCCCAATGCGTCAATTATCGATGCACGCAGAGCACCGATGGCGGCTTGTTTTGCCAATTTTAAACAGTTGTTTGCAGAGGGCCAAGCGTTTACCTATAGTCTTGAGGATATGGGTCGTTACTATGTTGATTATTGTCGCCTGATGGATCATTTGGATAAGGTAATTCCGGGATATAGCTTGACCGTGCAATATGAAGATGTGGTCAACGATCTGCAAACAGAGGTAGTAAGGTTATTGAAACACTGTGGTCTGCCTTTTCAGCAACAATGCGTGAACTTTCACGAGAATCATAGATCCGTTCGCTCTGCCAGTTCTGAGCAAGTTCGTCAGCCGATTTTCCAGTCTGGACTCAATCAGTGGCGAAACTATGAACAAGAGTTAGATTCACTGAAGTATGCTCTGGGAAATCTGTATCAGGAAACTGTTCAAACTGAAGAATAGGCTCCAGGCCGCCTTGTCTAGATTTCTTGCACGGATAATATTGAAACAGAGTGCTTGAGCAAGTCTACTTGATGGTTAGCCCCCTAAATCATTAATTGCTAATGTCAATGTAGCTTACAAGTGTCATATTTTTGTCGTCAATTGGCTGTAGGATAATGCAGCTGTGATTGAGCAATATTTGTTCACACCAACATTCTTATGTTATCGTTGGGTCGAGGGACCTAATAATAAATATTCAAATATAGTTTATATCTAGAGGGTGTATGAAATGATCAATGCAAAAGATAAGAGTGAATCATCACAAGGCAAACGGTGTTCGCTAAAACCCCTTGCCGCAATGGTTGCTGCACTATCGGTAGGCATGGCTCCGATCGCGCTAGCACAGCAGGTCGAAGAGGTTATCGTTACAGCGACAAAGCGAACAGAAAGCGTTCAAGACATTCCCATGGCAATCTCTGTACTGGGAGGAGAAACGCTCAATGATTTAAATATTACCGATTTAGAAGATTATGTAACCATGTTACCAAATGTCAGTTACATAACGCTGGGTCCCGGTAACGGTAACGTGTACATCCGTGGTATTTCATCGGGTGGTGAAAGCTCGTTGGGGGCAAACCCCAGTGTCGCGGTGTACCTCGACGACCAACCGGTAACTGCTACTGGGGCTTACCTCAATCCACATATTTATGATGTGGCTCGGATCGAAGTCTTGGCTGGTCCCCAAGGTACGCTATTCGGAGCAAATGCTCAGTCTGGAGCCATGCGTATTATCACTAATCAGCCTGACCCAACAGAGTTTTCTGCAGGGCTAAATCTGGATGTAAGTCAACCAAAGAGCGGTGACTTTGGTGAAACTATAGAAGGATTTGTCAATATACCATTGTCCGACAAAGCCGCACTGCGCATCGTTGGCTACTCGAAAAGTGAAGGTGGCTTCATCGATAATGTGCAAGGAGAGCATACCTTCAAGCATGGTTTTATCAGAGATGGATTAGTTGCCGCTGGTGCCACGGACGCTGAAGCTATGGCTATGGCCCCTGACTTTACTTACAACAACTATACGTCGGGTGACATTGGTGATGTCGCCGAAGAGAATTTTAATACCGCTGATACCATCGGATTTAGGGCTGCTCTTAGTGTGGATTTGAATGACAGCTGGACGGCAACTGCATCGGTCATGCATCAAGATCTTGAGTCAAAAGGTGTTTGGGATCATGACCCCACAGTGGGCGATCTTCAGGTTATGCGTATGTTACCTGATAGTCTTGATGATGAGTGGACACAGTACTCTTTAAAAGTAGAGGGTGATGTTGCTGGTGGTACTCTGACGTTTAACTATGGCGATTTAGAGCGTGATTATGAAGTAGATGCAGATTACTCACTGTATAGTGATTATTATGTTTCAGCCGGTTATGTTCAGCCATACTACTCTTGCTATGCAGCCTTCTATGGTTGCTCAGATCCAAGAACTCTCTATGAAGATCATGCTAACTACCAGCGCGAAACTATTGAATTGCGCTATGCATCGGATCCTACTAAACCTTTCCGTTGGCAGGCTGGATACTATTCTGTTGATGTTAAAAACCGCGATGATGCCGAGTGGCATGTTCTCGGTTTGGCAGATCTGGGTATGGTGACTGCCATTGATGCTCCAGATATCTACTGGACAACTGACTTCAGACGAAGCTACGAGGAGGAGGCGTTTTTTGGTGAGATCGCCTATGATGTCACGGAAAACTTGACCTTGGCAGCCAGTGCCAGGCAGTTTGATGCGGAGAGCTACCTCGATGGATTTTCTGGAACTGTCTGGTGGCCCTGTGGGGGCGGTCCGAGCGCTGCGGCTCAAGAGGCTTCAGGAAATTACAGGCCCACCAACAACTATGGTGCCGATTGTGCTGATTCCAATCGTGTCACCTCTTCTAAAGATGAAGTTTATCGCTTGACTGCAGAGTGGTCGATGAGCGATGACCTTATGGTTTACAGTGCCTGGGGCGAAGGCTATCGTCCCGGTGGCTTGAACCGATTCTGTTCAGTAGGCAATGAGGCGGACTATGGCGGTCAGGGTAGAGATGATGCCACTGGTGCTCGGTGTGACTTTGTCCCTGACTTTTTGACCTCTTTGGAAGTGGGTGTGAAAGGTTCATTGATGGATGGTCGTATGGTTTTCAATGCCGCGGCCTTTATGCAAGCGTGGGATGATTTCCAGTTCTCTCGATTGGATACCTCGATCTCGCCAGTCACTTTGACCTACAACATTGGTCAGGCTAAGTCTGACGGTATAGAAGCGGATTTCACGGCGATGCTGGCTGAAAACTGGACTTTGTCTGGAGCCTTTTCATATATCGAAGCTGAGTTGAGTGAAGATTACTATCAAAGCAGTGGCCTGGATGCACCTACAGCTGCCTCAGGCACAACTCTACCGAGAGTACCAAAGACTAAGTGGAATTTGTCCTCACGTTATGAGTTAGCGTCCAATTGGTTTGCCCAGGCGAGCTACATTTATACAGGGTCGTCGTACAATAATCTGTATGACGGTGGAACTATTCCTACCAAGCGTTTTAAGCAGGATGATTACCAAATCATGAATGTAGCAGTGGGTAAAGATATGGATACCTGGACCGCTGAGCTGTATGTTCGTAACTTGTTTGATGAGCGCGGTGAAGTTTTCCGCAATGCAGTGAACTGGGATGCTCGTATCATGACCAATCGTCCCCGTACCCTAGGGTTCCGAGTTGGCTTAAAGTTCTAAGCCAGTGAGGAATAAAAAAGGGCGCCATGTAGGCGCCCTTTTTTATTCGGCTGAGTTTTATTGACAACGCCGCTGTTCAATTTGCCTAATCTTTGACATGACGTCATCTCTTTCAATATAGGTGCCTCGCAGTGCTCTATCACCGGTTTTCGGGTAGAACTCTCCACGCCCATGAAGCAATCGACGGTTATCGAACATAATTAGATCCCCAGCCTTGAATGGAAAGGTCATTTGATACAAGGGCGAATTAACCATCTCCATAAAACATTTGAGCGCCGCATAGATGTCATCCATGTCATCGTAGTCGGCCTGAAGTGGTGCTCTGGAGAAGGGCAACAGTCGCACTTCGCGGAGTTCACCCTGCTGGTCTAATCCGATGATCGGCGATTCCCAGCGATAGTCGGTGGGTCCAGCACGGTTGGCATGACACCACTTCACCGTGGTGAGGATTTCATAGTAAGCGGGAAACTGCTGTTTTATGTCTTTGGCTACTTTAAACCCGTCAGTGAGAGTGCTGTGACCCCCCTTAGCTTCAGCGATACGACAGTGCAGCAACTGAATTCCAGGGGGCGATTCCCGTGTTGGTATATCCGTGTGTGCAGCCAAATGGTGGCTGGTGTTGGCTAGAGTATCACTGTCAGCTTTTGACACCACATCAAAAATGCGATCGAAGTGTGTTTCTCTTATGGGCCCTATTCGCAGCGCTAGATCTTCGACTTGTCTTTCATCTACTGGAAGCGCCCGTATTCGCGCTACACCGTAGCGGAGGATGGTCAACAGCACCTCATATAGGATATCGTCGTCGATGATACCGTCCACTGTGTTGAAACTCCGCGGCTCCTGCAGATCATTGGTATTCCATGGCCTAATCTTATCATCCCTCGCAGATACTCTGTTGGTACAGTGGGCATAAAGCCAGCGGGGATTATAATGACTGCAATGATTTTGATCTGACCAAATCACCACAAGGGCTCCTCGCTCGTCAATATCGGCTGATATAGGTCTAATGTCGGCCGGTATATCGCGCAAGTCCACCAGATGTTCTCGAGTCACTTGATTGAGACATTGATCGCAACAACAGTTTTCCCGCAGCCAGATAGGATGCAGAGTGGACTGTTGATCATCGCTCCAGTGAACTACCAGAGATTTGTTGACGATCTGCACTGAGACAAGGGATTCACTGGCAGGCCAGTAAAAGTTGTCAGGGGTCGCTATGTTGTTATGTATTTCCATGGTGATGACTCCATGTTGTCAATACGGTTCTTTAGTCTTTTAATCGATTCAAATGAGTTGCCAGTGGCTCCACCGGCGCACAGGACTTTCGGGACTTAAGATCCACATGCAGCAAAAATTGGCTGGCCGCGGCGCGAAGGTTACCCGCGGTGTCTTTTAACTCATGGTATAGGTCTAGCTTTTTACCGTCGGCCAGCTTGATGCTGGTGAAGACTTTGACTTCATCTCCAGCATGGCATTCGTCGATGTAATCTATTTTCATGTCCACAGTAAAATAGCTGTAGCCTCTGGCCACATAGTCAGGATCTGCGCCTAAGCGCCTGAGAATAATGTCACTGGCTTTTGAGAAAACTTCAGCGTAATGACTGTCATTCATATGACCATTAAAATCCAGCCAGCTGCTGGGAATGACACGGTGGATGGTCTGCACATTATTGCGTTGATAGGGGGGTTGAGACGCGAGCACTGCACTTGCCTCCAGCCGATGATCAACCCTGTTAAGTAGATCACCCGCCGCCCAGTCTTTGAGTTTGAGCGCCCTCATCATGGCGACCAAATTGTCATCTCGAATCTGTTCGAGATCGTTAATTGAGTGTTGTCCAGATTGCTCATCGGATTGATCAGCGATGGTGGAGATCAATTCATCTGACAGTTCAGGCACATCCATAAGTTTGGTCCAGGGCCACTTCAAGGCAGGACCAAATTGTTCAATAAAATGTTTCATTCCGGCTTCACCACCGGCGATTCTATAGGTCTCGAACATACCCATCTGCGCCCAACGCAGACCAAATCCATAGCGAATGACATCATCGATCTCAGCGGTGGTGGCAATACCGTCATTGATTAGCCAGAGACCTTCACGCCATACTGCCTCAAGCAGTCGGTCGGCAATATGGGCATCAATCTCTTTGCGCAGAGTAAGCGGGTGCATACCCAGTTGTGACAGGATCTTTGCAGCTACAGCGGTTGTCTGCCTGTCTCCCACTAGTTCAACCAAGGGAATTAAATACACCGGATTGAATGGATGGGCGACAATAATTTGTTTGGGATTGCACGATCCTTGCTGTAATTGTGATGGCTTAAAGCCGGATGTCGATGAGGCGATAATGGCATCGTCTTTACAGTGGCGTTGTATTTCTCTGAAGATTTGATGCTTTACATCTAAACGCTCGGGGACTGATTCCCCAATCCATTGAGCGTCTGACACGGCTTCTTCAATACTGCTGCAGATGTGCAGTTTGCCTTCTTTTGGTAGAACATACTCATATAAACCCGGGAGCGACCGCCGTGCGTTGGACAAGATTTGGTTAATTTTTCGTTCGGCCTGCGGGTCGGGATCGTAGACCTTAACATTACAACCCATCACTAAAAATCGTGCTACCCAGCCGCCACCGATTACGCCGCCACCAATGACGGCAAATGTTGCTGGAATAGAAACCGAGTGGTTTGTAGAGTTTTCCATTGAAGTCACATTGGTGCCCGTTTGGTTAAATCTAATTTTTCGCGAACCTGTTGAGGACTCATCAATTTTGCTCCCATGGCATGAATGATGCTGGCTGCTTTGCCAACTAAATCAGCGTTAGTCGCCAGGACACCTTTTTCCAGCCAAAGATTATCTTCGAGACCAACTCTTACGTTTCCTCCGGCAAGAACTGAGGCGGCAACATAGGGCATTTGGTCGCGACCAATGGAAAAAGAGGACCAGTTCCAATTGGTAGGGATGTTGTTAACCATGGCCATAAAGGTATTCAGATCATTGGGTGCACCCCAGGGTATGCCCATGCAAAGTTGTACCAGCACAGGATCATCAATTACACCTTCTTTGGCCAGCTGTTGAGCAAACCAAAGGTGACCTGTATCAAAAGCTTCTATCTCAGGCTTTACGCCCAGAGAGGTCATCATACTGCCCATAGCTCTTAACATACCCGGCGTATTGGTCATGACATAATCGGCCTCGGCAAAATTCATGGTGCCACAGTCCAGCGTGCAGATTTCTGGTAAGCACTCAGCGATGGGTTCCATACGACTCTCGGCACTGCCCATATCGGTGCCAGCTTGCAGAGGCAGTGGCGCCGAGGGGGGACCAAATACCATATCACCACCCATTCCGGCGGTGAGATTTAATACCACATCAGTATCTGAGTCGCGGATACGCTCGGTGAGTTCTCGATAAAGTTTAGGATCCCTGGAGGGAACACCCGTCTCTGGATCGCGGACATGGCAGTGAACCACCGCAGCACCGGCACGGGCAGCGGCAATGGCACTTTCAGCGATTTGCGCTGGTGATCGTGGAACTTTATCGCTGCGATCTTGGCTGCTACCTGATCCAGTGATAGCACAGGTGATAAAGACATCTGGCGTTATATTTAAGGGCATGAGGGACCTCTTTTGTCGAGAAAAATAGGAGTTATTGCAAGGCCGGTAAGTTAATCATCTAATGAATCCGTGCACCCTGACGAATCAGTGTTTTCTGTACTTCTTTCATATTGACCTCGGCGACATCTACCTGTGATCGGATTGAGACAGCGGCAGCGACTCCAGCCCCCTGGCCATTGGCCGCACAACACATCATGTTGCGCACTGCTGCATGGGAATCGCGATCACCGCCAACACTGCGTCCTGTCACCAATAGATGTTTTACACCCTTGGGTAACATGGCGCGATAGGGCAGTTGAAAATAGCGACCAGTGGTAGGCAGAATTAAAATGCCGTAGCCGTCTATAAACTCTGGGAATATGCCAATTGAATCATCAAATTTTCCCTGGTTGCGCACATCCTCTGCGGTCATATTGTAGATAGCATCGATTTTTCGTGTATCGCGAACACCGAGTGTCATGCCAAAGTTTCTCAATTTGGCATTTTCGCAGCCGGGGTTGAACTTTTTAAGAGCCTCAATGGCGAGCATTGCTTGCCGGCGTCCCTCAATTTCCCCTCTTGTCAGATGATCCGGATTGGTGGCGTCTAAGCCAGCCAAGTGAATGAGATTTAAATAGCTCAGATCACCCTGTTCACTGATGGCACCCCAGGTTCCGGTGATGGTGTTTAAGTTTTCCGGGATCAGGCCAGAGGCAATGGCTTTTTCAAAGGGCTTTTTTAAGTACGGAGAAAACAGATTGTCTTCTTTTCCAGAGGTCTGCATTGACCAGTCGGGTCCACACCAATCACTGTAGGTATGCGCGTTGGCTTTGACGTCTTCGATAAAGCGCTGGCGGTCTACACCATTGATGGAGAACATCACCGATGCTGCCATCATCTCCTCTACTGGTGTTTTTTTCACTAGAGCACCGGCGCGGTAGGCAATGTCTGCATCACCGGTGGCGTCGATCACTCGCTGGGCCAAGATTGCTTCGCGACCCGCTTTACTCTCTACAATGACACCCTTGATAACACCACCCTCGACAATGGCTGCAACCATGGTGCGGTGCAGCATAGGAGTGATTCCTGCTTCTTCAACCAAGACATCAGCAACGTACTTGAAGGCTTCACCATCAATGGCATGGCTGTTTGACTGAGGTTCAGGGTTTGACGCGCCCATGGCTTTGGCCCGCCGTTCAAATTCAATACCGATGCCTTCACTGTCCACCGTATTTTCGTGTCGGTACCAGGCTACTCCCTCTACGCCTACCTGAGTGAGATTTCCACCGAAACAACCGTAGCGCTCCAGTAAAGTGGTTTCAGTACCGGCCCGTGCCGCTGCGATTGCCGCCGCCAGTCCACCGGGACCACTGCCCACCACCAATACCTCTGTATGGTGAATGACAGGCGTTTGACGTGCTGCTTCAGTGATCGACCCCATAGATTATCCAATATATTATTCTTTTTTTAATGCACATTGATGTGCACAAGGTTGTCGAGTTGGAACGGCCTTGACCGTTAATGGTGTTAGACCGAATCATTGGCATCATAATCAAATAATTGTCCCTAGAGCAATAGTTTTTCATCTTGGTAATGTGAATGATATTTTGTTTGTTGTGCTGCGGTGGACTTGAGTTACACTGCTGTTTATGGACCCTGTTTTTCATCTCAACTTCTGTTCCCGTACCCACACCGGAAAAGTCAGGCGCAATAATGAAGATGCGCTGTTCATTGATAAGGCTAATCAAATAGTGGCGATTGCTGATGGGATGGGTGGTGAGGCATATGGTGAAGTAGCCAGTCAACTGGCGGTGGACGCTTGCGTTGAGTATCTGCAAAATGTCGATGAATACCGTAGGTTGGAAAAGCCAGGGCGCGAAATCAGTAATGCGGTGAAGTATGCAAATGAAGCGATTATTGCTATTCAGCGCAACGAAGAAAAGTACCGGACTATGGGCACAACGCTAACCTGTATGATGTTGTTGGGCGATCAATTGCATTATTCGTGGGTGGGCGATTCAAGACTTTACCGAATAAGTCGAAAAGATAATGTCATTCAGATGTTGACCAGAGATCACACTCTCGATCGCAGCAAAATTGATCCCAAGTTGGCGCCAGACCTCTATCGCCGCGCACCCAGCATTTTGACTCAAAAAGTTGGATCTATATTGTTGATTCAGCCAGATACAGGTTCGAGTAGTCTGTTGTCAGGAGACTTGTTGCTGATGTGCACTGACGGACTTACCGACCGAGTTCCAGACCCCTTGCTACTGGAATACGCCTGTGTGGAAAGCACGTTAGACGCTTGTGCAGACCGGCTTTTGGAGCGTGCACTGGATTGTGGTGGACAGGACAATATATCCTTTGTTTTAGTGGAAGTGGTCTCTAATTAAATTACAAGATTATTGTTTTAAAAGTCTTATCATTTCCGCAAGGTTTTGAACCCGTTGATCGGGATTTTTTTCAAGACATTGCATTATGGTTGAGGCCTGGACTTTGGGTAGTGGCATACTGCTTATATCGGCAATATCCGGTGGCGTACTGTGCAATGTGCTCTGCAATAATTCGTCCATAGTGTTACCAGCTGCCGGTGTACGGCCAGACAAACCCTCGTAAAACAAGGCTGCGAGACTATAAATATCAGTTCTAGCATCTATGTTGGGGTCTTTATTGATCTGCTCGGGCGACATATAGCTAATCGTCCCTTGTAGTTTTTGGAAGCCAGTCATGGTTTTGTTCTGATCAATAATATCCGTTTTTTCGATCTCAAGATCGTTCGTGTCTCCCTCTTTACTGCGTACTTTCGCCAACCCCCAGTCCAATAGCAGGACCTCTCCAAATGGCCCAACTAAGATATTTTCTGGCTTGATATCACGGTGTACCACACCATGGGTGTGAGCATATTCCAAGGCATAGCCCACCTGAATCAAAATATCTAATAGCTGTGTGAGATCGTAGCGCTCTCGGTAGTTAATAATTTCTCTGAAGGTGTAGCCATGAACCAGCTTCATGGTGAAATAATAATGCCCTTGGCGATCCCGTCCCAGTTCATAGGTGGGCATGGTATTTGGATGCTGCAACATGGCGGAAATACGTGCTTCGCGCAGCAGGCGTTTTTGCTCAATGGGATCATTGGCAAACTCTGAGCGCAAAGACTTATAGCAAACCACGCGTCCCAAATGCAGATCTTTGCAAGACTGGATAAGGGACTTACCCCCTTTAGCAATGGTTTTAAAATAGGCATAGCGAAGACTGGGATGAGCACTTTTAGACAAATCTTGATCAGTTTGCTCAAGATACAAGGTCGGGTAATCAGCCTGTCTAAATTTGGGGAACTCGCTCATCTCATGCCTTGATTTCGTTGACTGCTTAAATCAGTCATAGAGATTATAGGCAACCCAGCGATGGGTCAAACATCGCCGGGGTTTTTATTGTTACAGTAGCTTTATAAATCGCCACTTAATGAGGTTTAGAAACCAACATAGGTAACAAAGTCACTATTGTCGGCGCGTACTGAGCGCACGCCGTTGGCAGCAAAACTATCGTCGGGATAGCCCATGGCAATGCAGATCATAATATTTTGGTCATCGGGAATTTGCGCGTATTCACGAACCACATCAGATTGCATAATGCCCTGCCCATTAATGACGCAACCAATACCCCGTTCCCAAGCGGCAAGTACAATGCCATAGGCCAAGGAGCCGAGGCCGAAGTGACTAATGGCGGCAGGTTCCAGATACTTGTCGTAGGTTAGAACAAGAGACACGGGTGCATCGAATTGACGGAATCCTCGCAGCATCCAGTCAGTGCGCTTTTCTTTGTCGTCTCGCTCTATCCCCATGGCCTCGAAAAGCTGAATGGCGACATCGATTTGACGTTGACGATGTTCACCCTCGTACTTTTCTTTGTAGGGAAAATCACGCACATGAGGTTTTCCAGCGAGGGTGTTTTCTACGTTACCTTCACGTATTTTAGTTAGAACATCGCCCGTGACAGCATGGATGTGCCAGGTTTGTGTATTATAAGATGAGGGCGCCCATTTAGCCGTGTTAATGATCTCGTCAATGGTTGATTTGGATACTGGTTTGTCAAGAAAACCTCGAACACTCTTTCGAGATTCAGAAAAGGCGGTAAAGTCCATGGTGTCTCCTCGTTTAATTAGTGGTGGTATGTCGCACTGTTAATTGACTGTTTTTCGTAGACGGTAAACCCAAATAAAGGGCAACAAAATAGCAGAAACAATCAGTAAGGTTATCAATGGCAGCTTTGCTCGTGCCAGTAGACCATTAATCGCCGCCTGTCGGTTTCTATCAAAACCTTCAGGAATGGGCAGAATACCATTATCACGTTCATATTGAGCGTAGAGGTTGAGCATCTGTTGCAGCCTCAATGGCTCCTTGCTACTTAAATCACGGGTTTCTCCTGGGTCTTTGGCGATATTGAAAAGTTGCCATTGCCCATTGCCGGGAGATACCTTGGTCAGTACGATTTTATAATCACCTAAGAACAGAACCGCATTGCCTGCAAGTTCATAGCCTATGGCGTCTGAGTCGCGTTGTGTACGTATTTTGGTGTTGGGATTACTCAGGGTCTCGCTGAGATCTCTGCCGACGATTTTTTCCACCGCTCGACCACCAAAATAGCCGTTTGGCTGCTTTACATCGGATAGGCTCAAGATAGTGGGTGTGACATCGGTAACATGGCTGAGGATGTTAGATCTTTGTCCTTTGGCACTGATTCTGGTGCCGGCGATAATCAGAGGTACGCGCAGACCGCCCTCACCGACGAAAAATTTGTAGTAGGCCAGTGGTGACGCCGATGCGCTGGCAAAACTGGGACTGATGGAATTGAAGCTACCCTTGAGGCCTAAATTATCGTAATCAGTGGAGTAGCCCTGGCGATTCATGGCAAAGCGAACCAGTGGATGCTGTGGATTTGGATGTCCAGAGACCTCACTGCCATTGTCTGAAGTGAAGATAAAGACGGTATTATGGTATTGGTCAATGTCTTTTAAGTAATCAATCAAACGACCAATATGATGATCCATCGCTTCTATCATCGCAGCATAGACCGCCATGCGTTTGGCTTCATAACGTTTGCGCTCAGGGTGTAAGGCAGACCATTTGTCTGTTGTAGCCATTTCTTTCATCTGCGTTGTCTGTGGAACAATGCCCATGGAAAGAGCTCGCTTAAGTCTCGCTTGTCGCAATTGATGCCAACCCTGTTCATAGGTATCCATGTACTTGTCGATAAATTCTTGTGGTGCCTGAACGGGAATATGCACTGCTTGGAAGGGCACATAGGCGAAAAAAGGCTGTTGACTGTCTTTGTTGCTATTGATGAATTCAATCGTTTTATCGACTAAAAACTCCGAGGAGTAAAAATCATCGGGGAGTGAGAATGGTTCGCCATCGGCATACCAGTTGGCCTTTTCGTAAATCGGCAAGTAAGGTTTTTGCTCCCAGTTGTCCGCGCCGGAATCTGCCAGAGCAACGCTCCGCTCAAAGCCACGATTTAAAGGGAGTAAGTCCTTACTATGCCCTAAATGCCACTTTCCAGAGATATAGGTGTGGTATCCCTCGGTTTGTAGAAGACTGGCTACAGTGGCGACATTCCTGCTGAGTACGCCTTGGTAGTGTTCGGCTTGGCGTTGAGCAGCGGGAATCATTTCTGGAATATTGGGCACACCAGCGCGATGACTTTGCACTCCGGTGAGCAACATTGCGCGCGCCGGTGCGCAGTTTGCTGCCGAGTGGTAGTTGGTATAAATAACCCCGTTGTCTGCCAGTGCACTGAGGTTCGGTGTGCTGATCTCGCTGCCAAAAGGGGCAATGTCGGTGAAACCCAAATCATCCGCTAGAAGAAGAACGATGTTAGGTCTTACAGTTTGAGAATTGTCACGAATGCTCTTTGCTTTAGCTTGCTCGGTGAGCACTGAGAAACCGAGTATTGCCAAGCACAGCAGGGAGCTCAACCCTCGCATTGTCCTAAGGTGCACCATAAACTAGCTATCCCGTCCGATTTGGCGCGCGGCGAGCAAAAACAACGAGCAAAATACCATTTCCATGACAATAAATTGTGTCGTTAGAGCCGCGTCATGAAGTAGCCAGGCCAGTAGCCTGAACAGTGCAGCCAAGCCGGTCAGCATTGCGGCGGGATAAAACCAAAAACGCTGTTCTGTGCTGATGCCAATTAATGCAGAAAGACTGGCGGTGAAGAAAAACGCGGTTAAATCTCCCAGCTGAGTGGATCTGGCTAGGGGATCAAGTAGTGGCATTCCCAGTTCTTCCACCGTCGCAGCGGGGTCAACAATCAGACGCACGCCGGTAAACAGAAGAATTAATGCAGGTACAACCACTAGAACGCGAGTCAATTTGTTCATTTAAGTCTCCGTTAGTCTTGCTGTTTAGTCACTGGCTGGATGCGGCAATCAACTCGAGGATTTTGTGTGCTGCCGCCAAACCAGAATTTTGATTTTGACCAGTAATGAAGCGTTTTTCTCGGTCCACGGTGACCAGGGTGGCAAATACATCGCGAAATGCAGTTTCAGATTTAAAAATCGCTCCGGCCTTGCGCAACTCGCTCTCTGGATGTAACGGAGTGGCGGTGATACCTAGCTCGTCAATTTGTTTGTCCGTCACGCCGGTCATTTCCCGTCCCGCAATTAACAGATTATCATTTTTATCTTTGGCCTTTATTAATCCCAGAACACCATGACAGACAGCGCCAATTAGTAACCCATCAGTGTAATAAGCTTCAGATATTTTTTCTCCAAGCAAGGCAGATTGTCCTAAATCGTAAGCGGCACCCCAACCGCCAGCAAGGAAAATAACGTCGTAATCTGAGACCTGAATATCATCGATGGGGACAGAGTGACGCAGTTTTGCTTGAAACGAGGGATCTTTTAGATATCGCTTGTCATGATCAGTGATAATCATGCGCGATAGCGTTTGTGGATCTACCGGGATGTTCCCACCACTGATACTGGCAATATCGACGGTCATGCCGGCATCAAGAAATGTGTAGTATGGGTGTGAAACCTCAGACACTGCCGCCCCGGTGGGGTCGCCTGTTGTTTCTCCGGGCATATTTAAAATGCCGTGATTGGTACCAATAATTAAGGCTTTTTTCCCGGCCGGAATAGAATATATTTCGCCATTGTAGTCTGGATGAATACCTGCAACGTGCACCACTTTTGGCATTATGATCGCTAGTACAGCAATAACCGCAATGGCACTCAGTAACAGTTTAGCAATGGTTTTTCTCATGGCTGTGATCCTATCAATCAATCTCACAAGCGTATCGAAAAATTATGGCACTATCAATGCCAAATTAAATTTTAACTCTTCACACTGACCAAAACTATGAGTTTGTAGAGACTTTCAGCCTCCCTCACTTATTTTGTCGGTGGGCAGTGTGAGTTCCTTTCGCTGGACTAAGTGGCCAAAGTCTCTATTTAACCAATGGACGAGAGATACACAGAGCAAGATCATGATGGGAATCATGGGCACAGAACTCAGCACTGTAATGGAGAGAACCGTATCGAGTGCGCCGGATTGCAAAATACCTGCTGTTATCATTGCCAATAGCACCGCCCATGCAACGCGACTCCAGCGTTTGGGTTCTTCTGTGCTGGGCAGGTTTTTAGCGCAGATGCTTGATATGACATAGGCCGATGAGTCGATGGTGGTGGCAGAGAAGACCACAGATAAGATGATAAATATTGTCAGGGTAATCTTACCCATGGGCAAGCTCTCGATCACCAGCGCGTTGACATAGGACATGCCTTGGTTATTTAAAATCTCTGAGACATTTAAAATACCATTGGATTCCAAATAGAGTGAGTAGCCTCCCATCACCGCGAGCACTGTCCAGGTTCCCAAGGAACCCCAACCGATAACACCCAGTACCAGTTGACGAATGGTTCGACCTCTTGAAATGCGGCCAAAAAATAACGCAATCATTCCGGTATAGGCGAGCCACCATGCCCAATAGAAACCTGTCCAGTCCTCGGGGAAACTGCCATTGTTAATGGGATCTGTCCACATTGCAGTACTGATAAAGTTGTTAAACATTAAACCGATACTGTTCACTGTCAGATCGAGTATGAATACCCCAGGTCCGGCGATCAAAATAAAGGCTACAGCAAAAATGGCTAACACCATGTTGATGTCTGCTAAGACCTTGATTCCAGATTTTAGACCGCGATAAACACTGGCACCGAAGAGCATCGTCCACATTGCTAAAACCGCCATTTTTATCACCATACTGTCCTCAATACCAAACAATGTCGCCAGCATAGCGGACAGAAGAGGTACTACCAGACCAAGGGATGTGGTGACCCCGCCGACGATACCTAAAATAATAAGTATGTCTATACTGGTTTTTATTTGATCGCGGCCCTGCTCTGGCAGCGCCCCGTCACAGGCACTACTAATTCTGAGTACTGGATACCGTTTGACATACAGCATGTAAGCAATGGGTACTGCGGGAACTGCATAAATCGACCAGGGCACGATGCCCCAGTGCAACATCGGGTAAACATGGGCCCACTCAAAAGATTTTGAGCTGCCCACTTCAATCCCTAAGGGGGGTGTTTGTAAGTAATAAATTGGCTCAGCAAAGCCCCAAGCGAGCACTGCCGCGCCAATCGCTGCGGTGAACATCATGGCCGCCCAGTGAACATCGGAATATTCCGGCGCTTCCCCTTCGGCGCCTAATTTAACATGGGCGAAACGACCGAATGCCAGCCATAGGCAGAACACAAAAGCACCCATACCAATACACAAATAAAGCCATAAAAAGTTACTCATGATAAGTGCTCGACCTTCACTCAGGGCGGCAGCAGCGCTGTCGGGGAAGACCATCAGAGGAACAGCGCAGACCAAGACAATGATCACTGCAGGAATGAAAACAGCCCAATCTACCTCGGGCTCAGACTGTGTGTAATTATTGTTATTCATGACGCGCCATAGGTAATTGTGGAAATTTCAGGATAGCACAAGCTTGTGTTGCAATGAAAATCGCTGTGATCAAAGTTTGTGATGATTATTGTGTTGAGGGAGTCATATTTGTTGGGCTATTTTCGTTGCCAAGCCTTACCTGTTGTTCATGCCCTCTAGTCCACTAAAGCGGCATTTGTGTGGTGAACTTTTGCTGACGCAGGATGAGGTTAGTCACCGATGATCGGACAATGCCCAATCTCAGTAGCTGCTGCATGATAAATCGCTCCAGGCTCTCCGTGTCTTTCTCAATGACTTTAAGCATGTAATCATTCGATCCAGTAATTGAACAACATTCGATAATTTGTGGCTTTGTATCAACGAAATTAATCAGTGTCGAGATGGTCTGCTGTGTGTGGTCGAGGAGAGCGATATGCACATAGGCCATTGCCGTAAGTCCCAAGGATTTCGGATTTATTAGTGCCACGTATTTATCGATGACGCCAGTCTCTTCGAGTTTTTTTACTCTGCGCCAACAGGGAGAGTTGGATAGATTGACTTTTTTAGCCAATGTTTGATTTCCCAATTTGCCATTGTTTTGCAATGCGTTGAGGATGTTGCGGTCATAAGCGTCCATTGTGAAATTGTTTCCTTAATTAACGAATAGAGGGTAATTATTACCTATATATGACGATAAATGAATAAATTAGAAACTTATTATCCCCAAATTTAGATAATAATTTTAAAAAATAAAAGGGAGTACTGATGTGGGGGCAAGCACCAGTTATGTCGCTAAGCAAGAGGATCGCGACGGTTATATTCATTACACGGACACTGAGCACGAGATTTGGACGCAGCTCTATGAAAGACAGCTTCGCTCGGTACAACAGTATGCCGCTGATATCTATCTGAAAGGATTGACGTCGCTGGATATTTCGGCGACTAGAATCCCTCAATGTTGTGAAATTAATCTTCATTTGACGCCCCTCACAGGGTGGTCTGTTCAGCCGGTTCCTGCATTAATCGGCTTTCAGCGATTTTTCACTATGTTGTCTGAGAAAAAATTTCCTGCGGCTTCTTTTATTCGCTCCAGAGGTGACTTTGATTATATTCAGGAGCCAGATATTTTCCACGAGATCTTTGGTCATACTCCCTTGTTGGCGGATCCTCAGATTGCACAGTTTTCGCAGACCATTGGAGCCATTGGTAGACAAGCAGATCCCAAGGACTATGGATGGATCATTCGTCTGTATTGGTTCACCATTGAATTTGGTTTGTTTCAACAGGGTAACGATTACAAAGCGATTGGGTCTGGATTGAATTCCTCACCAACTGAATTAATTTATGCTGTTAATAGCAATATCCCCGAAAGACGGCCCTTCAATGTGGTGGATATTCTGCGTACCCCCTATCGGATAGACATTCATCAACCGATTTATTACGTACTTGAGAATATTGATGATTTGTTCGGAATAACTGAAACGTCACTGATGGCGAGTTTGACAACCGCGCAGGGGTTAGGGTTATATAGCCCCAAGTATCCAAAACCAATGAATGGTACAAATAATAACTAAAAGGACGAAAGTTATGATCGACAAGGACACTATGCGACTCAGTGAACAGGTCTGCAATAGAGATCAGAAAAATATTGGCAAATTGGATGATGCTGATATAGCGAAACTGTTAAAGGAAATCCATCAAGATTGGATAGCCGACATAGCGCAGAGACAGCTTGTGCGAGTATTTCGCTTTAAAGGTTTTGCCAAAGCACTGCAAACAGCCAATGTGATCGCGTGGCTGGGAGATCAGCAGGGACACCACCCTGATATTAATTTTGGTTGGGGGTACTGTGTGGTTAAATTTAGTACTCATGACATTGATGGTTTATCCATTAATGATTTTATATGTGCAGCAAAAGTCGATGTATTAATGGCTGGGTAATGCTCTGATTTATGACCGGCTGAGACGCGATGTTGCTAGTCCAAGAGCCATGCCACTGATTGGTTGTTAATCTGCCCATACCTTCGGTTGCATCAGTTGTCGCTTATGACTTACTATCCAAGCTCCGTTTAACATTGTTTCTGCTTCGCAGCGATGGTTAGTTATGGTTAAGTCAGATGGTGATTTGGGTATGTGCGCGGATATTTCCCGGCGAGACATAGTCCAGGGATTTGCTGCAGTCACAGCAGCGTCGAGCGCCTTATTGTCAAGTCCTACTTGGTCGACAATCAGTAAACTGAAAACATATCCCCCGCCTGCTCCGAAGATTGACAGCCGTTATCCACCGGCGCGCATTGGTCTGCGTGGAAATCATCCGGGGTCCTTTGAAGTGGCGCATCAACTTGCCCGGGCTGGGCGTTCCGATTGGGGTGAAGTCAGCGAGCTTGATGCGGGGGTCTATGACTTGGTGGTGGTGGGTGCTGGCATCAGCGGTTTATCTGCGGCTTACTTCTATCGCAAAAAGAATCCTCAGGCCCGAATTCTGATTATTGACAATCACGATGATTTTGGTGGTCATGCCAAGAGAAATGAATTCACTGTGGGTGATAAAGAACTTATCAGTTATGGCGGCAGCTCCTATTTGGTCAATCCGGCAGGTTATAGTGCCATTGTCAAAGGTCTTATGGCCGATCTTGGCGTCGATTTTGATCGATTTAAAGAAACATTCGATGTAGATTTCTTTTCACGTCATGGTTTGGCAGGGGCGTTGCACTTCAATGAACAGGATTGGGGCGTCAATCGAACTGTAGCTTTTCCCAAAGGTTATTTTGGCCATCCAATGACTGTTGACGGACCCCTAAAATTGACGGAGTCAGTGCAATTACTGCCCATTTCAGAGGCAGCAAAAAACGAGCTTCTGTACTTATTATTGATAGATGAGGATCAGATTCCACATATAGCGCCGCAAGACAAATATGATTATTTGTCAAGTGTCAGTTATCGGGATTTTTTGGCCGATGATTTAGATATTCGGCACCCAGAAATTTTCCAACTACTGCAAGATTTTACTGTCGACAACGGATTAGGTATTGAAGCTGTGGATGCGTTTTCCGCTCTGTCCTACTCGCGTTTGCCTGGATGGGATGCAGCTGGATTACCGAAAAAGACTAGCGCTAACTATCAACCACCCATTCATCGATTTCCTGATGGCAATGCGTCCATAGCGAGACTGTTAGTGAGGAAGCTTATTTCCGGTGTCGCACCAGGGTCCACTATGGATGATATTGTCACAGCAACCTTTGACTACACCAAGCTCGACTTGCCCACATCAAGTACACGATTGCGACTCAATGCCACGGCGGTGAATGTAGAGCATCAGAATGGTGAGGTTGGTAAGCATGTGGCCATTACCTATATTTCCGATAATAAGGCGTATCGTATTAACGCTCATCGTTGTCTGTTGGCGTGTAATAATTCTATTATTCCCTACCTTTGCCCATCACTTCCCTCCGAGCAGAAACAGGCGTTGGCCGAACAGGTGAAACAACCAATATTATTTACACGGGTGGCACTGCGTCGATGGTCTGCATTGAAGCAGCTCGGTGTTGGCTCGATTATGTGCCCTGGATCCTACTACGTTGGGGTACAGATTGCCTATCCAGTAAATTTTGATAATTATCGATTTACCGATGATCCTGATAGTCCTGTTGTTGTCAATCTATGGCGATTTCCTCATGTGAATAATCAGGGTTTGAATGCCAAGCAACAATATCGTCAAGCGCGTTACGAACTACTCACCACATCCTTTGAGGATATTGAGAGATATACTCGTGAGCAATTGTCCCGATTACTCGTGGGAACTGACTTTGACCCGGTAGAGGACATTGAAGCTATTACCCTGAACCGGTGGGCTCATGGGTATGCCTACGATATTTCATCGCACATGCTGTTTGATACGCTTTACGATGATTACGATGATCCCAGATATCCGCATGTAAAAGCGAGACAACCCTTTGGTCGCATCAGTATCGCTAATGCAGATGCTGGCGCCAGTGCAATGTTGGAGTCTGCAGTTGAGCAGGCGCATCGAGCTGTCACTGAGCTTGCATAGTGACAACAAAGATCTCTCGCTTCAGCCAGTGCTGATCGCCCAGTATTTCTCAATGTTGTAGATTTTCCAGTCAGCTGGATTTTCTGGGCCCACTATACTGTCGTTGGTGCTTTCAGAGGATAGATCGATTATTTCTTCATCGATAAATGAGCGACTAGATGCTGAATAAAATACTTTGACTCGGGGCATCAGCAGCGAATTTTTGTCTTGTTCGAGAACCACACCCATTTTTTTACTCTGTAAACGGACAAAGGATCCGACGGGGTAGATGCCAATCATTTTGACAAAGGTTTGGAATAGCTTTTTATCGAAGTGCCCATCCCATTTGGCCATTTCTTTTAATGCCTTGGAGGGGTTCCATCCTGATTTATAGGGCCGAGTTGAAGTCACTGCGTCGTAGACATCACAGATAGATGCTATTTTGGTCAGTTGGTGAATATGATCACCAACCAGCCCGTGGGGATAGCCTTGGCCATCAATCCGCTCATGATGGTGTAGACAAACATCGAGTACCGCCTCAGACACCTGATATTGGGCCTTCAAAATTTCATGCCCTCGCTCTGGATGTGTTCGCATAATACGGTGTTCTTCCTCAGTGAGAGGACCAGCTTTATTAATAATTGTATTGGGGATCATTACTTTGCCAATATCGTGTAACAAACCAGCAAGACCCACCTCTTTGCAGGCTTCTTTATCATAGCCACAGGCTTTTGCCAGTCCGATCATTAGCGCGCAGACTGCCACTGAGTGCATATAGGTATACTCATCGGCGGTCTTTAATCTGACAATGCTGATCAGAGCACTGGAATTACTCATTACTGACTCCGATATAGCAGATACCATGGATGTGGCCGTCTCAACTGTGACTGATTTGCCCATACGAATATCGTCAAACATACTTCGGATAGCTTGTTTAGATTGATCGTACACCGCGATTGCTCGGTCTAGCTCAAGCTCCATTGGAACTTCAATTAACGCACCCTCTGTCTTTGAAGTCCCGCGCTGTTCGGTGGGCTTGGTTGTGTTCGGATCTGGAACATCAGCCCCTTTTGATGTATCAATAATGATATCCGTGACGCCACTGCCGATTATCTTTTCAATTTCGGTATTTGAAGTAATGAGAAAATTTGAGCGCCAAAAAGGATGTTGCCACCAGGGAGCACAAAATTTGTGGATGAACATCCCACGTCTTAATTGGACTGTGGAAATTTTTTTTGTATGCAGGACCATCGGTGATTAAATTCTCCCAATATTTTAGCGATCTTTAATCGCAGCAAAAGGGTTGCACTATTATTAGTGGTTTGATTAGCTCAACAAAGACTGACGACTCCCTTCAGCCACTTTATTATAACTATTTTGCCATGTATAGTTTCCTGAGCATTGGAACAAAAATACAAACCCCACTGGAGACTAAAAGGAGTTTACGATGAAGTGCCACAAGATTGATTACGAAATTTTTGGCGATGACATGCAAGTTGTTGAGGTGGAATTGGATCCTTCCGAAACAGTGGTTGCCGAGGCGGGCGCTATGAATTGGATGGATGATGGCATCGCTTTTGAGGCCAAAATGGGCGACGGATCCCAACCCGACAAAGGATTGTTTGGAAGTTTATTGGATGTTGGTAAACGAGCACTCACAGGTGAATCGATCTTTATGACGCACTTTAGCAACGTTGGGGCGGGTAAAAAGCGAGTTGCGTTTGCTGCTCCCTATCCGGGCAAGGTGATCCCCCTAGACATGAGTGCTGTTGGCGGTGATTTTATTTGTCAAAAAGATGCATTTTTGTGTGCTGCTTTGGGTACAGAGGTGAGTATCACGTTTAATCAACGTCTTGGTGCTGGATTCTTTGGCGGTGAGGGCTTCATTTTACAGCGCCTTCGTGGGGACGGCATGGCTTTTGTTCACGCCGGCGGCACCATTGTGGAGCGTGAACTCCGTGGGGAAACGATTCGAGTTGATACTGGCTGTATTGTTGGGTTCACTCCGGGTATTGACTATGACATCGAGAGGGCTGGTGGATTGAAGTCTATGTTTTTTGGTGGCGAAGGTTTATTTTTAGCCACACTCAGGGGAACTGGAAAAGTGTATCTACAGAGTTTGCCGTTCTCCAGGTTAGCCGACAGGGTGATCAGCAGTGCGCCGAGTTTTGGCGGCTCAGATAAAGGTGAAGGTTCCGTTCTTGGCGGTCTTGGTCGAATGCTGGACGGACACTAAATCAGTGCCAAGTGACTCAGCTATTGCGGGGTTAGACGTTGTGAATTTTTTAATTTACGTTTTGCCGTTGGCAGCGGTTTGGCAACAGGATAGTTCTAAAAGTTGTGGAGAATTAATATCATCTAATGGATTCGTCTTAGGTTACTTTATTTAGTCGAACAACTTATGAATCAATTTACGTTATCGTCTTTTTTATGGAAACCAGTTGAGTGCAGTGCCGCTGGAGGTGTCCTTGGTGGCTGACGACTTATTACGCACCCATTACAATTAAACGTGAGAATGGATATATTTGCACATGATCAAGATTAAACTAGTGGTACTGTCGACATTACTTTTTTTATTTGGCTGTCAGGAGCAATCAGTGAGTTCGGAGACACAGAAGCAAGCGGCGAATAGTTTTGTCGCTGAGGAATTGCATGCCAAGGTGTATACCACCGCAAAAGATACGGACAAGCGCCTCACGTTGACTGAAACATTGGAATTCAAACCCGGAGTTCAACCCTTTGAATACGAAGTATCGGTATTTGTGAATCCCAACAAGCGCTATCAAAAAGTGCTCGGTTTTGGTGGCGCCATCACGGATGCCAGTTCAGAAGTATTCGCCAAGCTCTCACCCGAAAATCAAGAAGAGGTTCTCAAAGCTTACTTTGATAAGGATGAAGGTATAGGCTACACATTGGTACGCACGTCGATTCACAGTGCAGACTTTGGCAGTGGCAGCCACACTTATATCCAAGAGGGTGACAAATCTTTGGTCACTTTCAGTATTGAAAAAGACCGCGAATTTAGGATTCCGCTGATCAAGCGAGCTATGGAGACAGCTGGTGGAGAACTGACTTTTTATGCCAGTCCGTGGAGTGCGCCGGCCTTTATGAAAAACAACAATAATATGCTCCAGGGCGGCAAATTATTACCCGAGTACTATGACACCTGGGCGCAGTATTTTGCCAAATTTATCAAGGCTTATGAGGCAGAGGACATACCAGTTTGGGGCGTTACCATCCAGAACGAACCCATGGCAGTGCAGCGTTGGGAGTCCATGATTTACACCGCAGAAGAAGAGCGGGATTTCCTCAAGAATCATCTCGGACCAACACTAGAACAAGAGGGCTTGGGCGACAAAAAAATTGTCGTTTGGGATCATAATCGAGATCTAATCACGCGACGTGCCAACGTGATCTTTGAAGATCCTGAGGCGGCAAAATACGCCTGGGGCATTGGCTTCCACTGGTACGAAACTTGGGCAGGTGGCGAGACCATGCATGATAATTTAGCACTGGTTCATGAATCCTATCCAACCAAGAATTTGCTTTTTACTGAGGGTACTAACGAAAACTTCAGTGCCGACCGCTATCAGTATTGGCCCAATGCAGAGCGCTATGGCCATTCTATGATCAATGATTTTAATCGTGGAACGGTGGGTTGGACTGATTGGAATATATTATTGGATCACACAGGCGGTCCCAACCATGTGCAAAATTTTTGCTTCGCACCTATTCATGGAGACACCCGAACCGACGAGCTGATATATACGCCCACTTACTACTATATTGGACATTTTTCAAAATTTGTTAAGCCCAATGCGCAGCGCATGAGCACCAGTAGTAGTCGAAGCTTCTTATTGGCCACATCCTTTGTAAACGAAGATGGTCACATGGCCACTATTGTGATGAATCACACCGATAAGTCGATTAACTACAACTTTTTTGTTGGCGAGGCGCAGTCACAGCTGACAATTCCCCCGCGGGCAATGCAAACTATTGTTTACTAATATCGGGGGTTTTTCTCACATATTGTGAGGTACCTTGAGTGGTGGTTTCTCTGCTCCTCTTATAATTGAGGGCCGGGGTGACTCTATAGCGAAGAAAACTGTTTACTGGGGTAGATTTTATGAGCGTTATAAAAGTATTGATGATTGTGTGGTTTTGCCTTCTACCACTGTGCTCATTGGCAGAGAGTATCGATGAGTCATTGCAAGCAGAAGCGTCTGAGCTTATGGCGGCGAGCCTTGAAAGTAACTTAGGTTACGATATTGTCGAGAGTTTGACGACCGAAGTGGGTCAGCGTTTGGCTGGGAGTGAAGCCGAGGCGCGCGCTAGAGACTGGGGGGTTAAAAAGCTAGAGGCGCTAGGCTTTGAAAACGTGCGCATCGAAACCTTTCCGGTAACCTTTTGGGAGCGTCACGCTGAGGTCGCCGAGATTACGGCGCCTTTTCCGCAGCAATTAGTTATTACAGCACTGGGCGGCAGTGTGGCCACCAAGCCCGGTGGCGTAGTGGGTGAAATTGTCAGGTTTCCCACGATGCAGTCGTTGCGTGATGCACCCATGGATGGATTGCAAGGTAAAATTGTTTTCGTCGATGAATTTATGACTAGAACTCAGGACGGTTCAGGGTATGGTGCCGCGGTGCAAAAACGCTCTGGAGCAGCTAACGAAGCAGGGCGACGAGGCGCATTAGCAGCACTGATACGCTCCGTGGGGACGGACCATCATAGGTTTCCCCACACTGGGCAAATGCGGTATGAAGAGTCAGTAGCAAAGGTGCCTATTGCGGCCTTGTCACCACCCGACGCGGATCAGCTAAACCGTGCTCTAACTCATGGAGAGGTTGAAGTTAAATTGATGTTAGATGTTACATCTCCCGGTGAGCGACAGTCGGGTAATGTGATCGGAGAGATCCCAGGCATGACTGATGAGGTTGTTATTATCGGTGGCCATTTGGATAGTTGGGACTTGGGGACAGGTGCTGTGGATGATGGTGCTGGTATTGGCATCACGGTGGGTGCAGCGAAAATGATTATGGACATGGGTAAGACACCAAAACGCACTATCAGAGTAGTTATGTTTGGTGCTGAAGAAGTGGGATTAGTTGGAGCAAGAGCCTATGCGGAGCGCTATAAAGACCAGATTCCAAAACATATAGTCGGCGCAGAGTCAGATTTTGGCGCGGGAAAAATTTGGCGCTTTGAGACCAATTTCGACGAGAGTAAATTGTCCATTGGTCGTGAGATGCAAAAGGTTCTCGAGCCTCTCGGCATAGCCATGGGCGATAATAATGCCACTGGAGGTCCGGATATGGGACCTCTCAGGGCATTGGGCATGCCAGTGGTGACACTCAAGCAAAACGGGTGGGATTACTTCGATTTGCATCACACACCAGATGACACCCTAGACAAAATTCGTCCTGAAAACATTGCACAAAACGTGGCTGCTTATGCTGCATTTGTTTGGATGGCGGCGAATATTGAGGAAAATTTTAGGCAGGATTAAAGTCATTAAGTGTCACGTAGATTTAACATTTCGCGACTAACCTAAGTGCACTTGGGTGGGAACTATCTCATCTCAGGGTGGTCTCAATTAACTCTTTTGTTGGCAATATAACTAGTTGGAGTTGTGGTTCGCATGAATGATCTTTCAGTTTGGACAAGTGTCGTTGGTTTTTTATTATCACTGACGAATTATTTCACGTCTGCTGAAAGTCTAAACGCTCAAATGGCGCTTGCCGTCTTTGCATGCACCACGGTTGTTCTGCTGGCTCCTCGCTTCATGCATATATTGAGAGTGCCGAGGCGCAATGTTTTTTTCAGAAAATCCAAGGTTAACGCGTCTTAATCAGCCACTTAAGGTTGATCGGGATAAGAAAATTCTTAACATCAGATGGCAATAGAATTTAATCGAATTCGACTCCTCAGCTCGCGCCAGAAAGCCTAAATTGCAAACCTGTTAAATCAAAGTTTAAAAAATTGCAGGCCAAAACGCTTGTTTGACCCGTACAAACACCATTGCGTATTAGGTGGTCCATGCCGTAGGCAAAAATAAGCGTCGCACAGCCGGTTTATTCGCTTTATTTATGGTCTGGGATCTTGATCAAGTCACACTAAACTTATGCTTGAAAAGCAAACTATCACTAAGGATATCTGAATCATGCTCGGCAGCGCGATAATATTGTGTAACGGTATTTCAATTGGCATAATTTTGTTTCAGACCGCTGTCATTGCACCCACAGTGTTCAAAGGCCTCTCTGCAGAGCAAGCAAGTCCTTTTTTGCGTTTGGTGTTTCCGAAATTTTTTATTTTTCTGGCGTTAGTTGGAGTGATTATTGGTGTGTTGTCGGCATGTGGGGGCGACACTGTGCATATGGCGGTAGGCGCTCTAAGTTCACTCCTAGCCATCAGTTGCTACTTACTCATTCCAAGTACCAACAAGGCAAGAGATGAGGGTAATGACAAGCGGTTTCGTTGGCTTCATCGTGCCAGTGTTAGCATGACACTGGTAATACTGCTGGCAAACTCGATTTCAGTAGCGATATAGTAGACAGCGACCGTTGTTTCATTAATACCGAGAATTAATGGCCGTGTCATTGTCTTTGTGTCGATTTCACACTATGATTTTATCAGATCCGTGTTGGTAAGTGATCTGACAGCTCTGCTGAGTGGTGGGTCGGCTTGACGGGAAGGCTTAAAAACCAAGACTTTTATTAAAGGGACAAAAATATAATGAAATTTTTTTCGACAATAGTATTACTGGTAGTGTCTAGCGCGGTTGTTGCGCATACAGGAGATCACAACGGTATTTGGCATGATCATGGTGTTCTCGCGCAAGCACTTGCGCTGATGGTCGCGCTCTCGGGCCTCGCCATGATGGTAGTGAAGTCACGCCGTGCGAGCAGAGTTCAGCAGAAGTCGTTGAACAGTAAAACACAGGCTAATGAAAAACTAATTGACTAGACAGGAAAATTTACATGTTTGCAATAACCGACGTACAAGCACATTGTGATATACCTTGTAAGATTTATGATCCAGCGACTGCGCAAATTGCAGTGTTGAGTGTGATCCGGCTGTTAGACTTGATTCATGAGTTGGGAGACACTGTAACCTCCGCAGCTGATTCAGCGCAATTGGTTCGACTCACTGAGCAGAAAGAAACTCACGCGGCTGCCGTAAAACATGATGTGGCCACCATTTGGGGCGATTACTTCAAAGCACCACAAATTGAGGCTTATCCTGAAGTCCATGAGTTGGTGCACACTATTATGCAGCAGGCATCAAAATGTAAGCAGGGTATAGAGCGTGAAAATGGCGAAAACTTATTGGCCAGCGTCAATCGATTTGCTGAAATTTTCTGGGCGACTAAAGGGGTGGAAACCACCTCAGTAATAGCACCTTATCCCCCAGCGATGGCGGTGATTCAGCCTGTGTTGGCGAGTGCTTAGATTATTTCGAGTTTCTGGTAACAGTATGCAGCCCACATACTCAGCGGGTGACGTTTTGCTAACTCGACGGGTACAGGCTCCATCTGTGGATGATATCGTGGTGGTCAATACCGATGACGTTGGATTAATTGTCAAGAGAATAGAACGATTAGGATCTGACAGCGTGACGCTTGTTGGTGATAACCCGCGGCTGGCGTCGTCTTGTTGTGAACGTCCTCATTCGTATCGTTCCATTGTGGGCAAGGTTATTTGTAGGTTGAAGCTTCCCTTTAGCTTTGCTCACCGCAGGTCTTGAGTAAAAGGATCGCGAGGGATCTCATTACTCGGAGTGGGTGGCGATCTATGATCTAGCGGGCTGCGTACACCTCTGGAGTATTTTCGCTTAGACAATTTGTGGAGTTTTTATGAAATTTTTTTTAAACCTTTTGGTAGCTGTAAGTGTTTTCAGTTTTGTTCACGCAACGCAGGCGGCCTGTTCGTTTGATGTAGAAGTTGGTGACTATTTGAAGTTTAGTTCCACCGATATGACCGCGGAGAAGAGTTGTGAGTCAGTTACTGTGAATCTTATTCACAATGGCAAGCTGCCAGCAAAGATCATGGGGCACAACTGGGTCCTAGCTAAAACTGCCGACGTTCAGGCTCTGGCAACAGCGGGTATGAGTGCTGGTCTTGCAGCGAGCTATGTGCCGGTTGGTGATGATCGGGTTCTGGCCTACTCGGCGGTGATTGGAGGAGGAGAGAAGACTAGTCTGACTTTCTCCACTGAGAGTCTCGTTAGTGGTGAAGCGTATACCTTCTTCTGTTCTTTTCCAGGACATTCTTACAGCATGCGCGGAGTGTTTAATGTCGCTTCTTAAGTGGCATTGCTGTGACGAAAAAAGGCCGTTGTACGGCCTTTTTTAGTTATAGAAAGACGACTATTTCTCGACAAAAGCGCGTTCAATCACATACTCGCCCATGTGGCCATTTCGCGCTTCAGAAAAGCCTCTATCGTCCAGAATTTTACACATGTCTTTCAGCATGCTGGGACTACCACAGAGCATGAATCGATCGTTTTGGACGTTGGGCACTGGTAAATTTAAGTCCAGGAAAAGTTTCCCACAGGTCATTACATCAGTGATTCGACCGGTATTTTTAAAGGGTTCTCTGGTGACTAGTGGATAATAGACGAGTTTCTCTTGGACAAAATCACCGAAGTACTCGTGTTCTGGTAATTCATTTTCAATATAGTCTTTGTAGGCTAATTCTGAGATGTAACGAACACCATGGGCAAGAATAATCTTGTCAAACTGCTCGTATACCTCCGGGTCTTTGATGATACTCATAAAGGGTGCTAACCCGGTTCCAGTACCAATCAGATAAAGATGCTTTCCGGGCAACATCTGGTCAGTAATCAGTGTGCCAGTTGGCTTTTTGCCAATGAGAATCTCATCACCAGGTTTTAGGTGCTGGAGCTTTGACGTTAGGGGCCCATTCTGTACTTTAATGCTTAGAAACTCTAGCTCGTCTTCGTAGTTTGCGCTAGCTATTGAATAAGCTCGCATCAACGGTCTGCCCTCGTGCTCAAGGCCAATCATCACGAAGTGTCCATTTTTAAACCTAAAACCTGCATCTCGAGTGGTTTTGAAGCTGAATAGAGTATCGTTCCAGTGATGAACGCTGGTAACAGTCTCACTAATTAATTTTGCCATATTTTCCTTACAGGGAGTTCCGGGTTGTCAGAACGCGCAGTTATTACGCGCGCGAAGTATAAAAAAGATTAGTTGTCAGGTATAGCTGTCTGTGGCAAATTTTGACCACGGGGAAAACTAGGGTACCGAGCAAGAGTATAATCAGGCTTCCGGGTTATTAACGTAACCAGGGAGGTAAATCTGGTGCTGTAACCGCAAGATCCTTCAGTGCTTTTTGCAATACACTCCCATCTACTCGTTCTGCCTTGACTAGAGATTCGATTGCTGTGATGACAATGTGTTTGCTGTCCACTTCAAAAAAGTCTCGCAGTACCGCCCGTTGATCACTGCGACCAAACCCATCAGTTCCCAAGGCTACGAAGCGCGCTGATACGTAGGGCGCGATTAATTGAGGTAAGGCAACAACATAGTCTGTGGCTGCAATAATTGGATTGTCGCCCGGTAAACATTTTTGTATGTGACTCTCCTCGGTTGAATCTAGCATCAAGCGATCCCGTCGCTGCAGCGCGCGAGCTTCGCGAGCTAGTTCTGAGAAACTCGTTGCGCTAAAAATTTCGCTGCTGATCCCATAGTGTTGATACAGGATATCAGCGGCTGCGATGACCTCCTTTAAAATAGTGCCAGACCCCACCAGACGAACACTCAGTGGGCTATTAGCTTGACCACGACAGTTGATTCTGTAGAGACCTTTAATGATGCTATCAGAGACATTTTCTGGCACGCTTGGCTGTGCGCTATTCTCATTCATCAGCGTAATATAATAAAATTCATCCACCTGATGTTCCATCATTTGTTCCATACCATGGTGCATGATAACGGCGACTTCATAGGCGTAGGCTGGATCATACGCGCGACAATTGGGTACCGTGGATGCGATCAGTTGGCTACTGCCATCTTGATGCTGTAAACCCTCTCCCGACAGAGTGGTTCTTCCTGCAGTGGCACCCAGTAAAAAACCTCTTGCTCGTTGATCTGCGGCTGCCCAGATTAAGTCGCCGACACGCTGAAAACCAAACATGGAGTAGTAAATATAGAACGGTAGCATGGGTTGGTTATGCACGGAGTAGGACGTAGCTGCTGCAGCCCAAGAGGACAGAGCTCCCGCTTCATTGATGCCTTCTTCTAGGAGTTGACCGTTTACTGCTTCTTTATAGTAGAGCATGGAGTCGGCGTCTTCTGGTCGATATGTTTGTCCCATTGGTGAGTAAATGCCAACTTGTCGGAACAAGTTATCCATACCAAATGTTCTGGCCTCATCGGCTACGATAGGAACTACTCTTGCTCCTAGATTTTTATCTTTAAGTAGACCGCTGAGCATGCGAACCGCTGCCATGGTGGTGGACATAGATTTTTCATCAGCTTGCAGAGCAAATTTTGCATAAGTGTTAAGTGCTGGAATGGTAATCGCCTTGTGCTGTTCTCGCGAGAAAGCAGTTGAGGACGATCTTCTTTTTGGCACCGGCCCGCCGAGATCTTGACGTTTTTGCTGCAAGTAGAGCAGTTCAGCGCTATTTTCCCCCGGATGATAAAAGTTTAAATTCTCTAAATCTTGGTCACTCAGAGGTAACTTAAAGCGATCGCGAAAAGCGCAGAGCGCATCCAAATCCAGACTCTTCGCTTGGTGTGACGTCATGCGGCTTTCTCCTGCGCCACCCATGCCAAAGCCTTTTTTTGTTTTCGCTAAAATAACTGTGGGTTTGCCTTTAAATTTCCGTGCTGCGGTAAATGCTGCATGAAGTTTGCGAAGATCGTGACCACCACGAGTCAATTTATTAATTTCAGTATCTGTCATATGGGCAACCAGTGCTGCCGAGGCTGGATCTGCATCAAAAAACTTACTACGGTTGTAGTCGCCGTCTTTCGAACCCAGATCTTGGTACTCACCATCTACAGTTTCGGCAAATCGCCGCAGTAGAACTTGCTCGGAATCTCGCGCGAATAGGGCATCCCATTCCGAACCCCAGAGCACTTTTAACACGTTCCAGCCAGCGCCGATGAATAGGCTCTCCAGCTCTTGTATTATTTGGCCGTTGCCGCGCACCGGTCCGTCGAGACGCTGTAGGTTGCAGTTTATGATAAAGGTCACATTATCTAAGCCTTCGCGAGCGGCTAGGGTTAAGCCGGCAATGGATTCAGGTTCGTCCATTTCACCATCTCCAAACACCCCCCAAACATGACGATCTTCTGTTTCATTTAGACCACGATGCTGAAGATAGCGCATGTAACGTGCCTGATAGATCGCGTTGATCGGCCCTATGCCCATTGAGCCGGTAGGGAACTGCCAAAAATCTGGCATTAACCAAGGGTGAGGGTAGGAGCAGAGCCCATGACCATTGACCTCTTGACGATAGTTAGCCAGCTGTAACTCTGACAAGCGACCTTCCAAAAAGGCGCGCGCGTAGATTCCTGGCGCTGAGTGCGGTTGAAAGTAAACTAGATCACCATTGTTGGACTCTGTGTCAGCACGAAAGAAATGATTAAACCCAGTTTCGAATATCTCTGCCGCTGAGGCATAACTGGCAATATGTCCGCCCAAACCGCCGTAGGCTTTGTTAGCCCGCATCACCATCGCGAGTGCGTTCCATCGGTTAATTGATGTAATTCGTTGCTCCAGCTCAAGATCACCGGGATATGTGCCCTGCTGTTCGACTGGGATAGAGTTGCGATAAGCCGAAAAGGGTCTACCACTGGCTGTAAAGCTTTTGTTGCGGATAACCTCTTCGAGCTGAGCCATAATGAATTGGGCCCTTTCCGCGCCCTGAACTGCCGTGAGGGAGTTCATGGCGTCAACCCACTCTTGTGTTTCCAGTGGGTCCGAGTCGTTTTTGTTGCCGTTGAATAGTGATTTTTTCATAGTTTTTACTCGGAGTTCTCAGCTCCCAATTATAAGTGAGAAATAATCAAGGGTTGTGCTAATAAAAATAGTTCAGAGTGTTTTTTAAGCTATAAATCGCCAACGTTTGCTGTTTTATTGGAAAAATTCACCCTTAACCCAGTAACCATTGGTTGTTAGTGACCAAGTGATTGCAAGCTGAGTTACTGCAACGAACGGCTCATTTTGTGCACATTACAGCTGATTTCCTTTCATTGAGAAGTTAAGCGTTTTCTTTTTGTCGAGTCTTGGCCGTGCCTTGGTTTTGGGTTGCACACAACAAACAGCAAAGAAGATTTCTCATCGTCGGGCCTTTTCTCCGTGAAAAGGTAAAAAACTCGTTACAACATGCTTATTATGGCCAATTTCACTGACGGTCATTTGGCAATCCAGTCTATTTTTACACTTCGAAGAAAAATACACCGCTTTATCTCATATTTAGTGCCTTTAATCTCAAACCGGGGGTTTGCCGGAGCCTAGTGTTTTACTCTTACAATCGGGTCAAATTAACGGCATAGTCGAGCTAAAGCTCCTAAGGCCGCAGAAAGCCCTAAACATAATAAGCGGTTTGAACATAAATCTCAGGGGTCATAAAATGGTATTCAGAAAAAGTTTGCTTTCATCTAGCGTCGCTTTGGCATTGGTGGGTGTTTCTGCACCTGCACTTGCTCAGGATGGCGGTGCTGTCATAGAGGAAATAATTGTACAAGGCGGTATCCGCGCCAGTCTCAAGCAATCAATGGATATCAAGAGAGATTCTACCGGTGTTGTTGATGCAATCTCTGCCGAAGACATCGGTAAGTTCCCCGATGCTAACTTGGCTGAGTCTCTTCAGCGAATCACTGGTGTATCAATCTCTCGGCAGCGTGGTGAGGGAAGTCAGGTTACGGTTCGAGGTTTCGGGCCGGAGTATAATTTGGTAACCGTTAATGGCCGTCAAATGCCCACGCACTATGGCGAAAGCCGGTCTTTCGATTTCGGTGATCTTGCCTCAGAGGGTGTGGCTGGTGTTCAGGTTTACAAAACAGGACGGGCAGATGTTCCATCAGGGGGCGTGGGTTCCACTATAAACATTTCCACACCAAAACCACTGGAGGCGGATGCCACCATGAGTTTTGGTATCAAGGCAGTAAACGATACTTCGACCCGAGTCGGTGATGAATACACGCCGGAATTCTCCGGAATATATATGGATACCTTTGCTGATGACACCATTGGTATTGCAATTATTGCCAGTCGACAAGAGCGCAATAACGGCGTCAATGGAGCCAGCGTAGGCGGATGGTACACTCGACCGGGCGACGACATCATGCCCAATGGTTCGAAGGATGCCAAACTTGCGACTGATGAGAATCAAGTAAACCGGCCAATCACAGCTGACTCTAATTATTCTCTTCCTCAGTCGATGGCGTACAACATCGCCGAGTATAGAACTGAGAGAACAAACAACCAAGTCGTATTGCAGATGGCACCATCGGATTCAGTGACAATGACTGTGGATTATATTCAGTCTGAATTTGATCTCGAGCGTTCCTACAGCGATATGTCCGCGTGGTTCTCAAATACTGCGGCTGTTTCCCAGTCCAGTGAGTGGTCCGCGGGCCCGATTTCTAGCCCAGTTTTCTACAGCGAAGTGGTTGATGATGCCGATTTTGCAATGGGTACCGGTGAAGATGGACGCCGAAACACGAATAAATCGTTGGGTCTGAATTTTGACTGGCAAGTCAATGACGAGCTGAACTTGAGTTTAGATTGGCATGACTCATCTGCAGAGACAGGTGCCAATGGGCCTTATGGAACTAGTGCGTTAATTACTATGGCGTCATTCAACAAAGTCGGCCAGACCATCATAACCGGTAGCGAAATGCCGGTTATGGTGCTGAATCTGAATTCCGGGGGTGAAGAAAATCGTCCCATGTACAAGAATGACATGATTATTACTGGTAGTACTTTCAGTAATGATGCTGCGAAGATGGACTTGGAGCAAACGAAGATCAGTGGCACCTGGGATTTTTCAGACGAGGCCAGCATTGACTTTGGCGTTCAAATCTCTGAGGTGGGTAACCGATCAGTATCAAACTTTGTGCAGTTGAACAATTGGGGTGGTATCACCAACCCCGGTGATTTAGCGGATATTGTTTTACGCTCTAGCATCGATGGTCAATTTGATGAATTATCAGGCAGTGACCATCCCGATCTGCAAACCGAATTCTTTACAGCATCACTGGCAGATTTAATTGCTGCTGGTGAGGCGGCTTATGTTGCCAGTGGCGATGAATACGAAGCTACAGGTGACTGTGGAACTGGTTATTGTGCATCCACCGAGTGGTCAGGTAGTAATGTCAATGGGTTTAACAATATTTACACGTTGGAAGAATCCACGGCAGCGTATATTAGTTACAATCTGAGCACAGAACTTTCGGATAGGCCCGTTAACTTGCATGTCGGTCTTCGTTATGAGGAGACTGATGTTTATTCCGAAGCAGTGAGCTCTGAATACACTGGAAGTAGCTGGTCTAAAGCAGGTAATGAGCTTTATGTAACGGCCGCTGATGGAGGCTTTGCAGTTTATGGTTCCAAGGGTAATTATGATTTCCTTTTGCCAGTGATAGATTTCGATATTGAGGTAGTTGATGATGTTATTTTGCGAGCATCCTTCAGCAAAACAGTGACACGACCAAGTTATGGTGATATCAAAGGTGGACTTGTAGCGAGCAGCTCGCAATTCTACCCTGGTGTACCGCCAGCTGCGGTATCTGGCAACCCTAACTTGGAACCCATTGAGTCTACTAACATAGATTTCTCCGCTGAGTGGTACTACGGCGACAGTAGCTATTTCTCCATCGGCTATTTTGACAAGGACGTAGACAAGTTTATTGGCTCTGGTATCAGCCTTCGTGATTTGGGGTACATCCCCAATATCATCGGCGGCGCGCTCTGGGATCAAGCGGTGACTGAGAGTGGTATCGACCCAAGTCAGTACACTCAGATTGGTCAATTCATTTTGGATAACTATCAGGATAGTGAGTACGTCGATGGCGATACTATCTATGGTGCTCCAGGTGATCCGAGTGTTTTGTGGCAGGTGACTGAGCCAGTCAATCAGAAGAGAGCCAGTGTCGACGGCGTAGAAATCAATTTGCAACACAATTTTGGTGAAAGCGGTTATGGTTTTATTGCCAATGCTACTTTTGCTAGTGCAGATGTGGGTTATGACTATATGAATTCGCTCGAGGGCCAGTTCGTACTTAATGGTCTAAGTGACTCTGCTAATCTGGTGGGCTTTTATGATAAAGACGGTTTATCAGTAAGGCTGGCATATAATTGGAGAGACGACTTCCTCGCTGGTGTCGGACAGGGCCAGGGTACGACAACAAACCCAACCCATGTTAAGGCTTATGGTCAACTCGACTTAGGTGTGACTTATGAACTTAACGAAAACCTAACTATCTATGCCTCTGGTTTGAATATCACTGAAGAAACCACGCATGTGTACGGTCTGTCAGAAGATCAAGTGCTGCAAGCAGTTCAGGGCGGAGCTCGCTATGATCTGGCGATAAGATATAAGCTATTTTAAGAAAAATTACCTGATAGCTTGCAGTGAAGCCGCTTAACATTGAGCGGCTTCTTTGTTTCTATCGTATGATAGTAGGTCGGTATATAAGATTAATACTACGCTTTGATGTCGGTGGGTAGTTGTCCTATTAATGAAGTTGAGGTCATTTGCAAGGTATCTGATTTGTAGTGAAACTATGATGTCAAATCAATCTTTTAATCGTATCGTTATAGTTGGCGGAGGCACTGCTGGTTGGCTGACAGCAGGGCTGTTGGCTGCCGAGCATTGTGCCCCCAGCGGTAAGCGTTCATTGCCCTCAATGGAAATTATTCTCATCGAGTCTCCTGACATAAGCACCATAGGTGTGGGTGAGGGCACTTGGCCGTCGATGCGTTCCACATTGAAAAAGATTGGTATTTCTGAGACTGAGTTCATCACTGCTTGTGATGCTAGCTTTAAACAGGGGACATTATTTCAAAATTGGAAAAATGGATTCGACGACTCTTACACTCATCCGTTCACGGTGCCCAGAGGTTATGCTGAAACCAATTTGGCTATGCAATGGCAACCTTTTAGAGATAAGGTTTCCTTTGCCGAGGCGGTATCGGCGCAGAATCGATTAATGTTCGAAAATTTGGCACCTAAACAAATATCGACGCCAGAATATGCTTTTAATGTTAATTACGGTTACCACCTTAATGCCGCCAAGTTTGCACAGTTATTAACCGAACACTGTACAAAAAAGTTGGGTGTGACCCATTTGATGGCGAACGTGGTCGCTGTGAGTTCGAAAGATAATGGTGACATCGCCTCATTGGTCACCGATGCTCAGGGTGATGTCCACGGCGATCTTTTTATAGACTGCAGTGGTACCCGAGCATTACTGTTAGGTGGGCATTTTGATATCCCGTTCTGCTCAAAAAAACAGTTTTTATTTAATGATAGTGCTTTGGCGTCGCAGGTGGCTTATCGTCATGGGTCAGACCCCATTGCTTCTAGCACCATTTCTTGTGCTCAGCCCCATGGTTGGGTGTGGGATATCGGTTTGCCTAGCAGGCGCGGCGTTGGACATGTTTACTCCAGCGCCCATGCGACCGACGACCAGGTAGCTGATTCGCTGCACTCCTATATAGCGGCAACCGCCGGTGAAGAGATAGCAAAATCAACATCCTTTAGAAAAGTTAGTTTTAATCCTGGCCACCGAGCAAAGTTTTGGCATAAAAACTGTGTCGCCATTGGTATGTCAGCAGGTTTCATAGAGCCACTGGAGGCCTCAGCCCTTGTACTGGTGGAGTTGTCCGCAGCGATGATTGCTGAACAATTTCCTACCAACAGAAAAGTGATGGACGCCGTTGCAAAACGATTTAATGACAAATTTCTCTACCGATGGAGCAAGATTATTGAGTTCCTCAAGCTTCATTATGTGCTCAGCCAGAGATCGGACAGTGATTACTGGAGAGACAACGTCGATACCAACACGATTCCCAGTGGATTGACTGATCTGCTTGAACTTTGGCGTTGGCAGAGCCCTTGGCATCGCGATACCACCCATGTGGACGAAATGTTCCCCTCAGCAAGTTATCAGTACGTGCTCTACGGTATGGGATTTGTCACTCAGGCACACACCACCTATCGAAAAAGCGATACTGAATTTAGTCGACATGCGGAGGCCTTATTTTCGGAAAATGCCAAGCAAACACAACAACTTGTTTCGACCATGCCTTCAAATAGGGAGTTGATTGATAAAATTCATATCCATGGTCTGCAAAGTATATAAAATGGCGATACAAACGGGGATATTTGGAATTCGGGCTCTATGACTGATTATAAAGTACTTAACAAAGACCTACACAGTGACTTGCGTGTGATTACTGCTCGTGAAAAGCGCTATGGTGATAATGTGATGCACGCGATGACGTTCCCCATTGAATTTCGTGACATTCAATCATGCTACCCAATATTTTTCTGTAAAGATACGGAATCAGGGAGTTTCTACCCCACTGCGCTGTTTGGCCTAGAACAAAACGAAAATTTGTTTCTGACTGATGACGGATGGGATGCCACATACATTCCTATGTCTGTGCGCAGGCACCCATTTCTGATTGGTTTCCAAGCTGATGATCAACAACCTGATGGTAGAAGGCCAGTGGTCTCTGTAGATATGGATAATCCACGGGTCAACACGAGTGATGGTGAGTCGTTGTTTTTAGCGGACGGCACGCCGTCTAATTACCTCACTGATATCATCGGTTTGCTGGAGTCCATACACGCCGGACATGAACATAACAAAGAGTTTGTTCAAGCCTTGGTGGATAATGATCTTCTTGAAGCCTTTACCCTGGAGGTGACACTCAAAGATGGATCGAAAAATCAATTGACAGGGTTTTACACCATAAAAGAGCCAAAATTATATGAGTTGGATGGAAACACCTTGGAAGCTCTGAACAAACAAGGGTTTCTTCAGGCTATCTTTATGGCTGTGGCTTCTCACGCTCGCCTTCGCCCTCTGGTGGAAAAAAAGAGCGCTGTTGCGGAGTCATCATGAGATTTGTTTGGTTTTATTTAAGGTAGTCATTGATGATCGAAGTCGACACAAAAGTGAAGCAGATCATTGACGTTGATCCTAATCATTTGTCCCAAGATCTCCTTTGTGCAACTGAGCCGTTGGTGCTAAAGGGCTTAGTGGCTCATTGGCCAATGGTCAAACAAGCAGCTAAATCTTCTCGCCATGCCATTGACTATCTTCGTCAATTTGATGGTGGTAAGGCCCTCACAGCAATGCTCGGTGCCCCGGGTATTAATGGTCGGATTTTTTATTCGGAGGATTGCGAATCTTTCAATATTGACTACCGCCGACTACTCTTGGATGAGGTGTTTGATAAGCTCGAACAGTTTCAGTCTGAAGAGTTGCCGCCGATGATATACGTCGGTTCAACAAATATCGATAATTGGTTGCCAGGCTTCAGGGCTGAAAATGATATTAATTTGCATGCGCAGGCACCTTTGGCCTCCCTTTGGATTGGAAATCAAAGTCGCGTGGCAGCCCATTATGATTTTCCTACCAACATAGCTTGTTCCGTCGCTGGTCATCGTCGCTTCACTCTGTTTCCACCTGAGCAGTTAGAGAATCTTTATGTGGGCCCAGTTGATTTCACTCCGGCAGGTCAACCGATTAGTATGGTGGATTTCGCCCAGCCTGACTATGCTGTGTTTCCTCAATTTAAGGATGCATTGCGACATGCTCAAGTGGCTGATCTAGAGCCCGGTGATGCAATCTTAGTCCCTAGTATGTGGTGGCATCATGTTGAAGCACTTGATTCAGTCAATATATTGGTCAACTATTGGTGGCGTAATACGCCTTCCTATATGGGCCCCCCTCTGAGTGTCCTGCAACATGCCATGATGGGGTTGCGTGATTTGCCTGATGAGCAAAGGGCTGTATGGAAGAATTTATTTGATCACTATGTTTTCGATCCTAAGCAAGAGCATTTTGAGCACATACCCGAAGCCGCACGAGGGGCTTTGAATCCTATGGATGAAGATATAGCTCGAAAGATACGCGGTGTGATTGTTGACAAATTAAGATAGTCGTCGATTTTGGTGGAGGGTTTATTTTGACAGTTCAGAAGGTTAAGCGGGTCGTTGTCGTCGGTGGAGGTACCGCCGGGTGGATGTGCGCTGTATCTTTGGCGAAACTCATTGGTCGAGATCTTGATGTCACCTTGATCGAGTCCGATGAAATTGGCACTGTTGGGGTAGGTGAAGCAACCATACCAACCTTCTTTGCATTACATCAGTTACTCAAAATTGACGAGGCGAAATTTCTCGCGGAGGTTCAGGGAACCATCAAATTGGGAATTTCCTTTGAAAACTGGAAACAGCTTGGCGAAGACTATATTCATGCATTCGGCTATACGGGAAAATCTTGCTGGGCGGCAGGATTTCAGCATTTTTGGCTCAAGGGAAAAGCTCTTGGAATTAGCGAAGAGTACAGTCACTATTCGCCAGAGCTTATGGCCGCTAAAGCCAATAAGTTTGGTTTGTTAAAGCAAAATCCACTGAATTATGCCTATCATCTCGATGCCAGCGCCTACGCCAAGTTTTTACGAAGAATGGCCGAGAACAGTGGTGTTCAGCGTGTTGAAGGTAAGATTGTAACGGTGAATCAGCATGAGTCCGGAGATTTGTCTGATGTTGTTCTGGAGTCTGGTGTGTCAGTATCTGGTGATCTTTTCGTAGATTGTTCGGGTTTCGCCGCCTTGCTTATTGGTAAAACACTACAGACTGAGTATCAGGACTGGTCGAATTGGTTGCCCTGCGACCGTGCAGTAGCGGTGCAGACGGCGTCAGTGGCACCGCCGATTCCCTACACCAGATCCATCGCTCGAGATTTTGGTTGGCAATGGCGTATTCCGCTGCAATCAAGAGTTGGTAATGGCATGGTCTACAGTAGTGACTATTTGACTGAGGATGCAGCCATTTCGACGTTACTAGACAATGTTGAAGGTGAGGTCCTAACCACGCCGAGAGTGATCAAATTCCGCACCGGTCAACGGCGACAGCAGTGGAATAAGAACTGCGTATCTCTGGGTTTAGCGGCAGGCTTTTTGGAGCCTTTAGAGTCCACCAGCATTCATCTGATCCAGCGAGGTATTATTCGACTCATGCAAATGTTCCCATTACAGGGGATTACAGATGCGGATCGAGATGAGTTCAACCGGCAGATGAGCGATGAGTACTACTTTATCCGCGACTTTATTATTATGCACTACCATGTGACCGAGCGAGATGACACGGCTTTTTGGCGTCACTGTAGAACCATGGATATTCCGGAGACACTGTCTCATCGATTAGATTTATTTAAGCAGTCCGGGCGAGTGTTTCATGGAGAGGGTGATGTTTTCGCGGAAAATAGTTGGACTCAAGTTATGTTGGGCCAAGGTCTCACACCTGAGCAATATCATCCTATCGTTAACATGATGAGTGAACGCGAGTTAGGAAGTTTTTTACGTAGTTTGAAATTATCTGTTGACCAAGTAGTGAAGCAGCTCCCTTCCCATGAAGAATTTTTAGCGCGTTACTGTCCCGCGCAAACGGCGGCGGCTCGATAATGTATGAAAGCACAAATTAATGTTTTGGGCGAGCCACTCGAAGAGTGTGGCTGTCATCCTGTCACCGGTTACTTCCGTGATGGCTATTGCAATACTTCTCGCTACGATGCTGGATCTCACACAATCTGTGCTCAAATCACAGACAGTTTTCTTGAGTTTTCGTTGTCTCAAGGCAATGACCTTATCACGCCAAGACCGGAGTTTGAGTTCCCTGGACTTGTTGCAGACCAGACTTGG
>Ga0206127_1000305_pt1 | contig 63068 bp, 71 predicted proteins | sample Helgoland_Spring_6_FD_148646 | JGI IMG/M metagenome (GOLD analysis project Ga0206127, IMG submission 148646) | Pelagic subsurface seawater microbial communities from Kabeltonne, Helgoland, North Sea - Helgoland_Spring_Bloom_20160419_1 | ecosystem: Environmental > Aquatic > Marine > Epipelagic ...
GAGGACATTAAATATTCCTTTGATCTACTATTATTATTTATTTTTTATAATTTGTAATTTAGTTTATATTTTACTACTATTTCACTACTATTTAATTATTTTTTTCTGTAAAACATTTTAATAAAGTTTACACACAAATATAAAATATATGTTTATTAATTTTATACCTATACTATGATATACAATTAATAAATAATATTATACAATAAAAATAAAAGTTAGTTCATTAAAGATTGTATTTTAGTTTTTAATTGAGTATATTTTTGATCTAAATCATTTTTTTCTGTATCTTTAGTTTTAATTTGTAAATTTAATTTATCTACATCTTGAGATAATTGTTTTATTTGTTCTTTTAATTGATTTTCATATTCTTTACAATTTAGATTTTGTTTTAGTTTATGATCTAAAGTGTTATTCTCTTTTTTTAGTAATTTATTTTCTATTTTTAATTCATCAATAGTTTTATCTTTGTGTTCTATTAACTGAGCCATAGAAATATCAGCTTTACTATCACCATTAATTTCTTGAATTTTATCTGCCCAAAAATCATTAAATTGCTTTTCAAATATGTTAAATTCATTTTCTTGATAAACATTTGGATCTAATAAATATTTAACTTGATTACTTTCATAAATTTCATTAGATAACGAATTAATAACTAATCTTTGAGTATTTAAATAACTCAATATTTTATTTGTGGAATCATTATATTTTTTTGTTTGTTTATTATTTGCATCCTTAAAACACTTTTTACAACATAAAAATTTATTATCATTTAATAAATTAATACATTCTTCTGGTAAAGAATTATAATTATAAGTTTCTTTTAAATCTTTTTCAAAAATTTTTTTTTTATGTATTAAATCTATATATATACTTAACTTCGGATAATAATGGGTATATGTAGTATAATTATTTTTATCACACCCATTATAATTTCCATCAAAGATTAAAGTAATTTTATTAAAAATAGTTATAATATTATCAACTTGCTCATCAAATAATTTCATATCATTTTTACGAATATTCTTTAATTGAAATGTTTCATTAAATCCTTTATTTAAATTACCATTATTATCATTATATTGTTTAATAATTGAATATACATTAAGATAATTTGTAATAACTTTTAAATTTAACATACCTTTTAAACGATATTTATAATCTGAACTAAAATTAATACTTCCAAATAAACCAATAACATATTCATCATCATTAAGGGAAACATCATTATTCAATTTACTAATATTATTAAAAAATCCATAAAAACTAAAAATATCATTTGGATTTTGATTTCCTACAGTAAAATTATATGAAAATTTATTATTTTCATTACTACCTTTATCTAAGTTTCTAAACATTGTTGTTTTCCCTATTTCATACAAAAAATCCTCTTTATAAATATCCGAATTTTTATATTTTAATTCTTTTAATTTTTTAGACATTTGATTTTTAATTTCTTTATCAAATTTTATACGTAATTCTAATTCATCTTTTTTAAATTTTTCTTCTAAATTTTTAAAATGTTGGTCCATATGTTGATATAAACCACGAATCATATTGAATTTTTTTACTAAAGTTGAAGTATTTAATATTATATTAAATCAATTTTAAAATTGAATTTATTTTTTAATTTTTAATATAAATTCAATAAAATTAAAATGGATATTACTAATCTTAGAAATCAGTGTCGTAATAATGGATTAAGAGTTTCAGGTACTTGCGATGAATTAATTGAAAGATTAAAAGAAAATAATTTATATAATCAATTAACTAATACACTCGAATCAGAATTTGAAATATATGGCAAAAGTATTGGAGCAGATGTAATAATTGTTTATGGTTCGCCAGACATTGTTGGATATTATAAAAAAGATGGTATGAGTTATGATAGACCTTCATATTCTAAAATAAACAATAATGGAAATTTTTTAAAAAATGGAAAAATTAATATTTATTATAAAGCATCTTTAGATTCGTGTGGAAATTTTAATAATTCACTATATAAAGGCTCTTGGATTATTGGAACCAATAAGTTTAATAATCCAATAAATTATTACAATATTTGTGAAGAAAATCATAGTTATACAATTCCATTAAATGACTGGGAAGATGAAATTGATATAAAAATTTTAAACTAATTCTTTATAATAATAACATATTTGAAATTTGTTATTACTTTAACTAAATATTAAATAGTATTAATTATTTTATATCCATTAATATAAAACATATGTTTATTAATTTTATACCTATACTATGATATACAATTAATAAATAATATTATATAATAAAAATAACACTATATAATAAAAATAACACTATATAATAAAAATAACACTATATCAATCACAATTTAATAAATAAATTATGACACCTGCCGCCGTGGCGTTAGCCACCAAAACCTTCTACTGACACGTTAGTGTCTGAAGAGGACATTAAATATTTCTTTGATCTACTATTATTATTTATTTTTATAATTTGTAATTTAGTTTATATTTTACTACTATTTTAATACTAAACTATATTTATTTTGTAAAACATTTTAATAAAGTGTACATGCGAATAAAATAAATATGTTTATTAATTTTATACCTATACTATGATATACAATTAATAAATAATATTATATAATAAAAATAACACTATATCAATCACAATTTAATACACAAATAATAAATAATATTATATAATAAAAATAACACTATATCAATCACAATTTAATACACAAATAATGACACCTGCCGCCGTGGCGTTAGCCACCTAAACCTTCTACTGACACGTTAGTGTCTGGAGAGGCTTTTTATAAAACCCATATCATTTTGGTACTATTTTATATATTGATGTTATTTCACCACTACTGACTTTATCTTCTAAGTCCGTTATTAATTCATCTTTATCATACTCTTGTATTTCGTCTGAATATGCATCTATTTTTATGTATTTACCAAGACCATTTGAACGATAACTCTTAAAATGTAAACCTCCGTATTCTTGAGTTATAAAAGGATTATCATTTATTATTGTTTCTGTTAAAAATTCTAATGGATTACTATACATTATTTCTATACTTGAATTTGAATATTTTCCTATATTTATTCCATTCGCCACTAATATATTTATTAATTGTTCTAAATTTAAAGATATATCATCCGTCCATGCATCACCACTTCTTCTTGCATCTCTGCATACTCCTGTTTGTTTTGTAAAATCACTTAATGCTTTTTTACTTTTTCTATCCTCCCAATTTAAATTAAATATATTTAATACCGCTTCTATTCCACAACCTCCTGATATTCCTAACGACTGATTTTTTTTTATATAATAATAACCACTTCCATGATCTTTTTTTATTTCAAACATATATCCACCTAACATCTCTTTTAATTCCAAATATTTTGTCTTATATTTCATATATTTTGATTTATACGCATCATTATTCATTTATATATATATATATATTTTTTTTTTATAAAAGATTAAAATAAAAGTACACACAAATAAAAAGACCAAATTAAACATATGTTTATTAATTTTATACCTATACTGTGATATACAATTAATAAATAATATAATAAAATAAAAATAACACTATATCAATCACAATTTAATAAATAAATTATGACACCTGCGGCAGGTGGCGTAAGCCACCTAAACCTACGATTATCAAAGGAAAATGGAATAATTATGGTAATGGTCAAAGATATGAAGGTTGGAAAAATGTAAAAGAAAATTCTATTATAACTTACATTGACGATGATGACTTTTATATAGATAATAACGTTTTTAAAAAAATAGCAAATAAATTTGCTAGTAATAAAAATTTAGATGTTGTATTTTGGGAAGGTATGAGATTTGGTGAATTATTTAATAATAAACCACCAAGAAAATTTAAAACAATGTCTAATCAATTTGCACATTTAAAATATGATAAATTTAACAAACCAATTAGATGGGGCAAATATAATAAAAATGAGTCTATTCCTGGAAGAGATGGTGACTTTGTTAATAAATTAGTCAAAAATTATAATTATTCTTATATCGACGAACCTTTAGTAGTTGTTGAAGCTGAATCAAAAGGTAAATAAAATAATAATCACTAAAAAAAATAATATTATATTTTTCATTTCAAAAATATTATTTAATGGTTTTACTATCTCTTGATTATTTGTTGTAAATTTTTCAATTAATGGTGATGTGGTTCCCTTTCTACCAACCCATACTTTATACATTAATTTGTCTTTTTCTTTTTTATTAAAATAGTTTTCTATTGTATAACCCCATTTTTGGTCTAAATGGATATCTCCATTTATTGATTTTATTTTATTATCACTTGTTAATAATAAAGATATTATTCTTTCAAAACACATCCGATCGTGACGACATTTTATCATTGATATTAAAATATTTAAATAATTTGTATTATCAAATATTTTATTTATATATTCTATATTTAAAATAGCCATTCCACCAAAACAAATATCCCATTTATCTTTTTGATTAAATTTTTGATTTAATTTATTGGAATTATCCATTTTTTTTATAATTTCTAAAATTCTATTTTTAACTGTATAATCCCAATCATGTTTTGCAGTCCATAAAAAATGATATTTATTTGTATTTAAATATTCTGGATTTATTCTTTTATTTATAAATACAGTATCATGTATAATAATTGTATTTTTAGAGAATTTATAAGTATAAAAATAATAATAAGGTAATAATTCCCCTCTATTTGGTGGAAATTTACTATTTATTATTTCAGTATTAAATAATTTACCTTTTATTTTTTTGGGTTTATAACTAGAATGATCATCTATAATATAAATTTTTTCTGTTTTATAAAATTTTCTTATACAATCATAACATTCATTCCAAAATATATTTTGACTTTCATTTCCCACATGACGTAAAATTATAAATGATAATTGAATCATATATTTTATAATTATATTTTATTTATTTTCGAATTGTTTTATTTTGCTCTACAGTTGCTTTTGCAATTTCATAATATTCTGAATTTTTTTTTTCTTGTAAATATTTCTCTTTAAACTTTTTAACATACTTTATATTAAAATTATTTCCTTGATACTTTATCTGCTTTTTTAAGAATACATCAGCAATTATATTACCATTATTTTCTAATAGTATTGAATATGATGTTTCATCTTGAATATAAACAACTGGTTCTTTATTTGTTGATTTTTATTTAATTATTTCACCATTCGACAAAATTTTTAAATTAAACAAACTATTCATAATATTATTATATAAAAAGTTTATAAATTAATTTTTTATAATTTATTAGTATCTTCTAGTTTTTCCATATTCTTCATAACGTCTTAATTCTTCTCCTTCTCTACTACGTTCTTGTCTTTGTTTATTTTGTCTTTCTCTTTGTTGTTTTTTTCTTAATACTGCATTTCTTTCATTTTGTTGTACTGAAAACTCACTAGATAAAAAATCTAATCTTTGATTTAATCTTTTATCAATTCTATTTTGTTCTGCAAATTGAGACTCAAGTCTTCTAAATTCACCTATTGAAACATCATCATCTTGTTGTCCTAATCTTAAACGTTCATTTCTTTGGGTCATTCTTTTTTGAGATTCAACTCTTTTTCTTTTTATTACTTCTTTTTCAAATTTATTTATTAATTCTAAAACATCAAAATATGCTTCTTTATCACTTGATACTTTATCAAAACTACTTTGTGGTATGTCCTGACTTGTACTATTAAAAGTAAGCATTGTCCATATTTTGCTTAGACTTTCAATTTTTAAATTAACTTTTTTTTCTAATGATGATAAAAATTCATCAGCATCTAATCTTTGGTCACTGAGTTCTTCCGTCATTTGAAATACATTATTATAAACTTTAACATTTTGATTCATATTCTTTTGTAATTCATTATGTAATTCACTCTTTAATTCCATAACTAATTCTATATCAGAAATTTCTCCACCTATTTGATTTTTTAACGCATTATATCTTTTTTTATAATATTCATATTTTTGTTGATATTTCATTTTATAGTTATTAATAAGAAAATAAATTTTCTTAATTTAAATTAAATAAATAAATTCAATTATTTATCATTAATTTTAATTTCGATATCAATTATATTTTCATTTTATCATTACACTCTATATACTCTCTCTTTTCACTTTTTTTCACTATTTTTTTCACTATTTTTATTTAACTTTTTTTTTAGATATTTATTTAAATAAATATACATATGTTCTATTAACAATTAATTAATATATATATTTATTTATAATATTTAATTCTCTAAAATTTTTAATTAAGTTTACACCAAAATTAAAAATTGAATTTTTTTTAATTTAACTCAAATTTAACTCAAATTTAATTTTTATTAAATATCTCATCTCAAAGAATTTTTTTTCAAATGGATCCAACGAATGAACCTGATGTTTTGGCTGCTCTTAAATCTACTCGTGCAGAATTTAAAAAAGATGAATTTGGACAATTCTATGCCTCCTTACATTTAACTAAAAAAATGGTCATGGCCGCTGTTAATAATGATGGTTACTTTTTATATAATGCATGTAACCGAATAAGAGCTGATAAAAACGTAGTTATGGCCGCTGTTAATAATAATGGTATGGCACTTGAATATGCCTCTTCTCAATTAAAAGGTGATAAAGTGGTTGTTATGGCTGCTGTTTCGTCCCCGAATTCATTAGGCTTTTTTTCCTTCCCTGGTAGCGCACTTCAATATGCCTCCCCCGAATTACAAGCTGATAAAGAAGTTGTTATGGCTGCTGTTTCTCGTAATCGTCTAGCACTTGAATATGCATCTTCTCAATTAAAAGGTGATAAAGAGGTTGTTTTGGCTGCTGTTTTTAATGATGGTATAGCACTTGAATATGCCTCTTCTCAATTAAAAGGTGATAAAGAGGTTGTTATGGCTGCTGTTTTTAATGATGGTAGAGCACTTGAATATGCATCTCAAGAATTACAAGAAGATAAAGAAGTTGTTTTGATTGCTGTTAATAATGATGCAATTTTGGATGCTGGTAAAGTACTTGAACATGCCTCCCTCCAATTACAAGATGATAGAGTAGTTGTTTTGGCTGCTGTTTCTAATTATGGTCTAGCACTTGAATATGCCTCTCAAGAATTACAAGCAGATAAAGAAGTTGTTTTGGCTGCTGTTAATAATGATGGTTTTGCACTATACTATGCCTCTCAAGAATTACAAGATGATGAAGAAGTTCTGTCGGCAGGTGGATGGGTTTATACCTAGTGTTTAGCATGCAATTATTTTTAAGATCTTTATTATTATTTATATACTGCTTTTCAATCTCAAATACTACATGATTAAACATAATTTCCGCAGGTGGCGCTAGACACCCACACCTTCTACTCACACGTAGTGTCTGGAGAGGATATTAAACTTCCTCTTGATTTTACTATTTATTTCAACTATTTATTTTCACTATTTATTTTCACTATTTATTTTCTCTTTTTATTTTTACTATTTATTTTCACTATTTTATTTTCACTATTTTATTTTTACTATTTATTTTCACTATTTTATTTCTCTTTTTATTTTTACTATTTATTTTCACTATTTATTTTTACTATTTTATTTCTCTTTTTATTTTTACTATTTATTTTTACTATTTATTTTTACTATTTATTTTTACTATTTATTTTTACTATTTTTATTTCACTATTTTTTTTCTATTTTTTATTTTCTAATAAATAGGTATTGTATTGTATTTTTTCATTATACTTATCATATGTTCAACATGATTATTTCCAACTATAACTATAAATGGCTGTCCTATATGACTTTGAAAATCATACCTTTTAATTATATTACTTATATTAATATTTCTAAAATTTTCACTAGTTTTAATTGCAGATAAATAATTACATTTATATAAATCGTTTATTAAAGAATTTTGTATATCATTAGATATACCAATGTCTTTAATTTTATTAATTATAAACATTATTAAATTGGTTTTTCCAACTGATATCCAATCATCACTACTATATGGTACAATGTGTTTTTCTAAATATCCCTTATTTTTTAAATTAAGAGATAAAGCATTATAAAATTGTCTATTTTTTGGTTCTGACGTATATGTACAAATACCAGAATATGCGTATATTGCCATTCCAATTTTACTTACTAATTCATCTTCTTCTATAATATTATATTCATTATATTTCATACCTTTTTCACCAAAAATTAAAGGAACTATTGGATCATACTTTTTCTTCAATTTATCTAATTCCAATTTTGTTTTTACTTGGTTTATATGATTTTCACCTATTATATATACTATTCGTTTTTGTGATTTTTTTTGTAGATTTCTTTTATCCAAACATGGTGTTATACATTGTTCCATGCTTTTATAAATACCTTTTTTATCCTTTCTACATACATTACTTAGTAATAAAGCGTTTGGATTATTACATTTAAAAGAACTACCATATTGATTTGATTTTAAATTAGTATATTTTGCCTTATATTTCAAATATTTTGATTTATACGCATCATTATTCATTCTTTTTATACTATATATATATTTTTTGTAAATCAATTTTAATTAATATTTAAATATGTTTATGATGAAAATGTTTTAAAAATAAGGAATAAATTTATTAAAATAAAAATTACCATTATACCTATTAAGATATTGGATTTACTAGACACGCCTGCAACACCGGGATCACCTGATGGACCTGGTAGCCCTTGTGGTCCTTGAGCACCGGGAGAACCTGAAGCACCGGGAGCACCTGAAGCTCCTGGAATACCTTGAGAACCGGGGGCACCTGAAGCTCCTGGAATACCTTGTGGTCCGTATAATAAGGGTCGAGTTGATATATTTGTTAAATCAATACCTGAAATATCAGCTTCACGAATATACCCCCAAGTAACAACTGTTCCGTCATTTTTTAAGGCAGCACCGAAAGGTCCCATACTAATTGCTTTTACATTTGTTAAATCTACTTGACCCCCAACTCTTATATAAACCATATTTACTTCATTAAAAGAATATAAATATGGTGTTCCGCCTCTGCTGAAAAGGCCCCAAATAACAACATTACCATCATTTTTTAAGGCAGCACCTGCATTCTTTCCCATACTTATTGCTTTTACATTTGTTAAATCAACTGAAGAAGAATCGCCACCTGTACGCTCATTTCCCCAAGTTACAACCGTACCATCATTTTTTAAGGCAGCACCTGCAGAACCTCCCATACTTATTGCTTTTACATTTGTTAAATCAACTTGATTACCATATGGTTCATAATCTTGATTATTATAATTCATTTTATATATATATGGACTTCCACCATCTTTATCAACACCCCAAGTAACAACTGTACCATCATTTTTTAAGGCAGCTCCGGCTCTACCCCCCATACTAATTGCTTTTACATTTGTTAAATCTACTGGATTATCAATTCTTACCGGACCAGGTGTTTGATTACCCCCAGGAGGAATAATGTCATAGACATAATTATTTCCTCCTTCTTCTGGATTACCCCAAGTTACAACTGTACCATCATTTTTTAAGGCAGCACCTGCAGAACCTCCCATACTTATTGCTTTTACATTTGTTAAATCTACTGAAGAAGAATTTCCTCCCAACCTGCCGCTCCCCCAAGTTACAACCGTTCCATCATTTTTTAAGGCAGCACCTGCATAAAATGCCATACTAATTGCTTTAATATTTGTTAAATCTACTGAAGAAGAATCACCTCCCCTATAATATCTACCCCATGTAACAACAGTTCCATCATTTTTTAGGGCAGCGCCGGTTTCACCTCCCATACTGATTGCTTTTACATTTGTTAAATCAACTGGATTACCATATATTTCATAACTTTGAGTTGTATAATTATATCTTGATTTATATGGACTTCTACCTTTAAACTCGTCCCCCCAAGTTACAACCGTACCATCATTTTTTAAGGCCGCACCTGCATTACCTCCAATACTAACACCATAAGTAACCATATTATCTGACATAGGACTTATATTCGTTTCAGAAGTATTATCAATGATCTCTTCTGAGTTATGTGTATTTGGAGGTGGAGTTAAACCATCTGAAAAGTTTTCTATAATTCTAAAATTATTATTATTAATATTCATTTATATATATTAATAATATATTTTTTTCATAAAAGTATATTATTATTTAAATCTCCTATATTGTAATGAACTTAAAATTAAAAAGGTAATAAATGTATAACTTAATCTCTACTAAACTATATTTATTTTGTAATTCATTTTAATAAAGAGCACACACAAATAAAAATATGTTTATTAATTTTACATCAATAAAAAAAAATTAATATTAATCATACTTTTAAAAAAAGTAATAGATAAGAATTGAGAAAGGACTTGACTACTAATCTCAAAGTTCTTGTAAGAAGGGTCAGGTTTCAACGAAGATGTTGTTCCCCTTGTGTCCCCTCGTCGAGGTCCTTAATCTGAGGAATCTGAAAACAGAGTAAATGTTTCTTGAGACCCCTTTTCGACAAACCTTCTGATAAAGGACTCAACCAACATCATCTCCTGCTGAAATTTCACATGTGAGAGATCCTGCTCAAAGTTCTCTTTTTCATCGAACGAAAGGTGAGTGAGAACGGCCCTTTGGACATGATCATCTTTGCCCTCAACATGGTGCTCGGATAACAATTCAAAGCCGACGACAAGGTACTGGTCTTGGTCTGGTTCACTCTGGAATTTATCCAGCACCTTCATGCAGTAGGCTTTGAGTTTCTTCACATGTCTAAACCCACTTGAGAGGAAGAATCCATTTCGGGAAGGAATCAGGGAATTTTCAAATTGGAAGATTGCTTCTAAAGATGTCCTCTGTTCATCAAGCATCACGACCCCATCCCTAGTCACTCTCATTGGAGACGAATATCTCTGTTCGTCAGTTTTCTCCGTGAGAACGAAGAATTGGCCTTTGTGTGGTTTATCAAAAGGCATTGTGAAAAGACTTTTGATGCTGTGTTGATGCAGGTGTTGAAGGGGAGTTTGTGATTGATAGTTTGGAGATGTGTATTTTTTGATTGACTGCTTTTCGTTATGTGTTTTAAAGTAGATTATTATTTTAATTGTAAAAAATTATTTTTTTTTAATTATAATAAACGTAATCGTCTAAAGTATAATTTTTAAAGTATCACATGCACTCCATCAGGAATCATCTGATTTAGTAGCCAAAACCTTCTACTGATTCTATTTAGCTATCTATTATTTAAAAATATAATTGTTTTATTATAATAATGGAACTACCAAATGAATTAATTATTAAAATTATTAATTATTCTGATACTAATACTTTTTTAAAATTATTAAATATAGAAGAATTATTTTTGAAGATATAAAAAAAAATCCATATGTTAACATACGATATAGATGATTTGGGGCCTGTTATAATAAACTATCCATTTGATAATTATCAACTTTACTTTGATAATTATTGGAATAATAAAATAGATATTATATTAGATACTACAGATTTTAAACAAATTAAAATAGATAAAATTATTTTAGAAGTTAAAAAAGGTCTTCAAGAATTAAGAATAAAATATACTAATTGTTTTTATAGATTTCCTACTAATGTATTTTATAAAGTATATTTTGATGAAAGATTTAAAAAATTGATTTATAAAATTATCTAAAACTACTAATTTTAGTTTAAATATATGTATATTAAAAATTGATTTTAAATTAATTAAAACTTATACATATAAATAAATTAAAAAAATCTTTTTGACACTTTCAAGTTACCCTTCCCAAAGTTAATTTTCAGTTTTTCAATACCCCGTATACACAACCAAAATGATTTATAATTTACTCATTTTTTTGACTATAATTACAATTTTTAAACAAGTAGAATCTAATATTGTAACAATTCTTGATTTGACTAAAGAAATAAATAAGTATGAGCCTGAACTATTAAATATAATTGAAGGTATGGTTCGTGGTCCAGATTATCCGTCGATTGAAAAATTGTGTTCTGGAGTAAAACCAATTGATTCAGGAATTTCCGGAGATCCTATTCCTTATAAATTTGGTAATGAGATGTTGGGGATATTTGAATCTCAGAAAGAAGAACTTATAAATGAATTTAAAAAAACAGGAAAACTAAGATATTCAAAGCCGTTTATCCATCCAGGAGATATACTTGCATCACAGGTATCAGGAATGGTTCATCCTGGAAGAGTAGAATTGATTAATTTAGGAGAAAAAGTTTATCTATCTTTATCATCAAAACATAATGAAATTATAAGTGAGTTTAAAAAAAATGGCAAAGTAAAATTAGTTGAAGATTTTACAAACTATGAATTATCACAAGAACAAGCATTAAAATATCATTTTCACTATCCATATACATCTACACACGATGTATCTAAAGTTGATGGAATTGTTAAAATCGGTTCTGATGAACTTTTAGGACTTAAACCACATAAAGGAAATCCAAATATTTATACAAAATTTGATAAAGTAGTCGATTTTGTTGGAAAAGATACGATAACTACTGTTGGAAATATCCTTGATACATCTGTCAAGGTGTATCAAGGATATCGTTTTTTAAAAACAATTAAAAATAGTTATGACACATGTAAGGATTGTAATTTGAAAAAAAAAATTTCATACACTTTTATAGAAACATCCAAAGAAGGAATTCATTTATATGTTTCTTATAAGTGTGGTATTATGGCCGCATTGTATTCAGGACCCTTTGCAATTATTGCATCTCCAACAGCATCAATTTTTTGTGGATTACTTACCCACAGTTTATTTTAAATATAGATTTTATTTTTATTTTATATAAATTTTTAAATCCCTTATCTTCTATTATATAATTATATTTTTAATATATTGCTTTTTATTTTTAAATTTTTGAATAAATAAATCTAACTGAAATTCATCATTTTCACGCAAAAGAATTAGAACACATTGAAATTTTTGACAAAAGAATGGGAGATGTGAATATGTTTATTAATAAAGAATTGAGTATGCATTATAATTATATATATAAAAAGAAGATTGATATATCAGTTGTTTATCCAAGAAAATATAATAAACTTTTGAAAACAATAATAATGATTCAAAGTAGATATAATGATAGCAACCACAAATATTATTTACCAGAAGAACTATGGACACATATAATAATTCCAATGTTTGTTACTAATTATTAATTTAAATATAATAAAAACAATTAAAATTAATCTAGGGTTCTAAAAATTAAATAAAAATTGATTTTTTTTTGTTTAAAATTCTAATATTAAAAAAATCTAAATATGGATAACCAAGACAAACCACGTCTGTTTTCATACATTAACAAAGAGGGAATTATGGTAGTTATACCATTGATACCATTACCTCGTGAAATTTTTAAACTTCCTCGTTTAATTCTAGAAGAGGATTATACAATAGATGGTGAATGTATATATTGTATAGAGAGAGATGTAGATTGTATTTGTAAGAAAAAAAAATAATTTATTTTAATATTTAGTAATAATTAAAATAAATTATTTTTTAACTTTTTTTTACATAGATTGTAAATCAATACAAGTAGTAACACTATCTTTTATTTTATTTCTTTTAATAATTTTAGGAAGAGTATGTGCATCTTCTTTTCTTGATTTTTATGATATTGAACACAATCTTTTGCATAATGACCTTCTTTTTTACATTTATAACATTACTACTCATTTATTTAATTATTTTTATTTGATGTTTCTGCTGATATAATTGGCTTATATTTTAAAAATGTATTAAAACCACCTTCACATGCTTGAGGCTCATGTGTTTCAACATCTAAATGAACATATCCTAATTTTTCTTTAATATTTTTTGTTTTCACTATTTATTTTCACTATTTATTTTCACTATTTATTTTTACTATTTTATTTCTCTTTTTTATTTCACTATTTTATTTATCTTTTTGATTTACAATTAATAAATAATATTATATAATAAATCTAAAACTCTACTAAAATTTCATTATCTATATAAAAAGATATTTCTTCTGGATAATTATTACATTTTATAAAAGTAAATAAATCTTCTACACTTTTTATTTTTACATCATTTATTTTATATTTTTTATTTAATTTTATAATATCATCTTTAACAATATCAATCTCAGATATAAATATTTCACACAAATTTGCATTACTTCTTTTTTCAATTGGTAACAAATGAATGTGATCTCCATAATCTGTTATTAATCTTTCATATTCTTCACTTTTTGGATCTAAAGCTTTTAATCCTTTTTCTATTTCTATACTAATTGGTGACATCTGACTTTATTTTAGTGGTAAAATATCACAATCAATATGTGATATATTTTCTTTGTCTGATGGGATTGGGTCAGGGAATATTAATTCTTGTAGATCAGTTTCCCAATCATAAAAATATGATTGGGGAGTTATATATCTAAATGCATATTTATGTTTTACTAAAATTATTGGTTTATTTACTACAAATGTTCCTATTTCCATTATTTTATTATATTCTAGCATCATTGCCATTGATATTAAAATTGTATCTGATAAATAAATACCTGTTTTTCCCGTATCAGTACAAGTTTGTACTTGACTTAATATATTTGAATATAAGTTTATTTTTCCTATTGGTGATGACCTAAATAATATTGTGTTTTTAGGTATTATAATATATTCTAATCTTTTTGTTATTAAAAATTTGATAAATCTTTCTTGATCTTCATATAATATTTCCTCTACAACTGGAGCAGGAACCTGAATCTGGTCAGGATTCATTAGTTCTGAGTCCATTCATGCAATCATATCTTTCAATTCCATATATTTCGCCTTATATTTCATATATTTTAATTTGTACACATCATTATTCATTTGGTTATATAATATATATATATTTGTAAAACATTTTAATTAAAACCATCTTAAAAAATTATTAAAAAAAGTATAAAAAAACCTAGTAAAAAACTTCTAATAAAAATGGTGTAAATAGATTGTTTAAAGTATAATTTTCACTATTTTTTTTCTTCATATCGTTTATCTCCAAATAAACGTTTTTCTCTTGTTTATGAATCTTGTAATGCTTACATAACAGTATCTAATTCACTACCTTGAGTACCACCTCTACATGCAACCGATTGTAATTTATTATATTTTTCTTTATATTTTAAATATTTTGATTTATACGTGTTATTATTCATCTATAATATATATTATTATTTTAATTTATTTTATTTATTATATATATATATATAAAATGGATTACTATTATAAATATCTTAAATATAAAAATAAATTTTTAGAATTAAAGGGAGGAACGACTCCTCCTAAATTACAAGAAATAAAAAAATGGTGTTATCATAGTACCATTAATTTTAAAAATGTAATTGTTAAAGAATGGCAGAAAGACGAATTTCCAATTAAATATTATTATAGTAATGATAACTCAATAATTATTAATAAAGATATAATGATTCCTCGTATTATTAATGTAACTACTGATTTCAATTCAAATATATATCAAGATAATTATAATTTTTCTAAAATTATAAATTCAGGAACATATGGTATAATAATTGAATATATTTCATCACAAGGAATTAGTATTTCTTTAAAAATTATGTTTTCTTCAGAGACAAAAGACATAAATAATTTAATTGGTAATGAAATTATTATTACTAAATCAATATCGTCAAGTGAATGTAATATAATTGATACATATATTTTAAATGATTATCCTGAAAACTTTTCAAAATATCAAGACTACATTTATTATGATAATGATTCCGAAATTTATATGGGTATAATTATAATGCCAAAATCTGAAGGAGATTGTAGCGAATTACTAGTCACATTAAATCATACCGAAAAATTACAATTATATAAATTTATTATATTACAATTATATTGTTTATTTAATAAACATGAAAAAGTTTACCCAGATATTAAATTATCACAAGTACTTTATTGGAATTGTCCAAATGGAACTTACAATTATATATTAGCAGACCTTGGAGGAATTCAAAATTTTAATGAATATCCTATACAAACATATGGACCTACCCAGAATTACCTTGAGTATCATTATAAATCCGGTAATGTAAATTCTATAAATACTTTTTTATTTGCTGTTGGGGCGTTATTTCATTCAATTTTTGATAATAGTTCTAAATCTAAATTAGATTTATCATTTAACAAAATAATCTATTCTCAGAGCGTTGAAGAAGAAGGACCAAGTCCTACATTTAAAAAATTAGTAGAATATTCTCTCGCTGACCCTATAGCACAAAATCCAGAATATTATTATTCAGAAGAAGCAAGAAAAGAAGCAATTATTATTAGACAACTCCGTGATTATTCTAAAATTATGTTAATTGAACCTTTTAAAAATTATAATTCGGAATTAGTTGAAATTATGTTAAATAATATAATTGATTTATTTAAATAGTATTTTTTTATTAGTAGAAGAAAAATAACCAGAAGAACATTATATTTATTATATTTATTATATTTATTATATAAATCTGATATTTTACAATAATATAACATAATAATTAATATATATAAATAAAAAAAATATAGATATTTCTTTTATTTTCTTAAATATATAACGAATGTACCGTATGATAGATTTGAATGGAATAATGCAATTAAAAAAAACCTATCATTGAATTAGAAAAATATGCGGGAAAACTTTTTAAAAATAATTCTAAATTAACTATTACTTATGATAATAATTGGAAATTTAAAAATATAAATATAATGATGGCTACTAATATACATTTATTTTAAATACATACTTAATAATACTAAAATTATATATGTTTATTAATTTTATAACTATACGATGATATACAATTAATAAATCAGATTATATAATAAAAATAAGACTATTTCAATCTCAATATATCACACAAATTATGACACATGCCTCCGGTGGCGTCAGCCACCTAAACCTTCTACTGACACGTTAGTATCTGAAGAAGACATTAAATATTCCTTTGATCTATTATTTTTATTTTTTATAATTTATTTTATATTTCACTACTATTTCAATACTATTTAATAATTTTTTTTATAAAACATTTTAATAAAAATTTGATTTAAATTTTTATTACATTTAATTTATAATATAAAAAAAATGGTTAAAAAGGGGGGTTTTATTAATAAATTATATATTTTATGTAATACTAATGATGTAACTCATAAAAAATCTATATCATGGAATAATGATAATACATCATTTATAATATCTAATATTGACTATTTTCAAAAAAATATATTATCCAAATATTTTAAACATAATAATTATTCTTCATTTGTAAGACAATTAAATATGTATAATTTTTCTAGAAAAACAAGTGATAATATTGTTGGTAATTTTAAGGAATGTTTTACTCATAAATTTTTTACAAAAGATAACCAATTAGATTTACATAAAATAAGTAGAAAACAAATTTATAAAAGAAAACGTCAAGAAGACGAAGTTCCAAAAAAAAAAGAAAAATTAAATATATTAGAAGAAAAATTTAATTTACTTGAAGAAGAAAATATAGTTTTAAAAAATAAAATTAATATTATTGAAGAACATGTATTATTTTTAGTAAATTCATATAGTTCATGTATGGATTATTTATATAAAGATCCTAATATCATAGACAATATATGTGATACTACATGGATTCCTAATTTATAAAAGAAATTGATTTGATTTTTAATAACCAAATAAAAAATAAACTTTCGAAAAAACCTAACAAAATATGCTTCACTACTACAACCATTTTGAGATGTAGTTAATATTTTTTTTTATTCTATATTAGATATATATTTAATATTCATTTTTATTTTTTTTATTTTCAGAAACTCTATAACCTTCTGTTATGCTGTGATTTTTTAAATTTGTTATATTATAATGGTTCAAATACAATATGATCAATAATTTCTAATAAAATTGAATTTTTTATTTAAAAACTTATAACAATTATATTATAACAATTATATTATAATGAGTTTTATTTACGTATATACCAATGATTATTTTAACTATAAAAATACTAGAAAAATAGGTTCTACATTAAATCCATTTATTAGACTAAGTAATTATCTTACTTATTATCAAGATAAAGGTTCATTTGAATATTTATTTAAAATTAATTATGATAATCCCTATGAAATTGATAAAAAAATTAAAAGTATTTATTTAAAAAAAAATAACACTCGAAATAATGGATGTAATGGGGGAACTGAAATTTATATAAATGAAAATATTAAAAAAAATCTTTTAAAATGTTTTTTAGAAGAAAATATTAAATATGAGGAAATAGATCCAAAAGAACCACCAATAACAAGGAAATCTACTGACAATATTGAAAAAGAAATATTAAAAAATTATATAATTGAAAAAAAAAATAAAAATGAAAAAATAATTTATAATAAATATAAAAAATTAATACAATTAATTAAAATTCCAGAAAAAGAAAAAGAAATATTAAAAAATTATATAATTGAAAAAAAAAATAAAAATGAAAAAATAATTTATAATAAATATAAAAAATTAATACAATTAATTAAAATTCCAGAAAAAGAAAAAATATTACAGGAAATTTATAATGAATTTGGAGGAGATTTAATAAAAAGAACAACTATTAAATATATTGCAACAAAAGAAGACTGTTCATTGTATGAAGATATATATTTTTCATTTTTACATAAAGATATTGAAGTTTCAATTAATTCTTTAAACCAATTAGAAGATCTTAAAATTTTAATTGAAGGACCTCCAGAATTTCCAGGTCCATATTACTTTGTTTCAATAAATAAACCAATTAAAATTCCAATAAATAATGTACATATATTTTCAGTTCCAATTAGTGATTATAAATGTAGTTTAAATGAAAAAGGACGTAAAAAATATGGAAAACTTAGTGATTTACATTTTGAAAAAAAGTCTAAAGTTGGAACTAAATATGGACATATCGAATTACCTGAAATTAGAAAATCAAAATATATTTCAAGTACATTTAAATTTGAAGGTCATAATTTAGAAGAAACTATTAAAGAAAATATTAATTTTTTAGCTCCAAATGATAATATAACTTGGAATAAAAAATCTAAATATACAGTTTTAGAATACAATGAAGGTGACTTTTTTTCTGAACATAGAGATAATAAAATTAATAAAAATCATTGGGGTACTCTATTAATTCTTCCACCTGCAATTAATGAATTACAGCACACTGGGGGTGAATTTATAATAGAAGATAATGGTTACGATTTTATTATACCTTCCTGGAATAATAAGGGTTGGAAATTTATTGTTTTTCCAACTGAATTAAAACATGCATGTCATAAAATATTAAGTGGGAAACGAATTGTTATTAAAACCGAATTATATATAAAAAAAAATAATTTTGGAAATATTCCTGAACCGATATGTTGTGATGGTGGAATTGATTATTTAAAAGAAGAGAAACTTTGTGTAGATTAATTTTAATAAAATTACTTAACTAAAATACCTGGTTTAAATTCTATTTCTAGTTCTCCACTATAAAAATAAGAATTTAAATATTATAAATTAAATTAATTTTTTCCATATATAAATATATCTTATATTTTTTGAACTATCTACATTAATCCAATTAATAGTTCCAATATATTTACACTCTTTTTTTTTATTTAAGTATTCAATCATATCATCCGTATATTTAATTTGACCGTAATCACTAATATTAATTGCTAAATGTCCATTTTTATTCAAATGTTTTAATGATTTATCTAATGATGGAAATAAGAAATTATCTTTCCATTTTTTAACAGTATTAAATTTATTAATTGATTGTGATTCACTATTCTGATAAACCTCCAATCCAAAAAAAGGCGGACTAGTAAAAACTAAATCATATTTAGATTTTTTTAAGTTCACATCTTCAAACCCCTTTTTAATCACATTATATTTTTTTTTTGAAAAACCAAAGTATTTAACTATTTCTGGATATACATTTGATACACATTCACTTGGATCTACTCCCTGATATTCACATCCATAAGCCATTGCACCTATTAATCTATCTCCCCAACCACTACTAAAATCTAAATATTTTTTCGGCTTAAAAAAATTTAATACTGCAATAACTGTTGTGATATTAAAATTACTGCAAAATTTAGTATTTTTGTATATTATTTTATCTAATTCTCTATAACTCATATTTTTTTTAAATAATATCCTATTCTTTTTAAAAAAATCATATGGAGAAGGATTTTTATTAAAATTACATATTACTCTACATTTTTCGGAAAAAATATCTGTAATTCTATTTATTTTTACATTTTTATAATAACTTTCCTCTAATGATAATATTGATTCTGGTACTAACTTCTTTATAATTTTGGGTTTAAATTTTTTTATTTCTTCAAAAATATTAAATATTTCTTTTTGATTCGTATAATCTTTATAATATGGGTAATTTTTGAGTAAATCATCAAAATTTAAATGAATTGTATATTCTATTACTTTCTCTTGATTCCAATTTAATTCTCTTATAAATTCAAACTCAATATTAGCATATTTGTTTATTTTATTATTTCTCTTATGTACCCACATATATAATTTTTTTTCATATGGTTTATTTTTTTGAAACTCTTGAATTAATTTTTTTATTGATTCAGTAATTATTTTTTCAATATTTTTTTGATTATAAATTATAATCCTAACAAAATATCTTTTAAAATTTTCTACTTTTATAAAACTTATAATTCCTGAAAATTTATCATTAATATTTAATATATAATTAAAATTTTCACGATTTTCTGAATTTAACTTTTGTTCTTCTATATTTTTTTGGATAAATTCTTTAACATCATTTTCTTTCCATATTTTACGATTAAAAGTTACTGAAATTACATCTTTTTTTGATGTTAAATTTAATATATTTTTAGAATCTTTTTTTGAAATTTCTTGTAAATTAATATTCATTACTATATAATTATAATATATTTTTAATTATATAATGATTAAAATAACCTACAATCATTTCTAATTTTTTCTAACAATCTTTATAATTATATATATGAACGTCCATTTGTTCCAAATTCTCCTCAAAATTAAATGCATATTTATGATATAATTACTGGTTATAAAACAAATAAATAAATATACTATAGATATTAAATTTAAAAATAATAACTTATATTTAAAAATATAATTGTTTTATTAAAATAATGGAACTACCCAATGAATTAATTATTAAAATTATTAATTATTCTGATACTAATACTCTTTTAAAATTAAAAAATATAGAAGAATTTAATATCTTTAACAAGGATATTAATAAAACAATTTATAAAAATAGTATTATTGAATGGAAATATATTCAATATGAATATATTAAAAATAACTTGAAAAATAAAATTTTTGAAGATATGAAAAAAATCCATATGTTAACATACGGTATTGGTGATTTGGGATCAGTTGTAATAAACTATCCATTTGATAATTATCAACTTTACTTTGATAATTATTGGAATAATGAAATGGATATTATATTAGATAGTAAAGATTTTAAACAAATTAAAATAGATAAAATTATTATCAAACTTAAAAAAAGTCTTCATGAATTGAGAATAAAATATACTAATTATTTTTATAGATATCCAACTAATGTATTATGTAAAGTATATTTTGATGAAAGATTTTAAAAATTGATTTATAAAATTATTTAAAACAACTAATTGTATTATTAAAGTTGATAAAAAATATGGATATATGTTCAATTTGTTTAGAAGATAACGCAAAAATATTATTTAAGACTGAATGTAAACATTATTTTCATAAAGATTGTTTGATAAAATGGTTAAGAAAGAATATGACTTGTCCATTATGTAGAAAGGAAATTAAATCTATAGATTCTATTTATAATGAAAATAATTTAATAAATAGAATCTATAAATTTACCGATTTTTTGTCTGTTAAAAGTAATACATTTGAAATAAACGGAATAAAATTTGATAATATATCAGAACAATTAACAAATCAATCACCTTATATATGGGTAAATGGTAATATTCGAGGAAAAACACCAATTTATTATTTAAAAAATAACTATAATAATGTAATATGTATTGACTTTTATACTAGACAATTAATTTTGTTTAGTAAAATGAATTCAAAAAATTTAGTAAAAAATACAACAGACTCTATTTATTATTCAAATACTGATAATTTAGAATTAGATTTAAATTTAGGTGTTGTTATTAGTTACAAAAATTGGACCATTATATGTGAATGGATGTATGATGTAGTAAATTTATTATCAGAAAAATATGATTTTGTGTTTGAAGATTGTATTAATACACTAATTATGGATATTATTATAATAACTATTAATGAAAATAAAATTACTAATAAATCGTTGTTTCAAACAATAGTTATAAGTTCTGTATATAATATTATATTATATCTTAAAAAAATAGAACTAAGTAAAAGTGAATTAATTTGGCTTACAGATAATTCAAGTAAAATAGAAAATTTTGAAAAATTTAGTAAATTTCAAAAAAATAATATTGAAAAAAATATAATTTTATTGAATTAATTATAAAAAATTGAATATATATATGATAATTGTTATATATATATATAAATAGAATGACTACTAATTATAATGATGAATATGATATTTACAAAAGTGGAAATACTGACAAATTTAACAAGTGCAAACATCGTAAAGATCTGCGAAGACGGAATAACGCATATATAAAAAAAGAAAAACAGTTTGAAAAACACATATCTGATGGAAATAGGATATATCATGACACTTCAAATAAAAAAGTTGATAAAGTTTCAAAAGATAATAATGATTATTATGATAATATATATAGATATCCTAATAGATGTGGTTGTTGTTGGAAACCCGGTACACGTTGGTATAGAAGACATCATCGTGATCTAACTAGAAAAGGTAAAAATAAAGATAAATCTCATTATAAATCAATGATAAATAGACCATCTCATACAAGTAAATTTTATCAGCGTGAAATGATTAAAGATGGTCTAAATATTCATTTATCTTAATTACATATTTAAAATCTCATTTAGTATTTGTCTAAATAATATATATTATTTTTTTTATAAATTGTAAATTATTTCTAATTATAATTTATAATGGATTATAAAATAAAATATTTAAAATATAAAAAAAAATATTTAAATCTACTGAAAGGAGGATATATATTGGATGATGAAAGTAAAGATTATTATTTTAAAAAAATAATAAGTGATCATCAAGATAAGTTTTTAACGCCATATAATAATTTATTTATTGAGTCTTATCCCAATCCAAATAATAAATTAGATTTATTTTCAATGAAATCACCAGAATATATTAAAGTTTATATTAATTTAATTCAAAAATATTTAGATTCAAACACTTATACCCAAAAATTTATAAATCAAGAAGGTGATATTATTTCAGAAATTGAAGATGTATATCCAAGTCATATAAATTTTGCAGCTTTAATATTTTTAAGTTATTTATTAGAATTAGAATTATTTATAATTACAAATTATAATCATGGTTATAATTATTATAATAATGAAAATAAATCAGAAATAATATATAATAGTAAATGTAAAAGTACATTTTGTGCATCGAGCTCTAGAACATGTTCTCTTTATAGAATTTATAAAAATAAATTAAAAAATAATATTAATAATTTATTAGATGATTTTACTAAAAATTTAGATAACCTTTTTATTGAGTGTATGTGGTCAATTATAACAAAAATAAATAAGTTCTTCAACCCAAATTTAAAAGACCGTCAAGCAAAAGTAAGAGATTCCGGAATATTATTTGAGCTATATAAACTATTTGTACCTATTAAACATATAAGTTATGTGAAAGGTAGTTTAAATTTTAAATATATTTATGTTAATTGGAAATTAAAAGTTATAGATTTTATAAAAAGTAATTTTATTAATTATCCAAATATTAAAAAAAGTATAAATGCTATAATTAAAGCAGCAATTATTAAATTTCAGCATAAAGATACACAGTATATAGCAGAAGGAACCGGTTTTTTTTCATTTATATTTTTATCTTTTCCAGAATTACAAAAATTATCTGTTGGAAAAAATATAAATTTTGGCTCATGTATAACATATACATTATTAGAGATGTATATAATGTCGCGTTTACATATAAATCCGAATAATATAAACTTAATTTTAGAATCTGCAGACAATAAACCACATAATATATGGACATATGTTCAAAATTCATTAAATTTAAAATCAGTTACACATTGGGTTTCTGAATATAAATTTTCTACAGGAAATATTATGTTTCGTTCTGTATTTAAACCTCATGTAAAAAAATATAATTTTGGTAATTTAGATGATAAAAAAAATATTTTTAGAGCTTTAATATATCCAAATTTAGACAGTTATAGTGATTTTGTAAATAGATTTTGTAAATATGAACATAAATTTCATATTTTAGAATTTATTAAACAAAGATATGAATTATTTGAATCATTGTTAATTAAACCAATTGATAATTGGTATAATGAAGATTATTTAACAAAATTTAAATATGGATTAGATAATAATAATTTAAATATTGTTAAAAAAAATCTATCTAAAAACTTAGAAATATTATTAAAAATTAAGCATCAAATGAAAATGCCTACAATACAAATTGTTAATAATTTAAATTTATATAAACTTTTTAATTTAAGTAATATTATTGAGTTCGAAACTAAAGATTATAATTTTATTTATAAAAGTAATATATATTCTAAAGAAGTTTTTAATGAGATAAATGATAAAATTACTTACCCAGATGAAAATTTAAAATTAAATAATAAAATAAAAGGTATAATTATTAATATACCACATAATAAATTAGAGGAGGCCGTTTCAGAAGAAAAATTAAAAGAAATAAAATCTTATAATATAGATCAATATACATCAGATATAGATACAAAAGAAGTAGAAAAATGTGAAAATATAAAAAATAAATTAATTAGAAAAAGAAAAAATAGTCTAAAATATCAAAATAGTAAATCTAAATGTATGTCTTGTAACTTTAAAATAAAATCAAGAGGAAAGGGAAAATTTCTATGTTCTGAATCAGATACAGATACATCAGATGCAGATAAAATGTCATTATTAGTAATATCACATAATTATGTAAAACCGTTAATATTGAAAGAATTAACACTACATTTTGGTAAATTAGTTTATGATTTAAATAGTAAAAATGAAGAAAAATTAGAAATTGAAGGACCTTTAACCGATTTTGTAATTGGTAAATTACTAAGAAATGAATTAGATAGATCCCGATTCTTAGAATTAATTATAAGTATATTTAATAAATCAATTGAAAATTGGATAAGAGAATACGTATTAAAAAAATATAATATAGAATCGTATTATTATAATTATCAAAATTTAAAAGATAAAATAAAATTTATTTATAAGGGTGGTTTTTCATTAAGAATGATTTATAAAGAATTAATTAGACAATTTTCAATTGAAGTTGAAAATCTTATAGAAAATAATTTTGATAAATATTTTAAATTATCTGATTTTGATTTTGAAATTATTATAGATTTACCGATGGAAGGTCAGGAATATAAAGAAATCGCATCACAATTATCTATATTATCAAATCATGTGTTAGAATTATTAACAGGTTTATTTAACACGGAAGAATATAAAAATTCTATTTTTACTTTTTTTAATTTAGATATAGAAGAACAAAAAAAACATATTAAAATTTTATATAGTAAAATAAATTATATTATTAATAAAAATAAACATATAACTAAATCGAATAATTCATTAGTTAATGGAATAAAACAGGTGAATGGTATATTATTAACTAACCAATTAAATTATTCAGAATTTGGAACAATAGAATATTCAAAATATGAGCCATATAATTTATATGATCATAAAGCAAGTAATTATAGTACAAATATAGCATTAAATAGATATAATTTACCTTATCAATCTAATTCTCCAAATTATAATAAATTCGATAAAACAAATTTAAATGTAATATTTAATAGTAAATCTATTAATTTTGAAAATTTATTAAGTTCAATAAAAAACCCAAATGATATAAATTATTTAGATTGGAATAAACCCTTAATTGATTTATTTGACAGAATAATAATTAAAAAAAATGAAATTTTGAAACTAACAAAAATTATAAGGGATAATCAAATTTTTTTACCCAATTTATATCAAGTCATAATTTCGAATGATTCGTTATATATTTCTATAAATAAAATTTCATTAGAAGAGTTAGAAAACTACAGAAAACTCTTAATGGGTAGAGTTTCTCCAATTAATTTAAGTAAAATTTTTAAATATTTAGTTTATTATAAAAGATATTCCACTGAAATGAATAAAAAAAATATAGAAGAAAAAAGAAATAATATTATAAGTAACTCTAATTATGAAACAAAAAATAAAGGTATATTTTATACAAGTTTTAATAACAATTTAAAATTTGGAAATAGAATTATAATTTTAGCAAGAATTAAAGTAAATTTTAGATTATTTGTAAAATTAAAAACAAGTAAAGGATGGATAGAAGATTCTAAATATTTAAAATGTATGAATTTAGGGGGAGAAGTAGTTGATGTATCAATAAAATATAATGATTGGAAAAAAAAGTTATTTAATTCAAAATCTTATTCAAAATATAAATATGAAGATAAAAATAAAAATTTTGAGTATTGGAGTTATTCATTAAGTGGTCAATTTATGGATTTATTAGTTACATTATATAAAGAATCTAAAAAATCAAATATAGGTGATTTTGTTAAACCATGGGAAAATAGTAAATATAATAAAAGAGTTGGAAGATTGATATTTATTTTATTTTTAGAATCATTTAATAATAATGAGAAATTGGATAAATTTAGAATCAATTTAGAAAAAATTAAAGTTATTTTAATAATTGAAAATAAGGATAAACATATACAACAAATATCTGATATGATAAAAAGTTTATTAAAAAAAACTTTATCATATCAGGATGAACTTTCACATTATTTAGAAATCGAAAATAATAAATTAGCATTATTTTTAACATTTCATTTAAATTTTTTATTATTTTTTAACGATAAAATAAAATATAATAATATGGGATCTTGGGATAATGGTGAATATAGTAAATATTGTTCAAATATAAATAATGAGTTATCTAATATTTTAAAGATTATAAATCAGATTCAACTAGATAATAAGAGAGAGTCTAAATTTACAAGTATTAATAATATATCAAATATTGGATTTATTAATTAATATAAAATATATAATTTTTTTTTATAGTATATGTCATTTATAGATATATATCAAAAATTATATATTTTTTATTAATTATATATATCTATACCATGATATTAATAATATTGTGTGTATGAATTGGAAATTACTTTTGTAATAAAAATTGTCCTTTAGAAGATAAACATTACATTATATTATTAAATTTTTGTATTCGGTAAAGCCTCCGCCAAAGAATTTATATTATCTATACAATCAATTACTAAAGATAATCTAAATATTTGAGTTGTAGTATTAATTGGTTGATTTCTTTTTGGTTAATTTATTTTTGGTTAATTTCTTTTTGGTTGATTTCTTTTTGGTTAATTTCTTTTTGGTTGATTTATTTTTGGTTAATTTCTTTTTGGTTGATTTCTTTTTTGTTAATTTCTTTTTTGTTAATTTCTTTACTGTTATTTTATATTCGTTAAGGACTAAATTATTTATTTTTTTTGTACCATTAAATTCATATTTTTTGCGAGATATTGCGTTCATTTTTTCATTATCTTCATAGACAAGACTTAATATATATTTAACATTTGGTTTATGAATTGATACTCGTTCTAATAAAAGTTTCATTGCTTTTGAAAAAATACCTTTACCTTGGTATTTGGGATTAATATAAACAGATAAATAATAGTTTTTGAATTTGAGAAATCTGTGAAAACCTATAATTCCGACAAATTGATTATTTTTAACAATTTTGTAATAGTATTGTGTCCTTTCTTTATCATTTTGTTTGGTTTCTTTTTCACAATATTTAATAAAGTTTTTCACTTTTTTAAGATTCCATGTTTTTCCATTACTAACATATTTCATAACACTATATTGTGATGTTAATTTAGAAACATCTTTCAAATCTCTAAATGTTATATTTTGTAATAGAACCATTTTAGTATATATAATACTAATAAAATTAATTTTGAGAAATTATACTTTAATAAATTTATTATTATTTTTAACTTTATGTTTAGGTGGTATAATATCATCAATAAAAACTTCCAATAAATTGTCCATCATTATTTTATCAATCTCAATGCTATTTGGACGCCCTTCAAAAAAATTAAAATTATACCCTACCTTTGTATTTATTTCTATTAATTTCATATTAAAATCTTCATCCAACATAACATCCGCACCAAATAATTCAAAACAATATTTGCTTTCACTATAACATCCGACATCAATACATTCTAATACATTTTTGAATATCATTTTTAAATATTTTGTTGCTTTATGCTGAAACAAAATATACTTCATAAATGTCAGCGTTTTAAATGTCTTAAGGTGTAAGAATGTAAGGATCTTCTGGATAATCATATCCCTCACAGATAACTGAAATCTCACCAAATCTGAATTGGCTAGGCAGATCAGCTACGCATTCTCATTGTACGTCATTTCCATCCCATCCTCGATTCATACATTGAATTGTTAGCGATACATACATTCCAGCAGCACTTCCACCAATACAATTTATTTGATTTATTGGAGATACTCGTCTTCATGTAGTCATTCTACCTGCATACTTTGTTATAGCACTCACATTCTTAAGTAATACTTTCGAATAACTTTCATCAAAAACAAATGTACTACCAACATTCATTATTACATACGTTAAAAGAATAATCCTAAAATTCATCTTGTTTTTTTATTTTATTAATTTTAACTCTTAAAAATCAATTTATATAAATTAAAATTGATTTTTTTTTATTATAACCATTATAAAAAAATTAATATCCTAATCAACAAAATGTCTGAACATTGGTGGGTAAGAGGAAAAGGAGAAATAATTGATTCACTTCATGAAATTCATCCTGAAACTATAGTTTCACTTTCCACATGTTCTGAAGTTGGTAAAACAAAATTATGGCTGGCATGTCTTCTACCAGGTATAGGTTCTCCTAGTAACTTAACTTTACCACAAACATCTACATGGAGTGTATTCAATAATACCCTGAATGAAATCTTAAAATTATCTAAAGTTTATAGTATTAAATGTCAATTTATAAATTTCGCACCTTCAAAACCTCCACCTGTGTTAATGTTTATAAATAAAAAAATATCACCTAGAGATGATTTCGTCAAATATTCTGATATTTCTGAACCACCTAAATATATTTCAAATACTGAAAAAAATAATTAATAGTTTTAAGTTAAAAATTAATTATTTTTTGATTTAAAACTATCTTAGTTATTAAAATTTCTTTCATAATTTTATATTAATTCTTACTCTTTTTCCTGACTGCAATAAATAATCTATATTTAAAAATTTTTTATTATTTATAATTCCATGAGTTCTTTTTATAAAACTTACTATATTTGTTGTATTAATTTCTTTAATTTAATTTTCTAAATTAATAATATTATCAATCTTTGATTTACCTTCTTCGTAATTTATTTTTTTTATTTATGATTGATTAATCATATTCACTATATGAAAATGCAGAATTATCACTATCACTATCATAAGACACATTAATAACAGTATGTTGTTTCATATCACTTTGTCTAACAATGTCCCTGCGACATATTGGACAATTTGATTTATTACCTGTTGATGATTGTTTATGTACCCATTTATTAAGACAATTTGTATGAAAATAATGACCACAATCAGGCACTACCGTATGTTTTGAATTGTATTCTTTGCACGTAATATCTTCCATACAAATTGCACAAATATCAGTTGTATTATTTGTATCACTTTTATCAAATTTTTTATTAGATTTATTTAACATTTTAATATACTTTTTGCTTAATTTATTATTAACAATTGGAGTATTTTTTTGTTCAAAATATGCTTTATATTTGTATCTACAATTATTTATTTTTTTTTTAATTGGTATATATATACAATCTATATAAAATATTATTATGAAAAATAATGCTGCATAAAATAGAGGGAATAATGCTATAATAAACATATATGAGCCTTTTGCATCATGATCATCAATATTATTATTTGTTGTATTTGACATATTTGTAGCATTCAGTTGTATTGGACCAAAATTATCCATATTTAATTTTTGTCTAATTGGAACTTTTTAGTTTTATACTTTTTTAAATTTGATATAATGTAATATGTAAATCAATTTTTTTACAAATAACAATATTTTATAGTACTATTACATACGTTATCTATACAACAAAGATATACTATTTGTAATAAAAAATACTGATACTTAATCATAATGACTATTAAAAAAAATACATAAAAAATATATTTAGATAGTATGAAATATATTTTGGATTTTTTTTTCAATTTCAGTTTTTATATATTCTGTTGATATCATTTTTTTTATTATTTGAAACTTGTTATTTGAAAATATATAATGACCACATATAAGAATCAATTTATGTTTATTTTTTTTTGGATTAAAATCTTCACTTACCCATTTTTTCCATTTTCCAGAATTATAACAAAGATTATAAAATAAATCTATTTTTATATGTTCGTTATTTTTAATTAAATTATCTAAAAAAATTTTTGTTTCAAAAACAGCAATTTCAGGAGCTATATTTAAAGAATTTAATCCAGTATTAAATCTATTAATCATTAATTTTTTTTTCATATAATCACCATTATGTTCTTTTGTTAATTTTTTATATTTTTTAACAACATTTAACATTTTTACTAATCTATCATTATCATAATCTCCAGTATTAATACAATCTTTTAATGCCGTTCCTGATTGTATTACACAAAATAAAATTCTTTCAAAAATTTCAGATTTAATATTATTTTTAATTTCAAATAATAGTTTTTCTATTTTATCCACTGTAAATTTTTTTATATCTTCCTCTGTTCCTATTTCAAAATATAAATTTGGATTTTGATTATAACAAAATTTTAATAAATTAATTGTCCATTTTAAACCTTCTTCAAAATCAGAATATTTTTTCCATGGATCAATGTGAATTGCATCAAAATATTTACAATCATATTTTAAAGATTTATATCCATCATCATCATAAGTTCCTTGTCCAGGACCCCCGTGGTCTCTTTGAATAGCAATATTATTACTTTTAGATTTTACATATTCAGAAAAATCTTTTGTGGTCCAATTATTAACATAACCTCCATTCCATTCGATTTGTCTTCTTGATGGAATTAATGTTATAGGTGCATTTGTTTTATTTGAATAATTTATTATAGAATCAACTATATTTTTACTCATTGGTCCAAAACATAATTTTGAATTTATCAAAATACTTTTCATTATATTTTATAATAAATTTAATCTTTAATATAAAATTATAATTTTTATATTAAATTATAGATAATCTTTCTCACTTGTATTTTCTCTTTTATATTTGTCTGCTAATCGAACAACATCCCATAATTCAGGTGTTGAACATTCAAAATTGCATAGGTACATTAAAAGGTAAAAATAAAGACAAATCTCATTATAATTCAATGATAAATAGACCATATCATATAAATAATTTTTGTCAACGCCAGATGATTAAAGAATGTCTAAATATTCATTTCTATTAATTACATATTTAAAATATCATTTAGTATTAGTTAAAATAATATATATATATTATTTTTTTATAAATTAAATATTCTGCAATAATTTATAATGAATTTCAAAAATAAATATTTTAAGGGTGGGTTATATATTAGATGATGATAGTAAAGATTATTATTGAAATTTATGTTAATTTAATTCAAACATATTTAAAGACTTATACCCAAAAATTTATAAATCTAGAAGGTGATATTATTTCAGAAATTGAATAAGTATATCCAAGTCATATAAATTTTGCATCTTTTATGTTTTATATTCATTTTAAGAACCATATTCGGGTACAATCTAATAGAGTGTTATTTTTATCTATTTTAAAAAACTTAATATGTTGGTCTATTTGAAGAAATCTTGTTTTTCATATGCTTGGTATTTCGGATTATATTGTCTTTTTTGATTTCTATCTTCCATTTGATCTAATTGTGATCTCATTTTTATTAAGTTTTCCGTTCTTATAGCTCTTTCATTTACACTTTCAGACGATTGTAAAGCCAGTAATGGTTCTCTCTTCTTATATCTTTCTCTAATATGTTTATTCGTTGCTTCTTCATGTAAGTCTTCTTCTATTCCTATGTTCATCTGTTTGATTAGTACACTCTATATTTCGTATCATATATTCATCTGCAACAAATAATTCACTCCTAGAATTGATGGTTATTCCTCGAGGAGCATTAAATTGAGCATGGATTCCATCACCATTGCGGTCACCTTTGATTCCATCTCCAGCAATTGATTCCATCTCCAGCAATTGTGGTTACATTTTTATGTATATATCTCTTTTGTATTTTATAATTATATGTATCAGCAACAAATAATTCACCCTTAGAATTTATGACAATTCCTTGAGGATGATTAAAAAGTCCATCGTGCCCATCGTTCTCTATATCTCCAGCTATTAAGGTTACATTATTGTGTATATCTAACTTTAGTATACTATTTTTAACAGTATTAGAAACAAATGATTCATCTATAGTATTGATGGCTACTCCCATAGGATAATAAAATTGAGCATCGATACTATGAGTTCCACGAATTGTTCTTACATTATTATATATATATCTATCTCTCGTAATACATGATTATGAGTATCAGCAACAATTATTTTACCCTTTGAATTTATTGCTATTCCTGGACCATCAATGTATCGTGCATTTATATTATCTATTTTTCCATCTCCAGCAATTGTTTTTACCATATTATATTTATCTATCTCTCGTATTGTATGATTATAGGTATCAGCCACAATTATTTTACTATTAATTTATGAACATTCCATCTGTACTAACATATCCTGATATTGTTCATCTGGTAATTTAATATTAAAATGATATTTTAAATAAATATTAAAATATTCATTCATAATATATAAACTAATAAACGGATCTTCTATATCTAAACTTAATTTTAGAATTATAAACTTTATAATAAGATTTTTATCTTTAAAGGGAGTTATTAATGGATTAAATATATAATTATTTGGAATTATACCTTTATATTTGAAAGCTGTTACACTTTCACCCTCTTCAAATGTAGTTTCTTCATCACTAGATAAATCTTTTTTTAAATCATTTGGTATTAAAACACCAAGTATTATATGATTTTTTTTCATATTTATTTCTAATCTACGACCATAATATTGTGCCATAGGTATATTTGATGCTAAATAAACATGTTCTCTAACAGCTTCATCTTGTAATTGTTGATCTTTAAATCTTGTAAGTCCTATTGTTGCCTCATTATAAAATGGTATTATACCACTTGAAAATATACTTGCACAATTTTCAAAAAGAGTGGCATGAAAATAAATATTATTTTTTAATATTTCTTTAATTCGTACGCCATATTTTATTTCTATTTCTGACATATTTTCCTTATTTAGTAATATTTTTTTTTTTATTAAATTATAATTATTAAATAATTTATCTTTAAGAATATATAAACTCCTATCTATTTCATAATCATCATCATCATCAGATTCTTCATCAGATTCTTCATCAGAAAATTCTACATATGAACTACTAGATACATTACTAAACATAGATGTTGACCTTTCCGGTCTTGTTGGAAATTTGTTTGCTCCTACTGTTCCCCCTAACAGATTGTTCAATTTAAGATATTTTTCCTTATATTTCAAATATTTTAATTTATACACATTATTATTCATTCTTTTTATACTATATATATATATATATATTTTTGTTTTTTTTTAATAAAAAATTTAAATATCTATTATTATTATTTATTTTTATGACTTACAAATTACTTAATGTGCTTCTATTACTAGAATCACTCTCATAAATCATAAGACACATTAATAACAAAATTTTAATAAATTAATTGTCCATTTTAAACTTTCTTCAAAATCAGAATATTTTTTCCATGGATCAATGTGAATTGCATCAAAATATTTACAATCATATTTTAAAGATTTATATCCATCATCTTCATAAGTTCCTTGTCCTGGACCTCCATGGTCTCTTTGAATAGCAATATTATTACTTTTAGATTTTACATATTCAGAAAAATCTTTTGTGGTAAAATTATTAACATAACCTCCATTCCATTCTATTTGTCTTCTTGATGGAATTAATGTTATAGAATCAACTATACTTTTCATTATATTTTATAATAAATTTAATCTTTAATATAAAATTATAATTTTTATATTAAATTATAGATAATCTTTCTCACTTGTATTTTCTCTTTTATATTTGTCTGCTAGTCGAACAACATCCCATAATTCAGGTGTTGAACATTCAAGATATTCTGAATCTTCTATTCCTTCTATTCTATGTATTGTATATGGAGTAATAGTTATTTTATCTCCAGCTTCCATTTTTAGTTGTTCTAAATTATCTATATCTTTACCAATATATAATCTTACTTTTCCATTTAAAACATAAATTGTTTCTCTTTTTAATTCATGATATTGCATACTACAGCATTCATTTGCTTTCATAAATATTTTTTTTACAACATAATGATCATTATATTCAATTAACTCCTCTTTACCCCATGGTTTATTAACAAAACTTGGTTGATCATCTGATATAATTACAAACTTTGAAGTAAAATCATAATATGGAATACCTTTATTTCTTATAACATTCACAGCATAAGAAGTATTTTTTTCTCCATTTTGTTTCCTATCATTAATTAAAATTCTTACACCACCACCTAATCCCATTATTAATTTATCATATACAATACCTAATCTTAATAATTCTAATTTAGTTTTTTCCCTTAAACTTTCTTTTCTACCTGTAGTTAAAATAATTCTATATCCTAAACTGTCCCATTTATCTATTGCTTCTTTTGTATTTGGTAAAAGTTTATGTTCTTTACAAGATGCTTGGTCAGGAGAACCTCCCACATGATACCATAGTGTTCCGTCAATATCACAGAAAATTGTTTTTGGTTTTTCCATATTATAATTTAATTTAATTATATTATAATATGATTTAAACTTATAAATTAATTTTTAAAAAAATATGCTGTAGGAGAATTTCCATAAGTTTTTGTTTTTAATTTAATTTCAGGATGATTTTTAAGCCATTCATCTACAGCATTAGATTCTCCCCATTCATCACAACCATATTCATCAAAAATAATAACTCCTCCTTTTACTACTTTATCATATAATAGATTTAATGCTTTTAAAGTAGGTTTATACATATCCATATCAAATAATAAAAAACTAATTCTAAAACCAATATTTTTTTCTAAAAATTTAGGTAAACTTTCTAAAATATCTCCATGGATTAATTTAAAAGGTACATCTTTTGAATTTCTACTTCCATAAGTAAGATTCATATTATTATAAAAATTTTCTAATAAATCTTTAGATATCCCATCTTCTATATTTAAATTCCTATCTTTATAAAATTTTTTCATAGTTAAATTATCATCTTGTATTTGGTTTGTTAAATCAACTTTATCAAAAAAATCAAAACCATATACTTTTTTTTCTGTTCCTGGAATATAAATTTCTCTTAACTTTAATAATTGTGACATACCAATTCCTTTAAATACTCCTAATTCTACAATATGTCCAGGAACTTCTAATACATCTTTAAATAAATTATGTTTTACTATAAATTTTCGTAATCTATGAACGTCTTCTCCTAAAAAATAACTATTAAATATAGTCCATGTATCAGATATATTTATTAAATTTGTAATTTTATCCATATGATAAATATTATATTTAATAGTTTTAAGTATTTATTATATTATATAAATTTAATTTTCCCAAATTAAATAAAAAAATTGAAAGAGGGTGTGTATGTAATGAAGCCATATTTATCCATATAAGTGCATTTAGTATTTTTATTTTTCTATAATTTAATTTTTTTTCTTTGATATATTTTTCATAATCATTTAATTGATTTATTAAAAAATAATTACATTTCATATCTAATACACATTCATATTTATTAATATTATCAATGTTATATAATCCATTATTTATGTTTGAATGATTAAAATATATATTATGAAGCAATTTAGCTAAATCATAATATTTATCTCCTCTTTCTATATCTCCACCAAAATCCTGTCTCCAATCAATTAAACAAAAATTATTATCATTTCTTAATAATATATTATCTAATATAAAATCCCCATGAAAATTTGTTGGAAAATCTAAACATAACTCTTCAAAATTAACTTTTTTTAATAATTCTGAAATTTTTCCAATATTTATACCATTTATTATTTCATAATCAATATTTCTTTTATTTTGTAAATATATATCAATTCTTTTTACTGTTTTAGTATAATAAAATTTGTAACATATTGTCTTAAAATCATTATAATTAGTATTATTAATCCATAAATTTTTGTCTGCCCATATTAATAATTTATATATTAATCCATGTGAATAAATTTCAGATAAAGGTTTTGAATTAATTAATTCCATTGAATGAAAATTTTTAGAAAAAGAAATTATTCTTGGTACTAATTTTTCTCCAATATATTTTATTCTTTCTAATCTTTTTTTATTAATATTTTGATCAAAGAAAAATTTTATGACCATATCTTTATGAAATACTATAGATTCTTTTAATTTAATTAAAATATTATATTTACATTTAAATTTTTTATTAAAAAAATTATATGCATTTAAATTACCCATATCATAATAATTTTTTAATTCGGAATATTTAAAATCTATATTTTTATTTATCATTAAATCAAATACATGGATATCACTTAAATTTGACTTATATGGATTTTTTTTATACATCTCATTTAATAATTTCCAAAAACAATCATAATCTTTTATATAAGCCAATCCAACATAAATATAATCATAATTATTCTCACCCTTTTCATTTATATTTATTATTAAATCATTATTAACATTTACTGAAGAATATTGAGTACTGTCACAATTTTTAGACACAAACAACGTATTATTATTTAATTTTATATTATAATCTTCAAATATAATTGTATCACAACAATGAAATATAAATGGTTGATCTAAATATTTTTGGGCTTGTAATAAAGAATATCCTAAACTTGAACCTATTCCTTCATATTTATCCACTTTAACAAATATTATATTAAATTTATTTCCATAAACCATCATAATATATTGTTTTACAAAATCACCCATATAACCAATTGTAATTATAAATTCTGCTGATTTTACATGTTTATAATTATCAAAAATATAATCTATTGGATATTTATTACCGACTCTAACTAATGATTTATTTGTATAATCGGTAATTTCTCCTAACCTTGAACCAATTCCACTTGTTGTTATTAATATTTTCATTATAATTATATTAAAGTAAATTATATATTATATTAAACATATATATATATAATTATGAAAGTAGCTATTTTGTTATCAGGGCATATGAGAACATATGATAAAACTATCGAATCTTGGAAAAAATATATTCCTAATTTTAATAATATTGATATATTTATTCATACATGGGATACGATTGATAGACTTACAGAAAGCTTTTATAAAACATCAAATAAAACATATTCAATTGATATAAATAATATAAAAGAAATTTATAAACCAAAAGATATCATGATTGAAAAACAAAATTTAAAAGATACAAATCTTCTTTGGCCTGATTGTACCGAATCAATAAAGGGATCATTTTATTATTTTCAAAGTTGGTATAAAGTAAATCAATTAAAAATAAATTATGAAAATAAACATAATTTCGTTTATGATTTAGTTATCAAAATAAGACCCGACATATTTTTAAAAGAATTATTACCTTTAAATAATATAAATTTAAATTTTGTATATATATTTGGTAGATTAAATAATGATTTTAGTACAAAATATCAATATGAATTAACTACAACAAATTTTAAATTATTAAATAATAAACTTTCAATAATTCAATATTCAGCTGCTGATACATTATTAATTTCTAACAGTAATAATATGAATTATATTGCTAATATTGGGACTAAAATATGGTGGGAATATGAAAAAAAAAATCAAGAAAATATAAAAAAAGGTCAAAAATATAAAAATAGAGCATGGGGATTGAAAGCAACGCATTTAATAGATTACCTTATAGATAGTAACTTAAATATTAAACTTACTCAATTTTATTACCCTAAATATTGGGATAAATTATTATTAAAATGATTATTATTGAAATAATAATTATATTTTTTTCTAATTATTATATATTATGAAATCAAAAATAATATCTTATAGTGCAGGATTAACTAATATATTTGGTATTGGCATATTTTCAAAGTTATTAATGAATAAGAGATTCGGCGAACTTGATCCACTATTCAACTTCAATGGAAATATTCTAATAATATTATGGGGGTTTTTATACATATTCACTATAAAAACGTATAAAAATCCATTAATGATAATATTTTTTATAGAAAAAATGGTGTACGCATATAATTTTTTTTATAAAAATTATGATTTAACAGATTCAGATTTATTGACTAAAATTTTTTTTTCAATATATGGATACATCGACATATTTTTTGGTATTGCTTTCATTACTATGTATTTTATGAACCTAGATAATTAGGTCATTTTATATAATAAACGATTAATTATTTTTATAGTAAATACTAAAAACGACTACTTTCTTCGATGTAATTTAATAATTTTAAATAAATATATTTTTTAGATTTTACTAACAATCATTAATAATTAATTTACCACCAAAATCATCTAACTTTTTAATCTTTAATATATATATAAAAAAAATCTTTAACTCTGAATATTTATTTAAAAGATCACAAAATTCTACTTCTTCATTTAACTCATTCTTTAACTCAGTTGTTAATATATTTATTTGATATTTTTCACCTGCATGTTTTCTATATTTTTTATTTGGAATAATTATAAATAAATTATTATAATGTGGGTTATGTTCCTTCCAAAATAAATTATCATAATTATATTTAGAAGCAGTACACCATTTTGCGTTGTTTCCATATTTACATGAATTTGTTCTATTTCTTATTTCAAAAATATCAATTTTATCACCCGTAAATATTAATGTTTTACCTTCAGATTGTTCTATATTTTGTTCTAAATTTATTTTTTTTTCTAAAATTTGTATTTTTTCTAAAATTTGTATTTTTTCTACATCAACATCCATACTATTAAGGTAATCTTCATAAATACTATTTTGTGGTAGTATTGTATTAGAATATAAACTGAAGGTAGTGTTAAAAAGAAATGGTTTATAATCATATTCACTATCGTATTTTATTGAAAAAAAACTATTATAAATTTTTTTAAAAAAGTTAGAATTTCTTTTAAAATATAAACTCATTCTGTTCCGAAAATTCATACCTTGCTTCATCATATAGAAATTATATTCATAATTTAATAATATTATAAAAATTGTTTTATCTAATTTTTCATTTAAACAAAAAAATACAATACTTTTATATATGGATGGATAATGAACATTATTTAATGCATCTGTATATTTTAATAATTTATTACCCTCTTTCCATTTTAATAAATAATCAGCTTGATCTGAAAAATTATTATATTTCTTTTTTATTTTCATTAAAGTTCTTCCATTTAATGGTATTATAAAATATGGATTTACATTATTTAATACATCCAATGAATTATAATTCGAGGTTTTTTGAAATTGGTGTATAAAATTTAATTCATCTATTAGTTTAGCATTATCTACTGGTTTAGTTTGTAGTTCATTATATATAAATTGTGTGTAAATTTTCCGATTACCTTTTAAATCTATTTTGTATTGCTCTTCATCGAACATTTTAATATTAAATGCCAGCTGGAACTTTAATATTTTCTCTGTATTTTGAGGATATGATTCATTAAATTTAGTAATTAACATATCCATATTAAATATACGGATTCTTATCAATTCAGGTATCAATAAGACTGGATCCATTACAGTATTTATAGGATCTTTATTATATAAATCATAACCATCCGAATCATAACCACCCCAATACGGTTCATTATAGTTATCATATTTGTCAATCATAGCTACCATTAATACTTTTATAAAAATTGTAAATCTATAATCATCATTAAAACTATGTTCAACGCCTTTTTTATATGTGTTTATTAATTGCTCGAAACTAATCTCTTTTAAGAGTGATTTAATTTCAAATGATTCTATATGACTATTTTTTTTATCAAATTCATCTTTAGTTATAACATATTCGGGTTTATTATATTTTTTAATAATATAATTATTTAACATATTAAGTCGCGGACCAGATAAAAATTTAGTAAAATCCCAATCTTCCCAACTTTGAATTTGTGAAAATTCTAGATCTTCCCAACTTTGAATTTTTAAAAAATCATATATATTATTTCTATACAATTTAGATTTATTTTTAAGTTCTTCTAATATATTCATATCTTGAGATCTATTTAATTGCATTTTTTTAAGGAGGGAAGATATTTCATCTTGATTTGGTATTACTTTTTTTTTAATAGAAAAAAATTTTTCTAAATCATCATTAATAGTAGTTAATTTATTATCTAAATCTTCAATTGATATTAAAGATAATTTATTATCTAAAATATCATATTTTATTTTATCTCCTTTAAAAATTGGTTTAAAATTTTTTAATTTACTATGTTTATATAATATTTTTATAACTGTTTTTAAATTATCTAAATTTATGATTTTTTCATTTATTATTTTATCTTCAATAAAATCTGAATAAATATCTTCTTGTATAATATCTAAATCGTTTGTTATATTATATGTTCCTGTAATTATGTTTTTATTTATAAATTCAATCTTAATTACATTTAATCTTTGATTTAACCTTTTTAAATCCACATATAATTGTTTTTTATTTATAGGCAATTTTAATGATTTTAATTCTTCCCCTAATCTACGGATGTCTTTGATGATTATTTCTTTTTTTTCTATATATTTTTTATCAGATTTCATTATTTTTAATTGTTCTATTTTATTCACAATTTCATTATATACATTTATATTTCCTATATAAAAACCTTTTTTTATCAAATTAGAAATATCTCTTTTTTTTTTTATGATTTGGTCTCGTTCTTCTAGTATTTCTACTATTATCTGAGGTTTAGTGCCTCCTTTTAATTCTATTTTTTTTATAAATTCTTTATCAAAAAATAGTAAATATTTTAAATAAAGTTTTTTAAATTGTTTATTTATCATTATATATTAATATAATATATTTATTAATTTATAATAAATATATTTATTTAGATTATAATGAATTATCTAAAAGGTGGAGGTAATTGGACAAGTTTTTGTCCAATATGTGGATTACATTTTTATATTCAAACCTCAGAAATAGAAGATATGAAAGATTATTATGATGAAAAAAAATACACAATAGATAAGAAAAAAACTAAAATAGAATGGTCAAAAAAACGAGATAAAATCTTGTCAAACTTTGACAAATTAAAAAATTTAAAAAAAATTACATTTAGTGAATATAATAAAATTACTTTACTTTTACCAAATTCTAAAGTTAAACATAAAGTTAAATACGAATACAATAATGATTTTATAAATTATGGAGAAGTATATTTTAATACCCCTATATATACTTATGATGGAACAAAAGGTCTTCCAATGCATACTGAATGTTGGAATTTAGCTAAAAATAAATTTAATCATGAGTTTAAATTAGAAGATTTTCTTTATAATAAAAATATTAAAGAAGGTGAATTAACGTATTATTTATTTAATTCTATAAATTATGGTATTACTACAAAATATGCAACACAAGATTGGGATGATAATTTTTGGAATATTGATTCAAATGCTTTTCTATTAAATGATAAAGATTGGTATATATTATATTTACCATCAGGTAAATCTGATGAAGCAAAAAAGAATTCAAAAAGAATAGAAAAAATTTCAGAAAAAATTATAAAAGGTATAATAAAGTCACCTAAAAAATTAACTTCTAAAAAGTTAAATAATGATCGTCCATCACCTGCTAAATCAGCAACTCTATTTAAAGAAGGTAATAAAAAAAAGGGAAATGATGGAAATATGTATATTGTAGTTGTTAATAAAAATGGAGTTAAAAGATGGTCTAAAGTTAAAAACTAATTTTTTATATTTTCTTTTTAACTTTAGACCATTTTTTAACTTACATAATTATTTATACAATGTTCTATCTATGAAATAATTAAAAATTGATTTTTTATAATTATATTTAAAACACATTATTTAATAAAGAAAAAGAAAAACATTACATACAACTTAAATATGTTCGTGAATCACCTCATATTGCTGATTTTCTAAAAGATATTCCAAAACAGAGTAAAACTGAAAGTGATTTCTACACCAATTTACTTGATAACTGGATGGATGTACCAGATTCATACATTGATAAATTAAGAAAACTATTAAATATTCCTTCACAACAAAAGTTACGTCCTTGCACTATGCCACATAGTCCAAAAAAATATGCAGGTTTCCTTATTCCAGGTGATGAAAAACATTATTGTATTATTGTATTATAGTTGACCCTTTTTATTATGGAGATAACCCAAAAGATATAGCCTTTATGTACAATAAACAAACTATGTTCGAGATACACTCTTTACTTAAACCTCCATTAGTTGATCCACAACACATTACAGAACATAACGATTTTATTTCATCATGTTTGGAAAAACTAAAAAAAGAAGAACTTGAAATAAATAGTGATATTCGTTTAAAAAAGATGTTTTCTATTCCACGGGAAGCAAGTGTTGGAACAGATGAACAAGGAAATCTTCTTGTTGGACCTATGTATAACAACCTGTCTATTGAGGTAAAACCTTTCTTAGTGAGAAAAACTAAAGATGAGTCCTTTTCGGGAATAAATTTTGCTACAATTCCATGGGGTTAATTTTTAAAAATATATATATATAATTATGATCTTACGTAATTTAATCAACAGTAACAACTTTTGCAAGATTTCTTGGAAAGTCTGGATTATGACCTTTGATTAATGCCATTTCATAAGACAGAATTTGAAAAGGTATAATAAATAGAATAGATGATAATACATTTAATTTTGGAACAATAATCTTTTTGTCTATTAATTTATTATTAATATCAAAATTAGTTATTACAATTGAATAAGCCCCTCTTGATTTTATTTCTTCCAATGTATTTAACATAAAATCTTTGTATTTATCATCTAATATTAAAAGAAAAATAGGTGTTCCTTTTTCAATAAGAGCAAATGGTCCATGTTTAAGACTACCTCCATAAAATGCTTCAGCGTGTATATAACCAATTTCTTTAAGTTTTAAAGCGGCTTCTCTGGCAATAGAATATGAGATACTTTTACCTAAAATAAAGCAATTATTTTTTTTTACAAGATATTCCGCTAAATCTCTATGATTACTCATATCAGATATAATAAATTCTATTTTAGATGAAATCGAATTTAAATCAGAGTATAAATCCTTAATTATAAATTTATTAATCAGTTTATTTTCCATAATCCATAATAAAAATAAAACTAAAGCTATTTGTTGACATGTAAAAGATTTAGTAGATGCAACTGAGACTTCTCTTCCCGCATTTAAATATATTCCACAATTTGTTTCTCTAGAAATTAAACTTCCTACTGCATTAACTATTCCTATTATTGGAATATTTAAGTTTTTTATTTTAATCATACATCTATGAATGTCTTTAGTTTCACCAGATTGTGATAAAACAATTACTAATGAAGAATTTGGATTATTAATATCATATAATTCAAATTCAGAGGCATCAATTACATTTACAGTTTTAAAAAGTTTTTGTTGTTTTAACAAAGTTGAAATCCAAATACCAGCATTTAAAGATGTTCCGCATCCTAGAATAATTAAATTTTCTTTATCAAGTAATAAATTTTTTTCTTCATTTAATCCTCCTAGTTTAATTTTATTATTTAAAATTCTTGCTCCAAAATTTAATGTTTTAAATATAGACATCGGTTGTTCATTAATTTCTTTAATCATCCAATGTTCAAAAGGATAAGGTGATGAATTAATATTAAAATTAGTAATTTCTATTCTATTTTTATTTTTAAAAAAAGATGACAAAGATTCATATTTATTAATATTACTATTAATATTACTATTATTTATATTAATTTCAATAATTTCACCATCTTCTAAAGAAATAATATTTTGAGATTGATTACAGAAAGCACTTAATTCAGAAGCAACTATAATTGAATTATTATTTTTACCAATAAGTAATGGACTGCCGGATTTACATACGAACAAACTATTTGGATTTTTATTGATCATAAAAACTAATCCCCAACTGCCTTCTAAATTTTTAATTGCAGTGGTAATACTTTCGAATAAGTTATTACTTTTATTAATATATTTTGATATTAAATTACTTATTACTTCAGTATCAGTTTCACTAATAAAATTATAACCCGAATTAATTAAATCTGTTTTTAATTTTAAATAGTTTGTAATAATTCCATTATGAACTAAAGAAATTGAATTATGTGTGTCAATATGAGGATGTGCATTTTTTTCTGTTCTTGAACCATGTGTTGCCCATCTTGTATGACCAATTCCAATTTTACTTTCAGGTAAATTATAATTTTGTTCAATTAAATTTAAACTATTATCAGTATCATTACTTGCATATTTAATTGTATGAAATTTATTATCTTTTAAAACAGAAATACCACATGAATCATAACCTCTATTTTGTAATTGTTTAAGTCCATTTAAAAGAATATCTTTCGTGTTAGGACAATTTAAACAAGCTATAATTCCACACATTATATATATAATAAATATATTTTATTATAAAATAAGTTATATTTTATTATAAAATATATATAAAGTATTTATTATGTTAAGAAAATTAGAATTAGAAGATTATTATAAAAATTTTTTAAATCTTTTGTCACAACTTACTACGATAACTGATATATCATTTTATAAATTTGAACAACAATTTATAAATTTAGGAAGTAATTATAAAAATTTTGTAATAGAAAGAGATAATAAAATTATAGCTTATGGTTCTTTATTTATAGATTATAAGTTTTATAGAAATTATCAAAATATTGGTCATATAGAAGATATTATAGTAGATGAAGATTATAGAGGAAATGGTTATTCAACACAAATTATTAATAAACTAATTGAAGAATCAAAAAAATATAATTGTTATAAAATTGTTTTAAATTGTAAAGATAATTATACAAATTTTTATAACAAATTTGGTTTTAAAAAAGACAGTTGTTTTATGATTAAACACTTATAATATAAATTGTTTTTTTGTTTTTTCCAATAATAGAATATACATTATATATATACTATAAAAATATTTTTGTTAATCGAGTAAGGATTTTAATAAAGCTTAAACACTAATGAAAATACATAAATCAGAATTAGAAAATATACTTATTTTAAATTAAATTAAAATATTATTGAAATATATAAATGAACTATAGAGATAAATATTTGAAATACAAAAAAAAATATTTGGAATTAAAGGGTGGTTCCAAAGTGTTAATAAAAAAATTGCTCTACATATGATAAATTCCCCGAATTTTGTAATAATAATACTTTAAATTGTTATTATACTTTTCCAGATCAAAAATGTAATTCTAAACCAAAAGATATTATCCTAGCTGAACACGGACTAACTACTAAAGGACTTGCTAGACCTTCAAGTGCATACTCAAGAGGTAGCAAACAAGAACAAGATATGTTGAATTCTTCATTATTATCTTTAAACCGTATCGGAAATAATAATATAGATTTATTTTTACCCAATGAAATACGTAAAGAAATTGGAGATAAATTACCATTAACAATAGGTGAAAAATAAGAGCGTCTCAGAAAACTTTTTTTTGAAAATGGTGACTCATTAGATAGTGCTCGTATTGGAGATTGGAATTATAATTTAAAAGTTTTAACTTTTTTTATAGATTTAGAAGGCACCTTTGCTGAAAATCCCGATTTAGAAAATCCTAATTTAGTAGAATCTGATTTAGAATTATTATATGCTCTTTTACCTATAACTCCAATTAAAAGATTCAGTTTAACTGATAGTTTTATAGTAAATATAGATTCGTTAGTATATGTTTTAAATACCACTAAAATAATTAGATTAAATTTAGAAAATAATCAAATAGGTAATATAAATTCTTTAGCACGGGCTTTACCAAGTACTCAAATTAGAAGTTTACGTTTAGGAAATAATCAAATACAAAATATAAATTCTTTGGCGCGGGCTTTACCAAACACTCAAATTTACTTATTATATTTACCAAATAATCAAATAGAAAATATAGATGCTTTGGCACGGGCTTTACCAAATACTCAAATTACTCACTTACATTTAGGAGATAATAAAATAGGTAATATAGATGCTTTGGCACTGCATTTACAATACACTCAAATTAAAATTTTATTTTTAGCTGATAATCCTATTGTTAATATAGATCCTTTGACAGAAGCTTTACCTATGTCAAAGGTACAAATATTTAATAAATTTTAAAAGTGGATATGTTTATTAAAACTTATATAATATATTTAAATAATAATGAAAGCTATTTTGTATTTTTGTAACATTTATTATACTTTACATCATAAAAAGAATATAATCCTACATCAGCGTTATGTTTAATCATTAAATTAGTAATAGTTTTAATTTTATCAGGACATATTTCATGATAAAATTAAAAATTTTTTTTTTAATCTAATAAAGGTTTTAAAGTTTCAAAAACATCACCAACAGGAAATTTTGGTAAATCATTTACAAAATTAAATAAACCTTCATTTCTTAAACTATCAAACATTTTTATAAATATTTTATTATAAATTTTATATGGTATAATATGATTTAACTCAGTTTTAAACATCTGCGATCCCCTAGAATCGCTTTTAACTCTCATGAATTTATTTATCATCATTACCTCAACTACTAAAGCTAGAGATAATCTTAAAGCTGATTTTACTGGCGTTGAAAAGCCAGATGGGACGTAACCAATACCAACAACAGATATCACACCACCTATAGCATATTTAATTGGATTTTCTTTTATTTTTTTATCTATTTTATCTGATAATCTTAACATTCTAATATCAATCTTTTGACTATTTTTTTCTATTTGTTGTTTAATTAAAGTATCCAAATATATTCTTATTTTATGTTCATAATGAAATTTCTCTTTTGTAGTAGGATGTTCTAAGTGTTGATTATAAAGATTATTTAACATATGACCATCATAACATTCTTTAGTTTTATCATATTGATATATATGATTATGTGTTAATTTACTAAAATTTTCATAACTTATTGGATCTCTCGGTGAACATTTTAAATCATTTGAACATTCTTGTCTATTGTCGGGATTCTCTATTTGATTTGAAAATATACAATATTCTTGATTTGTATCTTCTGGATCACATGGATCAAATATATTATTACAGGAATTAATTTCAGAACTATTTAAATATTTATATGGTATTCTCATATGAGGACCATCTACGTTATCCCACTTAGACCTTTTTTTATCCATTGGACGCATATGCACATGTTCTCTTAAATAAAAACTTGGTAAATCATCTTCTGATGGAATAGGTGTTTGAAAAGTATTAATAAATCCTATATGCTCTTCAGGATGTTGGTAATCAAATGTTAAACCTCTACTTCTTGCTCCACCTTGATAATTTTTTAATTCTACAATTAAATTTAAAAATTTATTAGTTAATTCATCTAAATTCATAAATAATAAATCAGCAGTCGATATAATTAATTTTGGTTTTTTTTGAAAAATGCCATATATTTTTTTTCCTAATTCTAAATTTAAATCTATTTTAAATTTATTTTTAAAAAGTTTAATAACATTATTTGTTAAATAAGAATCTAAATTATCATCACTAGATAAAGAGATTTTTATTGGTGGTTTTTTTTTTGACTGAGTAATTGGTTGTTGTACCATCTTTTTACTATATAAGTTTAAATATTTCTTATCATACAACTTCTCATTTTCCATTGTATTTGATTTATATAAAGAGTTCATACCGCCTTTTTTATCTTTTAATTCCAAATATTTTGCTTTATATTTTATATATTTTGATTTATACACATCATTATTCATTTTATATTATATATATATATTTTTTTTTTTTATAGAAAAAAGTATGTAAATTTAAAACAAATTCATATTCTGGTTTTAAAATAAAAATATCATTACTTTAAAACTGTGGGATATATATTCTTTACTTTTTAGTATTTGATATAATTTAATTTAATTATTTATACAATTATCACTTAATTTACATAATTTAGCAGAAGAATCAATTAAATTGTTAGTGGATTTTGCTTTTGAAAATATTTTTAATTATTATAATATTAAGACGATTTCTCTAAAATATTATAAAATAGAGATGGATATAAATTTAATAGAAACATTATTTTTAAAATAAAATTCCTGTACTCCACGTGCCAGATTACTTCCCAAACGCGCAACAAGTACGAACAATAATTTCAAAAAAATATTATTTATCGTACTTGTTCATTGGAGAAAGTACGTTGACACGTTTCAATAATTAAAAAAATAAGTAATACTAAATTTAATTTTTAAACCATTAAAGATGTATAACTTTTTCTGATTTCTTTCATCTGCATTTCATTATATCAAAATTGAATTTTTGAAAGATCATAAATATGTAATCCAAAGGGAATTAGAGGCATTTTCACTATATGTCCAATTCCTTCTGGATTAAAATTTACAGACTTTTGTTTCTTTAACCTAATTCTACCGCCTTTCGATTCAATACTATAATTAATTTTATAATAATTACAAAAATTAATTATTATTTTTTTTAATATTGGATCACCATCTGAATGTAATCCTCTACCACAAATTAATATATATTCCGAATTCTTAAACTTTTTAAAATACTCTAATGGTTTAATTAATTTATTTTTTCTAACTAGTTCCAGCTGTCCATCTTCTTGCCAATCCCATTTTTTATCCATGTTATTACTAATAAATTCCCAAGTAATATTTGGATTTTTATGCAAATAACTACAATCCCAAGGATACGATGGATTTTCATCAATAATTTTAGGAGTTATGTTAGGATTCATTGAAACAGAACGCGGTACCCATTTTATATGTGGATTACTTTGAATAATATCCCAAGTAACTGATTTCTTTTTTGAAATGTATTCCCATTTCCATTTTATAATTGAATCTAAATTTTTTTTAACTATTTCCCATGTAATATTTGGATTATTTGATATCGCCCCATGTGCTGCTTCTCCATAACATTTAATTAAACCGGGACTGCTCTGTATCCATTCCCAATATTGGTCGCTTAATTTTTTATCATATAATTGTTGAAGTTGCTCCATTATACAATAATAATATTATTAAATCAATTTTTATACTTTTTATTTTTTCTGTAAAACTTCGCTTCCAAGAAAGGTGTCAGTAGAAGGTTTTGGTGGATTTAGCCACCTGCAAAAAATAAAGTATATTTACTAAAATGTTCATTCATTTTATTATAATTTAAAAAAGAATTTATATTATAATAAAATGACTTATAAATTTATAATTAATTTACCAAATCGTAAAAATAGATTAATCAATACCATTTCTGAATTAGAAAGAGTTGGTTTAGGAAAAAATATTATAAGAGAGTATGCAGTTACACCGGATGAAGCTTATGAAAAAAGGTATAAATATTTATCTTATGAAGCAATTGAAAATATAAAAAATCCAAAAAGTACTCAAATAATTCCGTCTTATAAAGCACTTGCTTGTGCTATTTCACATATAAATGTATGGAAAAAAATATTAGATTTAGATTTAAAATATGCAATTGTAGTTGAAGACGATATTTTAATTAAAGATACCGAAAAATTCAAAATATGGTATAATAATATTAAAATTAATATAAATTTAGAAAAAAATTTAAATAATGGATATTTTGTAACTTTTGGATCAAAAATATTAAATATTGAAAATGAAAATGAAAATTATTATTATTACAACCAATATACAGACGATATTTCTCATTTAAATATTGAAACTGAAAGTATTGAAAATATTAGAAGCCGTTTTATGTCTAGTCATTTTTATTTTATTAATCAAAATATGATTAAATATTTATTACAAAATATTCATAATTTAACTTATCAGATAGATATTCAAATTGGAATTATAGCTAGTAAAATATTATTTTCATACTGTAATGAATATAAACATCATAAATTTTTAAATATAAATACTAATTGTATTCAACAACATACTAATTATATATCAGATATTCAATTTTATAAAATTAGTTCAAAAAAATTATTTTCTATTTTAAATAAGAAATATAATGTTCCATTAGAATTAATTGAAAAAATAATTTTTTTTATACCAGATATATATAAAATATAATTTTTAAAAAAAAACTTTTCGGATAAATTTCGTACAGCTCAAAATCTTGACAAATTTATTGATTCTAAAAATAATGAAGCAATAACAGAGATATTAAATAATTATATTACTGTAAAAATTGAAGAGATAAAGGTAAGAAAAGAACCATTTATATATGATAGTAGTATATACTTTAATCCATATGGTTTCATAAGAGATAGAATTATGCCTTGGACAAATATTACTTTTACAACAGCCTAAAATAATTTACATATAACTTTAACAAAACCAAATGTACTAGATACCGGATATAATTACTTTAGTAAATTTATATAAATTTTAGATTAAATTAATTAATTAAATTTCACGATCATCAAAATAATGTATTCTCCAAAAAGAATAAGGATATCTTGATAAATGTATATCCTCTTTATTTTTACAGTTTTTTTGATCTAAATCACATGGTATATTTCTATTATTTAATTCAGGTTTTGAAATTAAATTTTTATTAATATATGTACATTCAAATACCTCTGGAACAGTAATATTATTTATTTTTATTGTTGAATAATTATTATTTGGATGAAGATGAATTAAATAATGTGTTTGATTAATTTTTTTAAATACATTAAACCTATTTATTTTAAAAGGGTAATAAAATACAATTATCATTTGTGATATATTGGATAATAAATCATGATTCAAATTACTTAATAACTCAAATTCTTCACCTTTAACATCAATTTTTAGAAATATATTTTTGTTATTTTTAATAATTTGATGTAAGTCATTTTCAGTTTCACTTAATTTATTATTAACATGCTTTTTAAAAAATACATTTTTATAAATCAAATTTTTATTACTAATTAACTTATTACTTTTTTGTTCATTGTAAATATATGTTTTGATATTTGGATATTTTTTTAAAAAATCTTGTTCAAATGAATAATCACTAAATATAGAACAACTAATTAAAATATTATATTCAAAGCCATCTAATACAATATAACCTCCATCGTAATCTCTTCCTAATCTAATTTTATTATCATAAGTATAACATTTTAATAATTCCATCTTATAATTTAAATTAGATATTTTTTAAATTTTTCGAGAAATATTTTTGAAGATCCTAGATTAAATAAATATGAAATCAAGCACTCTGGAGGAATACCAGGTGGTAAATCTCTAATATGGTTGGATTATGATTCTAATTGGAAAGTAAAAAATGTAAGTTTTAATTTAGCTACAATACAAGGACATGGTGGATATAATGACAACGAAGGGTTTTTTCAAGATTGGAACAAAATTGCAGAACGAGAAAAGTATCAATCTTTTCTTAAGTCGAAGAAAAAATAAAAATATAATATATATATATTTATTATATTAATGAAAAAAGAATACCTGATTATGAAAAAGATGTAAATAAAAAACAAATTAATTCATATCAAAAAAAACAATTATACGCTAGTTCCTCGTTGGGTATTTTAGGTAATATACCTTTATCTATATTTACTATTGTAATAAGTAATATAGATTATAATGATAATTATTCAATAACAATATTGAGTGTTGTAACTTCTATACTTACTTTAATACTATCAATATCATAATTAATAGAATCAAAACAGATAAATTATACTTATGAATATAATGAAAATATTAATTCAAGAACAACATAAATTTATTAATTAATTATTTATAATTCACTTTTTGTCAAACTCTTTTCTCAATGATTTAAAATCACCAGTAGTTACTAAAGGAATTTTACTTATTCCCATTTTTAATTTTTTATATTGCTCATATATATACCAATCTGCTTGTCTTGTCATACCTTTATTAATGGCAGTATGATATAAATGACGAGCTGCTTTATTAGTTATATAATACATTACAGCACCACATTCGTAAGATTTAAAAGTATTAAAATCTTTTATTTTATTAATTTCATTTTCTTTAAAATTCATTCCATGATACAAAAATATTATTTCATAATTTTTTTTGATATTTATAATATAATTTAAATTGTTTATAAAATTATCTTTCAAATTTATATCATCTTCTGAAATAATACAATTATCTATATTTTCATCAACAATTTTTTTCCATAAATTAAAATGCGATAAAGCACAACCAATTACACCTTTTTGTTTTTGAAATCTAAAATTTTTAAATAATTTATTTTCTTGTTCTGAAAATTTTTTTGTTGTACCATCCCGAGCATTAAATCTTTTATAGTTATTTATATTAAATTTTTTAAATTCATTAGTAATATGTGACCATCTATCCTTACTATTTTCTAAATTTATAACATAAATAGTTGGTAATTTATTATATTTTATTATTTTTTTATTTTTAGTTTTATTTGTTTTACATTTAAAATACAAAAAAATAAATATTATAAATATTATGATTAAGAACATATATATAATTATATAATATTTTTTTTATTAATATTTTTTTATTAATATTTATTGACAATAAATTTTTAATGTACTAAATTCTTCCGGATATACGTTTTTTTAATAGGAATGACAATAATTATTTTGTAATTGGAGCACAAAATACAAAATTAGTTTATATTGGTAAGAGATCATTATTTAATAATAAAAATGAAAAATTAATTAATTTACCATTTTTTTATTATTAATCTTATTATCTTATATATAATTATATTAATGAATCACTATAAGTATAATAAATATAAAAAAAAATATTTAAATTTGTTATTTTTAAAAGGCGGTGCGTCAGGTGCGTCAGGTACATCCGAACCAACCGATGTATTAGGGTCAGATAATATAGTGAAGTGTGTTTGTGGGGAATTATTTGCAAATAATAATGATCCAATGTATCACAGATCTAATGTATTTACAAAAGATTGTGATTTTAAAGTACAACCTTGTTACAAATGTGGAAAACATATATGTATTTATTGTGGTGATGAAGTTGCACCCATATTTGAAAAATCTAGGGGTGAATATTCAGCTCATAATTTAAAAGGAATAGAACCTGAACCAGGTTCTACTCATGCTCATTTTGGATGGGCGTCTCCTGGAAATAGACCATATAATAAAGGTACATGGCCAAGAAATAGTGGATGGTGTCTTAAAAGACCTGATGTAACTAAATATAAAACTAAACTAGAAGGACATGGATCTTCCGCCGTCGCCACAGGAGGTCCAAGTTTTGATGTATTTGTACCACAAGATGAAACCCAATTAGAAGAAATAAGAAAAGCAATTGAACAAGTAGAACTATTTAAAAAAAATGAAAAGAAAAAAGGATCCCGATAATAAGAAATCAATAATTTGCAAAAGAAGTATAATACAATAATTTTATATTATTAATTATTTATAAAGACGTAGGACGACTTGAGACGATAAGGTTAGAAGCAGATTGGAGTGCATATTGGTAGGAATGTGGATGGACAATAAGAAAGATAAATTAAAAAAGATAGAAATTAAAAAGAAAGTCAAATCAAATTGAATTGTAAAGTGTTCTCATCATCATAAAGTCAGTGGATAAGAAGCCACGAATGAGAAAGAAGATGAGGAAAACATTAAAGGATACGGTAGAAAAAGTTAAGTAAAAGATATGAATTTTCTGGGAAGATAGATATGATCTATAGGGTTTGAATGATAAGAAAAATAAAAAGGAGTGACTTTTTAAATTTGGTAAAATTACATATTAATGATTATAAAAGAGGTCATCGAAATGGAATAATAACTGTACAATTACCCGAAGTTGAACAATTTATAACCAAACGAATACAACTTAAATCAGGTGATGAATTAGAAGGAATTTTTAATAAAAGATTAATTGATAAAATTAATACTATATCACGAAAACAAATATATAGTAAAATAAATAAAGAAACTATTCCCAAGATAGTTGATGTTGTGTTGTATAGTTCTTATACTCCAGCGGAAGATGGTGATAATACAAATGAACCATTTCCAGAAAACTGGGAAATTATAGCAGTTTTAACATCATTGGATAGTAATATGATAGAACCAATGAATCCAAATACTTTATTATATAATCATTTTAATAGATATTTAGATAATGGAGGCGGTACTGATACTCAAATGAATAGTATTGAATTTGAACAGAAAATGAAAGAAAGTTTTTTATATTGGCGGGATAAGATATAAAATATTTGAGGTATTATTCGTATATTAATACTTCTTTTAATTTAATATATTTTAATTTATAAAAAGTATTATTCATTTGTTATAATATTTATATATATATATTTTTTTTATGTTATATTAATATATATAAATGTTATACTCATATTTATATAGCTTTTTAGATATATCAATTAATACAATTATAATTTCGTCTAAAAAAGTAATTGAAGGAAGTTGTTTATTAACAAATTATATTATAAATAAATATAATGATATGAATAAAAATAGATGTCTTATGATAGAAGAAACTACTAAAAATACAGAAGTTTATTTAAATCAAGAAAATACTAAACTTCCTAGTTATAATAATACTATACAAATTATTTCTCTTGAACATTTAGATACTATTAAAAATCAAATAAATCAACAATCAAAAATAATAGATGAATTAAAAACAATATTAGAAACATCTATAAACATCAATAAATAAATATATTTATATATATTATAACAAATGTATAATGATTTATATAAAATAAAATACTTGAAATATAAAACAAAATATTTAGAATTAAAAGGTGGTACTATGGCACTACAAGATAGAGAAACATCTGAAAGAAGAATTAAAAGAGAAAATAATACTATTAAATTTTTGACGTACAATATATTAGTAGCAACACCTTTTATGGAAAATGGTGTTATTAATTCTGGAGAATTTAGACACTGGAATAATAGAAAAGATAATATAAAAAAAGTTATTTCTAAGTATGATATAGGAGTATTAGTTGAATCTATTGAAAGTAAATTATCATATATTTTACCTTATAATTTTGATTATATTTTTGGAAATAAAATTGGACTAGAAGATGGCACTACTATATTTTTTAATAAAGATAAATTTATATTTAAAGAAAAATTAGTTAAAAAAATAAAACATGGAGATACACAAGTTTTAGTAGTTGGTATATTTGAACAAAAAAAAAGTAATAAGTTATTTGCAGTAGCAGGTTTACATTTAAAGTCCGGATATGGTAATTTTGAACATAAAAGACAAGCCCAAATGATTAATGCGTTATTTGATATTAAGGATTTTATTAAAAAATATAATAATATACCTGTAATTCTTGCTGGAGATTTGAATTCTGACACATATAAAAATGATAAATATCCTAATTTATCTTTAAATGCTCCACTTAAACCACATTTTGATTATAAAAGAATTCCTTTAATTAAAAATCAAATTACTTATCATTATCACCACAAAAGTATTTTTGATTATATATTTGTAAAAGGAGAAATTGGTTTTACTACATCTAAAACAGGTGTTACTGCTACAACTAGTACCATTGCTCCAAATGCTTCTCAAGGTTCTGATCATTTTCCATTATCAGCTGAATTAGAATTATTATAAATTAATTTAATTATTAATAATTTATAATATATATATTTTATAATTATTAAAATTATTTTTACTATATAAATTTTATGAAATATAAAAAAAATTGATATTTTCTTTTTTAATTTTCCAAAAATAAAGAATATAAATATCTAAATCTGAATTTAATGTTAAATCAAATAAATTGTATAAATTGTCAAAATATTTTTATATCAAACGCTTATTATGAATGGCATAGAAAATACAAATGTTTAAAAAAACCAGTAGAATCAACTACAAATTTAGACACATTTATATTTACGCGACAAGAAATGTTATTACCGGAAAAACAATGGAATGAATTATTAAAAAAAAGGAATTTTAAAAGTTTTAATCTTCCATATTATATAAAAAAACAACGCCGTGTTATTCAAAACATGCCTTTTTTACCAACTCAAATACATTGTGATTCTTTAAAAAGAAAAAGTATTATTATTAATAAACCATTAAAAAAACAAAGAACAATTATTTATCTTACTCCAGAATCCGATTCTGATTCTGATTCTGATTCTGTGAATGATTCTCATGAAACTAATAATAAACAAAATTTATCTGTTATTAAAAAATCTGGTTCTGATTATGGTTCTGATTCTGATTCTGATTCTGATAATGATTCTGATAATGATAATGATAATGATGAAACTTTAGTTATAATAGAAGATTTTGATTTTTGGGAAAGTGCTGAAACTAAATAAACACAAATTTTAAATAACTCATTATTAAATATTAATATTAATGAAAACGATTACATATCTGAAGTCGATGGGAGTGATGATGAATAATAAAATAACTTCTATTCAATTATTAGTTTAAATATTTTATTACAAATACTTGATAATTTAAACCAACCAGACTGATTGATATTATGCTTATTATCACTAACAAAGATAGTAGTGTAACGAGTTGGATTAAAAGTCAAAGAAAAAAGTACATCTAATTTAAAAATTGATTTTTATTTTTTTTATTTCATAAAAATTATATTATAAATAATGGATCTACCAAATCTATATAATTTAAGGGAAGAGGTTGTTAATTCAATGGCCTTTCCATTATATTCTACTCGAGCATTATCTTATAACCATACTATTAAAATGTACTCTATGTACAATAATTATCCTAGTAATCATTGGCATTTAATGGCACTACTTTCATACAATAATACACGTGGTCTATGTTCTGTGGCAATACCACCATAAAAGCTGAAAATGTAAAAAAAGCAAAATTAAATAGTAAAGTACTTGAAAAAGGAATTGAAATGAATAGTAACATTGGTAATGAAACTTCTAGATCTGTTAAAAGAAAAAGTAATAATGATAATAATGAATCTTCAAAAAACCAAGAAATATTATTTATCTTTTACCAGAGAGAAATTCAGAATCTAATTCTGATAATGTAACTTTAGTTGAAATAGATGATATTGACTTTTTTGAAAGTAGGAGTAAGATACAAAATAATACATGTAAACAAAAATCCATTAACTTATAATATTGATTAAAAATCTTGAATATTTTAAATATTATTTTTTTATTTTATTACAATAAAAATAAAATTGATTAATATTTTATTATTTTAATATTTTAATAATAATTCTAAAAAAATATATTAAAAATGTCTGTGAATTTTGATCAAGAACCTAATTCAAGTAATAATGTTGAATACCCGATTAAATGTAATGATTTTTGTGGAGGAAATCAAAAAAATTTAAAAAAATTAGAAGGTAAATACATTGAACATGTTGTACCAGTAGAAAATGAATATTTTCAAGTTTATGAAATTGAGTGTGGTTCTCAAAATCATCAAGTACGTGTAAATAAATATAATAGTAAATCTTCAAAACTATTAGAAACAGGAATCCTTTTTGAGTGGAACACGATCAAGAAGGATTATGATGTTATTGAAAAACCAAACGTAAAACACCATGAAGAAACGGATGATGAAGATGGATATGAAGATGAAGATGGAGATGAAGAAGAAGATTTACCTGATCCTGAACACGAAGATAGAGGCGTAGATCAAGATTTACTTGATCCAGAAAATTATACTTATATTTCAGATGGAGACGAAGATGAAGATGAAGATCAAGATCAAGATTATACTTCTAAATCTAAAATTAAACAAAGGATAAGTCTTGGATATGAAATTGAATCTAAATTATATAATAATAAAGAACCAATAAATATCGCTATAATAGATGTCCCCAATGGAGCATTTGAAACAGTTATTGAACAAATCAAACCAAAACGTTGGAATTTAGTATCTTTTCACTTGGTTAATAATAATGAAAAATTATGTTATGAAATGGAAGAAAAATTATCAAAATATAGAGAAAAATTAAAATATTTAAAAATTGTAAATTCTGACTTTACAGATTATTTAAAATCGTGTCCAAAAGATCATTTTGATTTTGTATGGTTTGATGGTACCACATATATTGAAGATGATGATTTAAAAATTGCTCAAAGGTCAATGAAAGAAAATAGTAAATTAATTTATATAATCCCCGAAAGAAGTTATACTAGAAAGCATAATTGTGAAGTTGAAAAAAAAGATCAAATTGAAAATTTTGAGAAAAAAAGAGACATTAAATTAATGTTATTTAAAGATGGTGCTCCTACAATCAATCGTTATCCTGGAAAAAAAAAATCATCTATGTGGTGTATTGAAGGCACAATATGTAAATATCAAAATAAACAAGATGATTTGGTATCAGAATTTGTAAATAAAATTACAGGAAACGATTTTACAGCCACCAATGAAGACTGGAAAAACCTAAATTCTAAAAGAAAAGCATTTGATGAAGATATAGAATTATCTCAACGAATTAAAAAAAGAAGAATTTAAAATAAATAGTAGAAAATAAATTTATTATTATTTTTATAAAATTGATTTTTTATTTATTATTATTAATTAATAAATAAAAATAAAATATGAATCGTTCTAAAAAAAAAAACAAAAAAAAAAAATTTAAACAAAATTCGAGAAATATGAAAGAAATTGGAAATACTAAACCTTTTTTATCATCACTTATAGATTTTATAAATTATTATTTCACTGTAATTTATGGTATTGAAATTAATAATTAAAAAAACAAATATTAGTTACTTAAAATAATATTTGTTTTTTCACGATATACATTATTTAATAGTATTTCTTTTTTTATCTCTAATGGGATCAATTCTATAATACCTTTTTTCTTTGACCAAAACATAGTTATTTTTCTTATACCATAATCATTAAGTATTTCAACTTTTATTTTTAATATATAAATAAAAAACAAAAATTAAGATTAATAAGATTATACATGTGATAATATAAATTTTATATTTATTCCAGAAAGATTTTTCAGAACAGGTTGAATTATTACCTCCACAAACACCACATTCATCTTCTTCAGCACCTTCACAATTACATTTACCAGGTAATATACCAGAACCACCACAAACCCCACATGCATCTTCTTCCTCACCTTCACAATTACATTTACCTTGTAATATACCAGGTCCTCCACATACACCACATTCATCTTTACCAGGTCCTCCACAAACCCCACATGAATCATCTTGATCACCTTCACAATTACATTTACCTGGTAATATACCAGGACCTCCACAAACACCACATTCATCTTCTTCAGCACCTTCACAATTACATTTACCAGGTAATATACCAGAACCACCACAAACCCCACATGCATCTTCTTCCTCACCTTCACAATTACATTTACCTTGTAATATACCAGGTCCTCCACATACACCACATTCATCTTTACCAGGTCCTCCACAAACCCCACATGCATCATCTTGATCACCTTCACAATTACATTTACCTGGTAATATACCAGGACCTCCACAAACACCACATTCATCTAAGCCAATGCAGCAATCACCTTCAGAAGCATTACCACCTGGCTTACATTCATTATTATATCCACTATTAAACATATTTTTCATATCAGTAACCTGACTTGTATTCCACTCTCCAATGGGTTGATTAAATGATTTGGCTTCTTTAAACATACCCTGCATACTGGTAACATTACTGGTATCCCACTCTCCAATGGGTTGATTAAATACGGATGCTTCAAAAAACATATCACCCATATGTTTAACCTGACTGGTATCCCAAGCGGTATATGTTAACCCATCTTTTATTACTTTTTTTTTATTTATGGGTTGATTAAATTCGGTTGCTCCTTTAAACATATTACGCATAATAATAACATTCTGGGTATTCCAGTCTCCAATGGGTTGATTAAATTTAGCTGCTCCATCAAACATACTATCCATCCATTTTACCTTACTGGTATCCCACTCTCCAATGGGTTGATTAAATTTAGCTGCTCCATCAAACATACGCCACATCCATTTTACCTTACTGGTATCCCACTCTCCAATGTGTTGATTAAATTCGGTTGCTCCTTTAAACAGAAATGTCATATCAGTAACCAGACTGGTATCCCAATTTGAAATATGACCATACTTACTTTCAGCCGAATTTTCATCGGCTAACCACTTTTTAACAGCTTGTTTTAAAGTTTCATTCGTAAATTTTGGATTTGGTGTTGGTGTTATATTAACAAATGATTCAATTGAATTATTAATATTCATTATATAATTATAAAAGAAAAAAAATATATATAATTAATATTAGTTACTTAAAATAATATTTGTTTTTTCACGATGTACATTATTTAATAGTATTTCTTTTTTTTATCTCTAATGGGTTCAACTATAATACTTTTTTTTACCAAAACATAGTTATTTTTCTTATACCATAATCATTAAATATTTCAACTTTTATTTTTAATATATAAATAAAAACCAAAAATTAAGATTAATAAGATTATAAATATTATTATATAAATTTTATATTTTTTATGACAGAAAGTACCCTCAGGAGCATTACCACCTGGCTTACATTCATTTTTATATATACTAATAAACATATCACTCATATCTGTAACCTGGCTGGTATCCCACTTTCCAATGGATTGATTAAATGCAGCTGCTTCAAAAAACATATAATGCATATTAGTAACATTACTTGTATCCCACTCTCTAATGGATTGATTAAATGCAGCTGCATATGCAAACATAGATCCCATATCAGTAACCTGACTGGTATCCCAATCTCCAATGGGTTGATTAAATTTAATTGCATCACTAAACATACCATTCATATTAGTAACATTACTTGTATCCCACTTTCCAATGGGTTGATTAAATTTAATTGCATCACTAAACATACCATTCATATTAGTAACTTTATTTGTATCCCAAGCGTTATATGTTACTCCATCTTTTGTTACCTCTTTTTTATTTATGTTTTGATTAAATTTGGTTGATCCACCAAACATAAAAGTCATATCAGTAACCTGACTGGTATCCCACTCTCCAATGGGTTGATTAAATACGGTTGGAACGCCTTCGTGATCGCCTACGTAATATGTATCATAAAACATAGCATTCATATTAGTAACCTGACTGGTATCCCACTCTCCAATGGGTTGATTAAATACGGATGCGTCATAAAACATACTATCCATATTAGTAACCTGACTGGTATCCCACTTTCCGATGGGTTGATTAAATTTGTTTGCGTCAGCAAACATAGCACTCATATCAGTAACCTGACTGGTATCCCACTCTCCAATGGGTTGATTAAATTTAATTGCATAACTAAACATACCATTCATATTAGTAACATTACTTGTATCCCACTCTCCAATGGGTTGATTAAATGATTCGGCATTTCGAAACATATAACGCATATTAGTAACTTTATTTGTATCCCAAGCGTTATATGTTACTCCATCTTTTGTTACCTCTTTTTTATTTATGTTTTGATTAAATTTGGTTGCTCCTTCAAACATATGATGCATATAAGTAACTAGACTGGTATCCCACTCTCCAATGGGTTGATTAAATTTAATTGAATCACTAAACATTTCTTCCATATTAGTAACATTACTGGTATCCCACTCTCCAATGGGTTGATTAAATGATTCGGCATTTCGAAACATATAACGCATATTAGTAACTTTATTTGTATCCCAAGCGTTATATGTTACTCCATCTTTTGTTACCTCTTTTTTATTTATGTTTTGATTAAATTTGGTTGCTCCTTCAAACATATGATGCATATAAGTAACTAGACTGGTATCCCACTCTCCAATGGGTTGATTAAATTTTTCTGCTCCTTCAAACATATGATGCATATAAGTAACTAGACTGGTATCCCACTCTCCAATGGGTTGATTAAATTTTTCTGCTCCTTCAAACATATGATGCATATAAGTAACTAGACTGGTATCCCACTCTCCAATGGGTTGATTAAATTTATTTGCTCCGGAAAACATATACGACATATCAGTAACCTGACTGGTATCCCACTCTCCTATGTGTTGATTAAATTCGGTTGCTCCTTTAAACATATACGACATATCAGTAACCTGACTGGTATCCCACTGTCCAATGGGTTGATTAAATCGGGTATCTTCAAACATATGTCTCATATCAGTAACCAGACTGGTATCCCAATTTGAAATATGACCATACTTACTTTCAGCAGAATTTTCATCGGCTAACCACTCTCTAACAGCCAGTTCCAAAGTTCGATTATTAAATTTTATTGGATTTGGTGTTATATTAACAAATGATTCAATTGAATTATTAATATTCATTATATAATTATAAAAGAAAAAAAATATATATAATTAATATTAGTTACTTAAAATAATATTTGTTTT
>Ga0206127_1000306_pt1 | contig 63047 bp, 49 predicted proteins | sample Helgoland_Spring_6_FD_148646 | JGI IMG/M metagenome (GOLD analysis project Ga0206127, IMG submission 148646) | Pelagic subsurface seawater microbial communities from Kabeltonne, Helgoland, North Sea - Helgoland_Spring_Bloom_20160419_1 | ecosystem: Environmental > Aquatic > Marine > Epipelagic ...
CAAGAAGAAAGTATTTTATTATTGTTTCCTGATTGCCCAAATGAAGATTTAAAAGAGGTATTATTTGTTAGAGAAACTAATGCTCATATTGCAGTTTGGGAAGGTGAAAAATTAACCAAAAAAGCCGCCACCAAAAAGAGTGGTATAAAAACCATTTATTGGTTGCAGGATTTAGACAAAGTGCTATTTGAAATGTCTACTTATGCCGATACTTTTTACATTAACACAAATGAACACTATAGATCTAGTGTAGAGACCGAAACTAGAGAAGATCGTTTCATTAAAAAAATATTAGCAAAATATCCGGCACACTCTGTAGCAAAGAGTAATCCTATTTTACAAAAATTACGTTCTGTGAAAGATACAATTGAATTGGATTTAATGCAACATGCCTGCAATATTACAGAAAAAGGCTTTAGACGTATTTTAAGTTTTATAAAACCTGGGGTTTGGGAATATGAGATTGAAGCCGAGTTATTGCACGAATTTGTAAGAAATAGATCTAAAGGTTTTGCCTACACACCAATTATAGCCTCTGGTAATAATGCCAATGTTTTACATTATATAGAGAATAATAAACAGTGTAAAGATGGAGATTTAATTTTGTTTGATATTGCTGCAGAATATGCTAATTATAAAAGTGATTTATCTAGAACAGTACCTGTAAATGGAAGATTTACAGATAGGCAAAAAGCTGTTTACAATGCTGTGAATCATGTTAAAAAAGAAGCTACAAAAATGTTAATTCCTGGCACTTTGTGGAAGGAATATCATATTGAAGTCGGTAAAATAATGACCTCTGAATTACTAAAGCTCGATTTAATTGATAAGGTTGATGTACAAAACGAAGACCCAAACTGGCCTGCTTATAAAAAGTATTTTATGCATGGTACCAGTCATCATATAGGTTTAGACACACATGACTACGGCCTATTACATGAACCTATGCAAGCCAATATGGTTTTTACAGTAGAACCAAGTATTTATATTCCAAACGAAGGTTTTGGCATTCGTTTAGAAGATGACGTGGTAATTCAACAAGAAGGTGAGCCATTTAACTTGATGCAAAATATACCTATTGAGGCTGAAGAAATTGAAGATTTAATGAATAATTAAATTTCAATTTATAAAAAATGGAACTTCAACTGTTCTACTCGTATTCTTTAATAATTACCCCAATAAAAAAACCACGCTTTTGCGTGGTTTTAAGTTTTATAAGAAAATAAATATTTACCTACAAATCAAACCCAATATTAACTCCCAATTTATGAGCAATTAACTTTGTAATTCTAGATTTTACTTCTGGTATTCTTACGCTTTCTAATACTGTATTTGCAAAGGCGAACATTAACAAACCTTTACCCTCTTTCTGCGGAATTCCGCGTTGTTGCATGTAGAACAAGGCATCATCATCTAATTGACCAATGGTACAACCATGAGAACATTTAACATCATCTGCAAAAATCTCTAACTGAGGTTTTGCGTTAATCGTTGCCTTATCACTTACCAAAACATTGTTATTTTGCTGATAAGCATTTGTTTTTTGAGCTTCTTTATTTACCACTACTTTTCCGTTAAAAACTCCCGTAGAACGTTCATCATAAATCCCTTTATAATCTTGATGCGACTCACAATTAGGCTCTATATGATGTACCAAAGTATGATGATCTACATGTTGTTTCCCTTCAATAATTGTAATTCCTTTTAAAATAGAATCAATGTGCTCTCCATTTTGATAAAAATTTAAATTATTTCTCGTGATATTTCCACCAAAAGAAAACGTGTGCACAGAAACTACACTATTCGATTTTTGATCTATATAAGTGTTATCAACCAAAGAAGCATTTAAATCATCATTTTGAATTTTATAACAATCTACATTCGCACTTTTAGCTGCAAAAATTTCAGTAACTGCATTGGTTAAAACCTTGTTTGATGTTAAGCTTTGATGACGCTCAATTATTTGAACATGTGCATTTTCTCCAACAACAATTAAATTTCTTGGTTGCACCATTGTTGATGTTTCTGAACCTGTTGTAAAGTTAATAATCTGAATTGGTTTTTCTACTTCGGTGTTTTTTGGAATGTGTATATAAGCACCTTCAGTTACAAAAGCAGTATTTAAACTTGTTAAATTATCTTGTTTGGCTACTTTGTTAAAATATTTATCAATTACTGTTTTGTATTTTGTACTGCTTAAAGCTGATGACATTAAGCAAACATCATAATCTTGATGGGTAGTTTGTGATAAAAACGAACTGTATTTACCATCGATAAAAACAATTTTATAAGTATCAATATCATGAATAAAATACTCTTTTACATCAGCCAATTCCGTAGATAAATTTTTACTTGGGAATAAACTATAATCTTGTTTTAAAATAGAATTTAAAGAAGTGTATTTCCAAGCTTCTAGCTTTTTTGTTGGAAAACCTAAATCTTCAAAATTCTGAAGTGCTTTTGATCTAATTTCATGAATATCTGAATTAATATCCACTCTATTTTCAAATGCCACATATGATGATAATAATTTCTCTTTTAATTCCATTATTTCAGTCTTCAATATTTAATATTGAACTGATAATTTAACTTACCAAATTCAAAAATAAACACTTGATTAATATTTTTAGATAGTTTGTAATTGCAAACTATTCATAAATTACTACAAACTTATACCAGTTCTTTCTTAATCCAATCGTAACCTTTTGCTTCTAACTCTAAAGCTAAAGAAGCATCACCAGTTTTTACAATTTTACCATCGTGCAGCACGTGCACAAAATCAGGCACTATATAATCTAGCAAGCGCTGGTAGTGTGTGATTACAATAACAGCATTGTCTTTAGATTTTAATTTATTTACGCCATTCGCAACAATTCTTAATGCGTCGATATCCAAACCTGAATCAGTCTCATCCAATATGGCTAGTTTTGGCTCTAACATTGCCATCTGAAAGATTTCATTACGTTTTTTTTCTCCTCCTGAAAAACCTTCGTTCAAAGAACGTGATAAAAACTTTCTGTCAATTTCTAATAGTTCAGATTTCTCGCGTATCTTTTTCAACATGTCTTTAGCAGGCATATCTTCTAAACCTTTGGCTTTTCTGGTTTCATTAATTGCTGTTTTAATGAAGTTAGTTACAGATACACCTGGAATTTCTACAGGATATTGAAATGATAAAAACACTCCATTATGAGCTCTTTCCTCTGGAGCTAAATCACCTAAATCTTCACCATTCAATTCAATGGTTCCATTAGTAACTTCATATTCTTCTTTACCAGCAACAACATTTGCCAAAGTACTTTTCCCAGCACCATTTGGCCCCATAATTGCATGAATTTCTCCAGCTTTTACTTCTATATTCAAGCCTTTTAAAATTGCTTTCCCTTCGATTTCAGCGTGTAAATTGTTAATTTTTAACATTGTTTAAATCTATGTGCTTATGATATAAGCTATTTAATATTTTTCTATTTTAATAATCTAAATAGAGTTTTTCGTAGCAACTCATTTCTAGTAATTTTATAGCATCTAACCTACAGAACCTTCTAAAGAAATTTCCAATAATTTTTGGGCTTCTACAGCAAATTCCATTGGTAATTTATTTAACACTTCTTTACTAAATCCGTTTACAATTAAAGCAATGGCTTTTTCTGTATCAATACCTCTTTGGTTACAATAAAACAATTGATCTTCGCCAATTTTGCTAGTTGTAGCCTCGTGTTCAATTTGTGCTGATTTATTTTTTACTTCTATATAGGGAAAAGTATGCGCTCCACAAGCATTACCCATAAGTAAAGAATCACATTGTGAAAAATTACGTGCATTTTCTGCTCTTGAATTTATTTGAACCAATCCTCTATATGAATTTTGAGATTGACCTGCTGAGATTCCTTTTGAAATTATAGTTGATTTGGTGTTTTTACCTAAATGAATCATTTTTGTACCTGTATCAGCTTGCTGAAAATGATTGGTTACTGCAATTGAGTAAAATTCGCCAACCGAATTGTTTCCTTTTAAAACGCAAGATGGATATTTCCAAGTTACAGCAGAACCGGTTTCTACTTGTGTCCAAGAAATTTTTGCATTAGTTTCACACAAACCTCTTTTAGTTACAAAGTTAAAAACTCCTCCTTTACCGTTTTCATCTCCTGGAAACCAATTTTGAACTGTAGAATATTTAATTTCGGAATCATCCATGGCAATTAATTCTACAACAGCTGCATGCAACTGATTTTCATCTCTTTGAGGCGCTGTACATCCTTCTAAATAAGAAACGTAACTTCCTTTATCAGCAACTACTAAAGTTCTTTCAAATTGCCCTGTACCACCTTCATTAATTCTAAAATAAGTTGACAATTCCATTGGACATCGCACCCCTTTTGGAATGTAACAGAAAGATCCGTCAGAAAAAACAGCAGAATTTAATGCCGCATAAAAATTATCTGAAGTGGGCACAACAGTACCCAAATATTTTTTAACTAACTCTGGATGCTCCTGTATTGCCTCTGAAATCGGCATAAAAATAATGCCTTTTTCAGCCAAAGTTTTCTTAAATGTTGTTGCCACCGAAACAGAATCCATTACAATATCTACAGCAACATTAGCTAATTTTTTTTGTTCATCTATAGAAATACCCAACTTTTTAAAGGTATCCAATAAATCAGGATCTACTTCATCTAAAGAATTTAGTTTTGGCTTCTTTTTTGGCGCAGAATAATAAGCTATTTCTTGAAAATTTGGTTTTGGATAGGTTACATTAGCCCAATCTGGCTCTTCCATTTTTTCCCAAACACGAAAAGCATCTAATCTCCAATCAGTCATCCATTGTGGTTCGTTTTTCTTTTTTGAAATTGCACGCACAACATCTTCATTCAGTCCTTTTGCAAAGGTTTCGCTTTCTATATCTGTGTAAAAACCATATTCATACTCTTTGGTTTTTAATTCTACTGCTAAATCATCTTCAGTATACTTACTCATATGCTAGTATTTAGTGCTAAAAAGTAAAAAGCTTGTCAATTTGACTGTGTTTATTCTAATAAAACACGCTTAAATTGTAAAATTTTAAAAGTTTATCTCTTTAAAAAAGAAGTAAACATTGCTATTAACTTTTAGGATTTTCTTGCTTTTTTATTTATAAACTAAAGGATTCTCCACAACCACAAGTTCTATTGGCATTGGGATTGTTAAATACAAATCCTTTTCCGTTTAAACCTCCAGAATACTCTAAAGTTGTGCCTACTAAATACAAAAAACTCTTTTTGTCTACAATGATTTTCACACCATTCTCTTCAAAGATTTTATCGTTTTCTGCTTGTTTGTTATCAAAAGTTAAATCATAAGATAAACCTGAACAACCACCACTTTTAACGCCAACTCTCACGTAATCTGTAGTTGCTTCAAAGCCGTCTTCAGTCATCAATTGAATGACTTTTTTCTTTGCTGTGTCTGAAACTTTTATCATAATTTTAAATAGATTACATCTTAATCTGTGGCAAAGATAAGATATAAGTAGAACAAATAGGCTAAACTTTCATTATCAAGCGCTATCAAATCATTAATTTTATCGATTATTCTTGAAAGTCTGTATTATTTATAAATTCATCATCAGAAAGTGTTAAAAGAAACGATTTTAAGTCTGCCTTATCTTTATCAGATAAACCAACACCTCCTTGATTTACTTTTTTCATTAAAGGGTCGATTGTTGACGAAGCCTGCAAACCCTCTGAATAATGATTGATAACCTCTTCTAACGTTGCAAAACGACCATCATGCATGTAAGGTGCCGTAAATTTTAAATTACGAATTGATGGCGATTTGAATTTCCCATTATCTGCGGGATCTCCAGTAACTGTGCCTAATCCTAAGTCAGAAAAAGTAGCATCTAACCCATTATTATGAAATTGATTGTCTGTCCATAGGGGATTATTATCACTGCCATGACAATGAAAACAATCTCCTTTTGCTTCATCCATAAATATATTAAATCCGTTTTGTTCTTCTTGAGTTAAATTGGTTTTACCTAGCAAAAATTTATCAAATTTAGAATCTCCTGATATAATTGTTCTTTCAAACTGTGCTAATGCCTTTGTAATTTGAGTTGAATCGATTTTTGATGTGCCAAAGGCTTGTAAAAAAAGTTCTGGATATTCTGGATGGTTTTTAATACGTTCTGTAACATTCTTCCACACAGCGTGCAATTCAACAGGATTTGAAACAGGTTCTAAAGCTTGATTTTCTATAGTAAAATCTTGTCCATTCCATGTGAATTTTTCATCAAAATTCCATGCTAGGTTAAATAATGGCATAGCGTTTCTGCTGCCTTTTATACCATCTATGCCAGAGCTAAATTGCAAATTATCTGTAAATGCTTTTCTTGGATTGTGACAAGTTGCACAAGATTGCGTTCCGTTACCTGAAAGGATTTTATCAAAAAAAAGCTTTTTACCTAAAGCTACTCCTTCTTCTGTTAGAGGATTATTAGCTGGTAATATTGGAGCAATTAATTTATCTGAAAATAACTCTGGAATTTTTAAATTGTAAGGAACTGGCTCGTAAGCTTCTTCTTTTGATGAGCAATTCATCAAAATAAAAAAAGAGCTTATGTATATCCAAAATTGTTTCATTTAAAATAGTTCTCGCCATATTCTTTTGTTCTCAAAAAACAAACGAAATTAAAAGTTGATTTAGTTATTTGTTATATCTCCTAAAGAAAAAACGGTTTTCCCATTTTCTTGCATTAATTTTTGTGCTTCAAAATTGGGCATTAAAACCGTATTTAATATATTTAAATCCCAAGTATTTGGATTTTTAAACCACTCTGCAATATTCATTTTAACCTCAACTATAGTATCATTCTGAAAATTAAAAGTCCCCATATCAAAATCAAAAGAGGTGTCTTTAAAAACTAAATTGTTTGGGTCTGATTTATCTACGGCTCTTATGGCATGATAATTAAAATTTGCATCGTCATTATTATTGTCTTTGTATTTGCCGTCAAATTGCATATAATGATAACCACCACCCAACATTCCTGGCACATTAAAAGAAACTGAATTTAAATCTTGATATGCGCCATCTATATTATTAGCATCTGCAAATCCAAAAGTGAATTTTAATATATTTGAGCCTTGATCTACTTCATTAAAGTTTAGCTCCAAACCAGATTCTTCACCAATATTGATTAAATGGTGACTTTTGTTTTTGTTACCAATGTTTATATCAGAAACTACATATCTTAACTTTACCAAACTTACAGATTCCCCATTTTCTGTTGTAAACTTAAAATCATTGAAATCTGAAGAAGTAACTGGTACACCATTCCAATTATGAGTAAATTTTAAGGTGATATTTACTGGTGCTGGATTTACACAACAATCTACTTCATCTTTACACGAAATAAATATTAAAAGGATTAATAATAACGTAATTTTTCTCATTATTTATTTTAAATTTAGAATGAAGGCATCAGAAAAGCCTTTATTTTCTGAAATTTCGATATCTGAACTCCAAGACTCTCCAACAATAATAATACCATTATTAGACGTTTCAATTATACCATTTGCTTCATCTAACTCGGAGCCTCCAATTGATTTTTCCCAAATCAAATTGCCATTTTCATTTATTTTTATGATCCAAATATCTTTATTTCCTTCATTTTTAGAAACATCAAAATCTAAACTTCTAGAACTTCCTGTTAAATAAAAATTTCCTTGATTGCCTTTAATTATTTTGTTTGCAATTTCAAAGTTAGAGCCACCATAACTTTTTCCCCAAATTAAATCTCCATCACCATTGATTTTTATCAACCAAATATCTGAAGAACCTCTATTTTGTGAAACATTTACATCTGCACTTCTTGAGTTTCCTGCAATCAAAAATTGATTATCCGCTGTTTTAGTAATGGTATACGCCTCGTCAGGTTGTGTTCCTCCGTAATTCTTTTCCCAAATTTTATTTCCTTCTTTATCAAGTTTTACAATCCAAAAATCATAATCTCCAATATTATTAGTAATATCTGTATCTGAGCTATCGCTTGAACCCACTAGAAGATAATCTCCATTATTGGTTTCTTCAATATCATAAAGCGTATCTGTAAACAAACCTCCAAAATATCTAGACCAAAGTTTAGCTCCATTTTCATCAATTTTTATCAACCAAAAATCGCCTCCTGCGTGCCTAGATTTTGAGTTTCCTTGGCCGCCTGAAGCAGATACATCTAAAGAACCTCCTAAAAGAAATCCATTATCTGTTGTCTCTTTTACTACATAAGCTTGATCTGAACCTGAAAAACCAAAACTTTTTTCCCAAATTATAGTTCCTGTAGCATCTAATTTTAGTGTCCAAAAATCATAATTACCTTGGTTACTAGAAACGTCTCCATCTGAACTTCTACTAAAACCTGTTATTAAAAAGCCATTATCATTAGTTTGTATTGCATCTCTTCCTCTATCATCGTCTGAACCTCCAAATGTATTACTCCATTCTAAATTATTGTCACTATCAAATTTTAAAAACCAAAAATCATAACTATCATTTGCTTTATTTTTGATGTCAAAATCTGAACTTTGAGTATGTCCTAAAACGGCATATCCTTCATCATTTGTGTTAATAATTACTTGAGCAACATCATTTTTAGAGCCTCCTAAAGTTTTTACAAAATGAATTTCTGGTATTGTGTTTGAATCGCTAAAAATTACATCTTTCTTATCACAAGAAATAATTAAACTAAAAACTAAACAAAGAACAAAAATTCTCAATGTACTATTGTTTTCTTAAAATGAAAAGTCCTTTCTCAATATCACTAACTACTATTTTTCCACTTTCAAAAAATGGATAAACGTTCCATACCCCATTAAAGAGAGGTTCATCATCAGCTGGATAAGTATCAAAAAAACCAGTTTCTGTTATTGTACCTGAAGCAATATTAGCTATATCATGCATTCTTACACCAGCTCTGTAATTTGCAAGATAAAATGTATTTTCTTTTACGTAGCCATTATGATCTATAGCTGTTGTTGGTCCAAAATATTCTGATAATAAAACAGGATTATCTAAATCTAATAAATCAAAAATAAGAATCCTTGTGTTATCTACGTTTCCATCATATTCATCCAATTCATCTCCTACAATAAAATATCTTTGATCCTCTGTAAACCAACCTTGATGCGTATAACCTTCTTTTGAATAACTAATATTAGATAATTTTTTAGGATTTTGTTTATCTGTAACATCTGTAATAACAACTTCGTTGATACCATTACGTTCGCCATTAGAGCCAATTAAAATTTCTTTTCCAGTATAATCTGAATCTGGCCCATTATAATTTACAACCTGTGCATCATGAGAATAACCACCTTCACTAAAACCACCTTCTAGTATTGGTGATTTTGGATTTTGAATATTAATAAAAACTGGACCTCCTCCATATAGACCTGTTCCCACTGCATATGCATACCCAGAGGCTTCATTAATTACAATATTGTGTGCATTGCCAAACTCGGTAAATTCTACATCTGCAGCTAATATTCTTGGTGAATTAGAAATATCTCTAAGTTGGGTTAAATCTATAACTTGCATGCCATGATTACTTGCTTCACTAACAATAAATGCATGGTCACTGTATACTTTAATATCCCTCCAACTACTATTTACAGTTCGTGTTGGTAAATTTCCAACATGAACAGGGTTATCTGTATCTGTAATATCTACAAAAGCAGTACCATTACTTAAACCAATTATTGCATATTCATGATTAGTTGTTGTATCTGTCCAACCCCACGAATCATTTCCCGCTAAATTATTTGAACTTGTACTAGAAAAATCTAAATCATCTAAAGAAATACTCATTAATAAATCATACCCATTACAAGGATAAACGCCAGCAAAACCATTTTCACAAGGAATTTTATTTAATTCAGTAATTTCACATGCATCACCTACTCCATTATTATTAGCATCTTCTTGATTCGGGTTTGCCACTTCAGGGCAATTATCAATACTGTTTGCAACGCCATCATTGTCATCATCTTCAATAAATTCACATGCATCGCCTATTCCATTATTATTAGCATCTTCTTGATCTGGATTCGCTACTTCAGGACAATTGTCTATACTGTTTAAAACACCATCATTATCATCATCTTCAATAGCGCTAATTGAACTTTTAGAACAAGCTAAAAAAATAAGACTAAAAATAAGTACAATTGATAAATATTTAAATTTCATACCATTTATTTTATTCCTGCAAATTACAGAATATTTACTTAGATTTAAATAAAACAGACTTATTATATTTTTATTGTTTTAATAAAGCAACTACTTATCTTTGCAGCATGTTAGAAGATAAAAATCAAAACAAAACATCATTGGCTGAACTTGGTGAGTTTGGCTTAATAAATCATATTACAAAGTATTTTAAAGTTGAAAATTCATCAACCATAAAAGCGGTTGGAGATGATGCTGCAGTTTTAGCTGCTTCAGAAAAACAGACTTTGGTAACTACAGACCTTTTAATAGAAGGTGTACATTTTGATTTGAGTTATATGCCTTTGAAACATTTAGGTTACAAAGCTGTGATGGTGAATCTTTCTGATGTTTATGCCATGAATGGCGAAGCTGAACAAATTACAGTTTCTATCGCCGTTTCTAATCGATTTACTTTAGAAGCTATTGAGGAATTATATGCAGGAATTCAGTTGGCTTGTGATACCTACAAAATAGATTTAATTGGAGGAGATACCACATCTTCTACCAAAGGAATTTTAATTTCTGTTACTGCTGTTGGGAAAGCAAATAAGCAGGATGTCATTTATAGAGATGGTGCAAAAGAGACCGATTTAATTGTGGTTTCTGGAGATTTAGGTGCTGCTTATTTAGGTTTACAAGTTTTAGAAAGAGAAAAGCAAGTTTTTAAGGTTGATCCTAACAATCAGCCCGATTTAGATAATTACACGTACTTAATTGAGCGTCAATTAAAACCAGAAGCAAGAAAAGATGTTTCAGGAATTTTAAAAGAATTGGAGGTAAAACCCACTTCTATGATTGATATTTCTGACGGATTATCTTCAGAGCTTTTTCATATTTGTACACAAAGCAAAGTTGGATGTAAAATTTACGAAGACAAATTACCTTTAGATCCTCAAGTTATTTCTACTTGTGAGGAATTTGAGTTAGATTCTACAATGGTGGCTTTAAGCGGAGGAGAAGACTACGAATTGCTTTTTACAGTGCCCATTGCTGATTTTGAAAAAATAAAAGGAAACCCTAATTTTTCTATTGTAGGCCACATTACAGCAGAAAATCAAGGTTTGCAATTAATTACTAGAGCTAATCAAGAAATTGAATTGAAAGCTCAAGGATGGAATTCCATGAAAAATATATCATAAAGAGAAACAAATGTTGTTTCTCTTTCGTCATATAAAATTATCATATTAATTACTTCTTCTTTGTTCATCATCATTACCAAAACCTCTGTTATTTCCCTTAATTTTCTTATTTCCAAAATCGTAAGAAAGTGATATTCTAAAGTTTCTAGAACTTTGGTTTTCGCTATAACTTTGATTTATATTATTTACTGTAGAATCATAATTATTTAAACTACCCATATTTAAAACATCACTGAAAAGCATAGATAATTTTATGTTGTTTTTAAAATCGTGTTCTACCCCAAATGATAAATGAAACATTTCTCCAACACTAAACAAACCATCATTATAAAAAGAACTGTACCAAGCATTGGCTTGTAATTTTGTGCTTTTACTTAGGATAAATGTATTGTAAGATTCCGCGTAAAATTGAACTCCGTCGTTCACTTCTGCATTGTTGTTTTTAGTTAATTCAGTAAAATAAGCTAGTAAATTGATGCTATTCTGACTTTTAAACCAAGAAATCTTATTATAAGAAAAACTCTCTTCCCATTTGTAAATATATTTTTTGAAATAATTTTCTTGAGTTACAATTTGGTTTTGGTTTACCACATCTGTATTAAAAAATACACCAAAGCCATTTGTTATGATATCAAAAGACAAACTAGAACTGACATTATTTTTATATAAATGAGAAAATTTAAAAGTATCTGCAAAAGAAGGTTTTAAAAACGGATTACCCTCGCTATAACTATTGTCATTAATATAAAAACGGAATGGATTTAGATTTCTAAAATTGGGTCTATTGATTCTTTTTCCGTAAGAAAAATTAAAATTATTATCTTCATTTTTTGCATAAGAGAAGTATAAACTCGGAAAAAACTTATTGTAATTATTAGTGTTTTCTTGATTTAAATCTACATTAAAACCTGTTGTTTTGGTATCTTCAAAACGCAAACCAAACTGCATTTCTAGCTTATCTGTTAAATTGCTATTTCCAGAAAAATAGGCTGCTAAAACATTTTCTTTATATGTAAAATCATTAGATTGAGTTAGATCCAAAACAGGAGATCCAGAAAGAATATCAAAAAATAAAACATTGCTGTTTGTATTTGTAAAACTTGCTTTTACACCATAAGAAAGGTTTACTTTTTTTGACGGATATTCCAAATCAATTTTTGCGCTAAAATTTTCAATCTCTTGGTTTGCGTCGTTTAATGCCGCGGAAATTATACCTTGCGAAACACCAGAAGTATTAAACGATTCTGTAAAAAAATCATTAGTCCTATTAGAAGAAAACCTAAAGTAATCTGCATCAAAAGAAATACTTCTACCTAAAGAACCTAACTGTGTAAGCAAGTGAAAATTAACAGAATGATTTTTATTATCATTAATATTATTACCTGTTGTAAGTAATGATCTTTCTAAATCATCATTAGTATCGTAAATAGCAAACCTCGTTTCTGCAACTATATCTGGCTGTGTTGTATTTCCTAAATATTGCAGGCCAAAAGTAGTATTATCAGAAATAGCATAATCAATTAAAAAACGGCCAGAAAATTGATCTCTTTGTCCTTTTCCCTCAATACCAATATCCCAAAAATTGTTAGGATAACTTATTTGCAAACCTGACAAATTTCCTTCATCTCCTTTGGTTGCATTTAAACTTCCCGAAAATGAAATTTTATTTTTATTGTAAAGAAAGTTATTGGTTAATGTGGTAAAACTATACTTGTTTTGATGGTAAGAAAGTGTGGTTGCATTTTTCCAAGAATTTTGTAGCCCTTTTTTTAGAATAATATTAATTAAACCTCCATTACCAGCTGCATCGTATTTTGCTGGCGGATTTGTAATTACTTCAATTTTTACAATGTCATTTGCAGAAAAAGCACTTAAAAAAGCAATTAATTCATCACCTGCTAAAGGAGACAATCTTCCATTAATTAGCACTTGACTTGCACCTTTTCCTAAAATAGATATCGTATTATTTTGTAATTGTACACCAGGTGTAATTCTTAACACATCTAATCCATTTCCGCCAGTTGCAGCAATATTTTTTTCTACGTTAAAAACGAGTCTATCTACTTTTCTTTCTAAAATTCTTTTTTCTGTTTTAACTACAATTTCCTCTAAAGCTTGTGCATTTTCTTTTAGAAGTAAAGTACCTAAATTGATGTTTTTATTTACAATAATTGTCCTTGATAAAGTTTGATACCCTAGAAAACTAATTTCTATTGTGAACGTTCCATTTGAGGTTTGTAGTTCGAATTTTCCTTCATCAGTTGTTGTAGTTCCTGCTATTATTTTGTTGTTACTCCCTTTTAAAATAACATTTGCAAAAGGGATTACGTCTGCAACATCTGTTACTTTTCCTTTAATAGTTTGTGTACATATTGCTGTGGTAATTAATAAAGCAATTAGAATTGGTAGTGTTTTCATCTTAATTTGTTTTGATGATACAAATGTGCAATTGAAAACTACTTTACACGACCGAATACATAAAGTCGAACTATTTTATAAAAAAGAAATCGGTTCGACTTTATTTTACAAACGTTCGACTTTACGATAAGTAATTGATATTAAGCCTTTTTACGAAACTGAGTTGGTGTTAAACCGGTATGCTTTTTAAAGGCCGTATTAAAAGAAGATTTTGAATTAAAACCAACTTCGTATAAAATTTCAAGGATTGTAAATTCTTTTTTTAAGGGGTTTATAAGTATTTTTTTTGATTCTTCAATTCTATATTCATTCACAAAATCAAAAAAATGCTGATCTAGATTTTGATTTATCAATACCGATAAATCTCTCGAGTTCATTTTAATTTCTTCAGCAAGTTTTCTAATTGTTAAAGATGAGTTCAAAAAAGGCTTTTTAGTACGCATATAATTTTTTAAAAACTCTAATTGATGATTTACAGCCTCTTGTTTATTTTTACCTATAATTTCTTGAGAAGTTTTTAAATCAACCTCTATTCCTTTAAAAAGTTTAGGAGTATTTACTGCTTTTAAAAATAACCAACATACAAAACCAATACCAAAAACCAATACTATAGTTCTTAGGCTATTTGTACTTTCTATAGATAAGTTTGAACGAGAATATCCCTTAACCCATGTTAGAACTTGACCAATAAAAAGCAAAATAGCCAATTGCTTTAGCCAATTATAATTTTTAAAAGCTGATTTATCTGCAAAATTCTCTAGCAATAATTTTCTATATCTAGCTATATAATAAATTTCTGCAATTAAATATACTAGAGATACCAAATCTCCAAAATAACCTAGAAATTGTATCTCTATATTTTCATCAAAATTATTTTGAAACTCGAGTTTTGCCTCATTACTCGCTAGAAAGAAATTTGGCATTAAAATTAAGATTCTAATTATCCAAGGCAAAATATGAATTAAATGTTTCCATTTTAATTTGAAGTTTGAATATATAATGGATAAAATATATAAAAATAAAAGTGGATTTTTGAATGAGGAAACGCTATTTCTTAACATTTCTAGATTTAAAGGTAATATTATATATTTTTGATAAAAGAAAGCACTAATATCTATAGCTGTAAAAATTAAAAAGCCAGCTAGTAATTGATTAGAAAGCTTTTTCTCTGTTTTTACAGACAATAAAAAAATTGAAAAAAGTAAAAATAATATTACAATAAGAATGGCTAATAATGGAATTGCTGAGTCAAAATTCATAATCTGAAATATACTTATTTTTTTGATGAACATTTTTTGATGAATGAATGGAAACAATAAATTAATGCACGTGTGTTTTCTATATGACTCATATGCCCATTAGGAAAAATTACAGCTTCAGAATCTGTAATTTTAGCCTCTTCAATTAAACTTTTATAATCTAAAACAGGATCTTTCTCACCAATAATAAATAATTTTTTAAAATTATCATTTGCCAAGACATTACTTCTGTCTGGGCGAACTCTCATTCCTTCCTGAGCAGAAATATATCCTTGTACAGAGGTTTTCAAAGCCTCATTTAAAGCAAAGTCTATTTCTCTTTTGTATTTTATTTTACTTATAGGCCCAAATAAATTGGTAAAAGACATTCGGATCACATTTGTAAAATGGTTCTGAATCATTTTATTAGCTCTAAGTCTTAACATTTTTCGTTTATCATCATCTGCACTAGAAGTAGAATTCATTAAACAGAGTCCTTTTATTTTCTGGGGATGTTTTTCTGCAAAAGCCAAACCTACATAACCACCCAAAGAATGTCCAATCAAAATACATTTTCGAATGCGCAGACTTTTTAAAACTGCTTCAATAGTTTCTGCTAGCAATTCCATGGAATTAACGTAACCTAAACAATCCGTTTTTCCATGACCTAGCAAATCAATCGTAATAATTCTATTTCTTTTAGAAAGTTCAGGTACTATTTTATCCCACATAGTGGAATTTTCTAAAAATCCGTGAATTAATACAATAGCAGACCCTTTTCCATAATCAGAAAAAGAAATCTTCGCATTTTTAAAAGTGATTGATTTTTGCATCACACAAAAATATGTATATTTCAAGAATAAAATATCACCAAGACTATGAACAAAAAAAAAGAAATTTGGATTGCAGGTTTTGCGCTTTTTTCTCTCTTTTTTGGAGCAGGAAATTTAATTTTACCTCCAAATTTAGGTGCTAAAGCTGGATCAGACTGGTGGATTGTAGTTTTAGGATTTATAACAACTGCTGTTACTATTCCTATTTTAGCCATTTTTGCTCATGCCAAATTACAAGGTACTTTGTATGATTTTGGTAAAAAAGTATCACCCCTTTTTAGCACAGTTTATTGTTTTCTAATTTATATTATAGCTGTTGCCATTCCATCACCAAGAACAGCCGCGGTTACGCATGAAATGACTGTACATCCATTTTCAGATACAAATGCTATTTACACAAGTATCATTTACTTTATTTTAGTTTTTATTTTTGCTATAAACAGATCTAGAGTTATTGGTTTAATTGGTAAATTTTTAACCCCAATTATTGTTTTTATACTGTTAATTATTATTGGGATTTCTGTTTTTTCTTCATTAGAAATTACAACAATATCTAATTTTCAAACTCCATTTGTAGATGGTGTTTTAGAAGGATATCAAACTTTTGATGCTATTGGTGGTGTAGTTATTGGAGCCGTTATTATTATTTCATTAAATTATAGCAGTCACACTACTTTTGAATCAAGAAAAATTTTAATTAAAAAATCTGGATTGATTGCAGGTACAGGTTTATTATTGATCTATGGGGGCTTAATTTTAAGTGGAGCGTTATATTCATCAACTTTTACAGAAGGCTCCTCTAGAACTGAAGTTTTAAAAAGTTTAAGTACACAAACTTTAGGTAATTTAGGGACTACTTTTTTAAGTGTTTTAGTAGCTTTAGCGTGTTTTACAACAGCTGTAGGTATTGTAACTGGCACTGCAGATTACATAAAAGGATTATGCAAAGAATCGAGAAAAGCATATATAATAACTGCAGTAATTGCCTCTTTAATTGGAATTATTGTTGGTAGTTATCAAGTAGATTTTATTATCATATTAGCAGTACCAGCGTTAATGTTTTTGTACCCAATAACAATTGCTTTAATTATATTAAATATTGTACCTGATAAATTAGCTTCTAAATTAGTCTTTAGAAGTGTCATTTTAATAACCTTCATTTTTAGTATTCCAGATTTTTTAGAGTTTATTGTTCCAAAAGAAAGTTTAACAGGTATAAAAAGTATGATCCCTTTTGCAGAGCAAAGTTTAGGTTGGGTTTTACCAGCGATACTTGTTTTTTTTATTATTAATGGTTGTCAAAATTTACGAAAAAAAAAGTATAGGTAAAACCTATACTTTTTTGTTAATGATTATTTTTGGGGGCACTTAAACTTCTAATTTAATCAAAAGTAACTTATTTTACTCTTTTAAAAATTGATGTATGTTAATGAATATTGATTAATTGATTCATTTTTATAGTTTTAATCATAAAATTTACGAAAAAAGTAAGTTCTCCTGAAAAAAAAGAGAAAATTTTATTCAATTCCTATCTAATAGTTAATAAAACTGATACTCCAAAAAATACAATATGTTTGGTTTTTGTTGAGGTATTTAATCTTAAAAAAAATATATTTTGATATACTTTTGCCCTTATTTTGACGCAGACCTTTAATTTTACAAAATGAAAAAACTGTATTTTATTTTTCTAGTAATACCAATGCTCTTAACCGCGCAAATTAATGAAAGTGACACTTTAAAAGTAAAAGCAAAATTATCTTTAACAGGTTTTTGGCAATCTGGAAATGTAGAAACTTTAATTTTTAGAGCTAAAACAGACATCAGCTTTGTTCCTTTTAAAAATATGGTATTTAAAACTCAAAACTCATATGTATATCAAGCTTTTGGAGGAGATAAAGCAGATGAAGACATTTTGAGTTTAAACTTTCTATATTTAAATCCTAGTAAAAAACTATACCCTTTAGTTTTAGGGTTTGTTAGTACAAATTTTAGAAGAGAAATTGATTTGCGTTACTTGTTTGGAGCTGGAGTAACTTATCAAATTTTAAACAATAAAAAAAATTGGTTAAAACTTTCCGTTACTAGCGAGTATGAATACACAGAGTTCACTGAAACCAATTTCAACATCAATGAATATGATGGTCGAGAAACCATTAAGACTATGCGCGGTACTGTTTGGTTAAATGGAAAATATAATTTATTCAAAAAAAAGGTTATTATTACTCATGAAACCTACATCCAGCCTTCATTAAGTAAACCAGATAATTATAGATGGCAAGCAGATTTTGGCTTAGAGCTTCCCGTTTGGAAATATCTCAACTTTAAAATTAACTACCTACGTACTTTTGAGAGTTTGGTGATTGAAACCCAAAAAAGACAAGATGAATTTTTAACATTTGGATTTACTTTAAAGAGTTTTTATAAGAAATAACTTTTGTCAGCAGTGACTGAAATAAAAAAGTATCTATTCTCTTATGCAATAATATTCCAATTAAATTGGTTAATACCCTTTCTAAAATCTAATCTTAAAATTTAAAGTTTAAGAAATTATTTAGAATGATGTTAAGATTCAAAAGATCTATTCTAAATAAAAAAGTATTATTTTTGATGTATCTTAAAATTAATTTTAGACTTGTTAAATTACTATTTATATCCTCATAAAAAATCTAAAGAATGGGTAACTTTTGTCCACGGTGCAGGAGGAAGTAGTTCTATTTGGTTTAAACAAGTAAGAGATTTTAAAAAACAGTTTAATGTTTTAATTTTAGATTTAAGAGGTCATGGCAATAGTAAGCCAAAGTTAAAAGACTCTTTTAATCCTAAATATACTTTTGATTCTATTACTAATGATATTGTTGAAGTAATAGAACATTTAAAAATAAACAAATCGCATTTTATTGGCATCTCTTTGGGTACAATTTTAATAAGAAATTTAGCCGAACAAAAACCAGAATTGGTAAAAAGTATGATAATGGGTGGCGCAATTATTAAACTAAATTTTCGCTCACAAGTTTTAATGAGAATTGGAAATATTTTTAAATCTGTTGTGCCTTATATGCTCTTATATAAGCTTTTTGCATTTATCATAATGCCTAAAAAAAATCACAAAAAATCAAGACTCCTTTTTGTAAATGAAGCTAAAAAGTTATACCAAAAAGAGTTTTTACGTTGGTTTAAATTAACTTCCGAAATTAACCCTTTACTTCGTTTTTTTAGAGCAAAAGACATCAAAATACCCACCTTATATGTTATGGGAGCAGAAGATCATCTTTTTTTACCTTCTATAAAAAATATTGTTGCTAAACATGTCACCTCTTCCCTTTTTGTGGTAGAAAATTGTGGTCATGTGGTTAATGTAGAACAACCCCAAACCTTCAACACACAAACTATTCGTTTTATTACGTCTTTGTAATTTTAAGGTAATTACTGTTTATTTAATTTATAAATTCAAGTTAATCTTGAATCGATTCTAAAATACCTTTTAGAAAATTATTATTACTAAAATCTCCATTTAAACCTAAACGAACTACAACCAAATCTTGTTCTGGTAAAATAAAAACTCGCTGACCATCATGACCATTTGCAAAATACATAGAAGATGGAATATCTGGCATCATAGATTTGGAATTCAACCAAAATTGAGCCCCATACTGTCCATCTGAAGTTGGAGTAGGAGTTACTACATAATCATCCCAATCTTTAGAAAAAATTTGTTCACCATTCCAATTTCCTTCACGTTCATACAACATTCCAAATTTTGCCCAATCTCTTGCAGAAGCCCAAGAATAAGATGATGCCACGTAATTCCCAGCTAAATCCGCCTCTAAAATCATAGAATTCATACCAATTTTGTCAATTAGCTCACGATACCAAAAATCTAAATACTCTTGTTCAGAGCCTAACTTATATCTTAAAATTTTAGACAATAAATTAGATGTTCCTGATGAGTAGTTCCATAATGCATTTGGACTTCCTACCAATTTTTTATCCATTTGAGCTTTTGACATATCTTCATCTAAAAACAACATTTTATTTACATCTGAAATAGTTTCATAGTCTTCATCCCATTCTAAACCTGAATTCATTTGTAAAAGGTTGTGAATAGTTATTTGCCTTCTATCATCATTTTCCCAATCTGAAATTGGAGCCTGCTCTTTTACAGATAATAATCCCTTGTGCTGTAAAATACCAAATACTGTTGACATAATACTTTTTGTCATAGACCAACCTAAAAACTTAGAATTTTCATCAAATCCATTTGCATATTTTTCAGCAATTATATGATCTTTATAAACAACTAAAACAGCTCGAGTTTTAAAATTTGAATTGAAATGATTGTCAACCACTTTTTTTAAATTGATATAATCAATATTTGAAAAAACAGAATCTTTAGGATCTCCATTTCCAAAAGGAAAAGTACTTTCATTAGAAGAATTATTTCTATTTGGTGTTAAGTAAGATTTAGTTGTTTTATATCCCTTAGGCACCAAAACAGCCCCCAAGCCTTCTCTATAAATTGCTTTTCTTGTTAAAATTCCTAAAGAGGATGCTGACGCTGTTTTTTCTGTAAAATCAACAAAATCTTTTGCAAGGTTTACAGGTGAAAAATTGTTATCAGTAGAATCTGTAAATGCAACTCCTCTTTTAGCCACAAAAACAGACGAAGCCATACTTTTAGCAGAATACCCTGATAATATATTAAGTTTTGGGTAGTTCACATAAATCACTACAACCAAAACAACTAGAACTAAATAAAATAAATATTTTAACTTTTTCATTAATAGAATTTTGATGTAGGCAAAAATACTAAAATATCAGATATTAGATTATTAAAAGTACTGCACATAAGTTACCTTTGTTCTTTAAAGGTAAAATTATGTTTTCAGTAAATGAAATAAGAAAAGATTTTCCAATTTTAGAAAGACATGTTAATGGAAAACCACTAGTGTATTTTGATAATGCTGCAACCTCCCAAACTCCGCAAGTTGTTATTGATACCATTGTTGATTATTACAGTAATTACAATGCAAACATTCATAGGGGAGTGCATTCATTAAGTCAAGAAGCCACAGATAAATATGAAAATGCGCGTATTAAAATTCAAAAACATTTTAATGCAAAAGAGGCTTATGAAATCATTTTTACCTCTGGTACAACACATAGCATTAATATAATAGCTTCTGGATTTTCGTCACTTTTAAGCAAAGGAGATGAAATTATTGTATCTGCTTTAGAGCATCATTCCAATATTGTGCCTTGGCAAATGTTATGTGAAAAAACAGAGGCTTTGTTAAAGGTAATTCCAATGAAATTGGATGGAACTTTAGACATGAAAACTTATTATAATCTTTTAAATGAAAAGACAAAATTAGTTTTCTGTAATCATGTTTCTAATGCTTTGGGAACTATAAACCCAATAAAAGAAATTATTGACGCCGCTCATAAAGTAAATGCCGCAGTTCTAATTGATGGTGCTCAAGCAACACCTCATATAAAGCCAGATGTACAGGAATTAGATGTTGATTTTTACGTTGCTTCCGCTCATAAATTATGTGGACCAACAGGACAAGGAATGTTATATGGTAAAACAGCGTGGCTAGAAAAATTACCCCCATATCAAGGTGGAGGTGAAATGATTGCAACTGTAAGTTTTGAAAAAACTACTTATGCAGGTTTACCTCATAAATTTGAAGCTGGTACTCCGAATATTTGCGGTGGTATTGCCTTTGGAACTGCCCTTGATTATATGAATGCTATTGGCTTTAATGAAATTGCTGCTTATGAAAACGAGCTTTTAGAATATGCTACAAAACAACTTTTAGAAATTAGCGGAATTAAAATTTACGGTACTTCTAAAAATAAAACTGCAGTGATATCTTTTAATATTGATGTTGTTCACCCTTATGATATAGGTGCAATTTTAGACAAGTTAGGCGTTGCTGTAAGAACAGGCCATCATTGCGCACAACCAATTATGGATTTCTATCAAATACCAGGAACTGTTCGAGCTTCTTTTTCTTTTTACAACACTAAAGCTGAAATTGATGTTTTTATCCTAGCACTAAAAAAAGCTATTATGATGTTATCATAATGGCATAATAACAAAAAAAGGTTGAATTTACATTCAACCTTTTTTTTGTTTATTTCACTTTTTTACAAGGACTAAGGCATTTGTAAAGTTGGCGAAAAATTTGTTGGATAATTAGCTGCTTTCGCAAAGTTTCCTGATGCTTCAAAATTTGAGCCGTATGTATCATCTATCGCTTCTAGAAAAGCATTTGCCATATAAGCATACCCTCTAGCCGTTAGATGTATACCATCTAAACTTACCAATCCTCCAAAAACTAAATCTGCATTTAAAAAGTATTCATCAAAGGCAATACCTGTTGATGCAGCATCAATTAAAATTTGATTTACATCAACATAAGCTAAGCCTTTTGCAGCTGCCACAGACTGTATCGTGCTATTATAAGCATCTACAGCTACTTTAATCTCTTGTTGCTCTTCAAAAGTTAACACACTATAATCTAATAGCGGAGTTGCTGTTCCTGCACCTGAAGGCAAAATAGAAGCCGTTGGCAAAGTAATTAGATCTGTTTCTGTAGTTTGTCTTAATTGTGGAAGCCCAGCAAAAGCGGGGTTAATAGCACCTAAATCTGTTAAGTATTCATCCACCATAACCACAGCATTATTCCCCTCAGTAAAATTAATTGTTCTTCTGTCTAATTCTTCTTGAGTAAACAGACCTGTTCCGGCAAGTGCTTGAAAAGCTGCTTGTAAACCTCCGTTATACGCAGCATAACCGGCATTTAATTGAGCTGCTGTTGCAGCATCTAAAGGGACTGGATTGTATGAAACAGCTGTAAAATAAGGCAAGTTATTAACATACGGAGTATTTGTAACAGCTCCCTTAGCTCCATTGGCCGTTAAACCATCAATGATGGTATTGAAAGTTACTGCGAATTCAGCAGGAGGCGTAATAGCACTTCTGCTCGCGTCTCCTCCCTGAGTAGCATATCCTAAAACATCATTTCCTCCGATTAAATCAGCAGTAAAAAAGGTAGGATTTTGAGCTACCGCCAATTCTAAGATGGTAACATCAGGTGTACCTCCAGTCATACGAACTGCATATGCATTGGCACCTGCTCCTAAATTTGCAATATTACCGAAGCCAGGAGTTATAAAATCTGCACTTTGTGCACCAGGTACTCCAAGATTGTTAAAGGGTCCTGTTGGATTATTTAATACAATATCTGTAGTAACTGTTACAGGCCCAATAACCGCTTCCAATGGTACAGGTCCAGCTCCTCCAAAAACCAGTCTAGGCCCGCTTATACGGTTACCATTTAAAGCTAATCCACCATAATTATCACTTACCATTGGTTGTATAAAATCACCACCTCCTGCATTCGCGAATTTTTTGGAAAGTATATTTGGAAATGAATTTTCTTGTGCTGCAATAAAAAGACCGTTATCAGTAATACCAGCAGTAAAAGAAGGCCCAATCGCAACATAATTAGAAAAATCAGCACTTCCTGAAGTTGCTGCCGGAAGAATAACTTCTGGCTCTACAATTTCATCTAACTTATTATCATAATCACAAGAGATTAAACCTATTGCAATTGATAAAACGGGTATTATATTTTTTATATTTTTAAAATTCTTCATAATTCTTTAATTTTAATTATTAATGGTCCATGAAATGTAATATTGAGAACCAATAGCACCAATTCCTGGAGCACTTAAATATTCTTGTCCAGTCAAATTAGCACCTCCCAATTTAAATACTGATTTAATACTAGGAACACCATAGTTTATTTGTGCATCTAAAATAGTTCTTGATTTGATAGTACCATCTACAAAAGTAGACTGCCAAAGGTATTCATCTTGCCATCTAGCGTTGATATTAAACCCAAAATTTTTAAATAAATTAGTTTTACCAAATTGTAATTTTACTTTATGCTCTGGAGTGTTAAATCCTGCTTCAAAATCAGGATCAGAAGCTTGATCAAAATCAAACTTAGCAAAAGTATAGTTTAACCCAAAATTGAATCCATTAAAAATCTTTGTATTTAAACCAATTGCTGCCCCGTAAGAACTAATGTCTGCTGCAGAATTTGTATACAGTTGAAAAACTCTAGAATTGCCCGCTGCATTAAATGCAATTACATTTTTATTAGCTATAAAGTCTTCATATTGATTGTAATAAGCACTTAAATCTAAAGTGATTCGTTGAGAATTTTCAAATAGTAAACCCCTATAACCTACTTCAAAAGCAGTAACTTTTTCAGGCTTTACAAAATCTACATCTGCTTTTACGGTTCCGCCACTTGCTAATGTGAAAGAGTTTTCATAAGCATCTCTACCTGTTATCACAGAACCATCTGCAAGCGTTAAACTATATCTATCTTGATTCTCTTCTACACCCCCCACTAATATAGCACTTCCAACATCTAAACCAATATACTGGTCTTGTGTTGTTGGATTTCTAAATCCTGTTTGGAAAGAGGCTCTAAAGTTTTGATTTTTATTTTCTCCTGCTGCATATGCTAAAGAAACTCTCGGTGAAAAATTACCATCAAAGTTTTGTGCTTTGTCATAACGAAGAGATGCCGTTACTTTTAAACGATCTTCATCAAGAAAACTTTTTTGAGCTTGAGAATATATACCATACTCGTTATAATTGATAGGCCCATCTGCATCTGTAAATATATTTCCAAAAGAATTTAAAGAATATTTTCTATATGACGCCCCGACTTGAATTTCTGCAAAATCAATTATATCTCTAAAATTATAATTTGCGTCTCCATGATACAATTTAGTTTCGTCTCTAAATTTAGCTCCTGTTAATAAGTTTGGATCTGACGTAATTTTATCAAAAGCTTCGTTAAATTCAGTTGAACCCGGTAAATATCTTCCTGCTTCTGCCGTTTGTCTTGCTGCTGCATGGGCTTGGTCTGAGTTTGCACCACTTAATGTTGCTGTAACGTAAGCTCCTGCATATTCACCAAACCATGTGTTATCATCTTTCCATGTTCTATTTATATTTAATGCCGCAAATAAAGTATTGTATGAATCCCCTGCATTTTCAGCGGTTACATAACCTCTAACAAAAAAGTTTTTCCCCTTAACCTCTAATTTATGTTGATGTAAGAAAAAGTTTTGAATACTATATTTTTGACCTCCCAAATATTGTGTATCCCCTGTACCTAATTTAGAATTCCAAATAACTTCTAAACGATCATCCCCAAATGGACGGTAGTTTAGAGAACCACCAAACTTTACACTGGTAACTCCATAATCCATCAAATATCTTTCTTCATATCCTGTTCTACTTACGCTTTCATTAGGCAAAAGTGAAGATGATCCAACAGGAAGAATCCCCAAGGCTTCCAATGATTGACCAACGCCAATTAAATTTGCAGAAACCACATCTCCAAATACATTTACACCATTATAGTTTCTATCAGATTCTCTTGATCCAGCAGCTAATTCTCCGCCTATAGTATTTCTATAATCTGTAGCAAACCAATCTGTACCTTTTAAGACAGCAAGCGTGGCTTTGGCCGCAAATTTCTCAGAAAAGGCGTATGCCATTCTAATATTAAAATCGGTAAACTGATTATCACCTCCAGCATCTTGACTCGTAATACCTCCTTTTAAAGAAATACTTATACCTTGATCATCAAAAGGATTTTTACTTGTCATAAACATAATTCCGTTGAATGCATTTGCTCCGTATAATGCAGAAGATGCTCCTGGTAATAACTCTACTGTTTTTACATCTAATTCAGACATTCCTAGTAAGTTCCCTATAGCAAAATTTAATGCTGGTGAGGAATTATCCATACCGTCTACCAACTGCATAAAACGAGTATTTGCAAATGTTGCGAAACCACGCGTATTCACTGATTTAAACGTTAAACTGTTTGTGTTTATATCTACTCCTTTTAAATTCTCTAAACCGTCATAAAATGAAGGAGAAGAGGTGTTTTTGATTGCTCTTGAATCCATCCTTTCAATAGTTACAGGAGACTCCATGACACGTTCTGGTGTTCTAGATGCAGAAACAACGATTTCATCTAAGGAGGTTGCGTTTTCTGTTAAAGCAACTTCTATTTTTTCATTATTTTTGGTAATCTCTACCTTTGCTGTTTGAAAGCCCAACATCGTTATTTCTAAAGTAAATGGAGGGTTATCGGTTACTTTAAGCACAAAGTTACCATCAAAATCGGTACTTGTTCCAACAAGTTTTCTGGAAACCTTAATGTTTGCTCCAGGCAGTGTTTCCCCTGTTTTCGCATCCTTAACTGTACCTGTTACAGTAGTTTGCGCGACCATTGCGACACTACTTAAAGCTACAAATGCGATAAATAAAATCTTTTTTATCATAATTTGAATTATTTGTTAACTGATATGCAAATTACAAATTTTTTTGATTTTATGAATAAATCATTTAATTTTTTATCATTTTAATAAATTCACTTGAAATTAATTATGAAATAAACACATTAAAACCCTTTTTAAATATTCGTTTTAAACTCTCTTTATCGTACATTTGCATAGTAAAATAAAGGGTGTTGAAATCGGTAAATAATATCTCAAACTTTTCATCAAAAGAACAAACTTTTGTGACCATTGGTACTTTTGATGGCGTACATTTTGGACATCAAAAAATTATTGAAAGGTTGGTTTTTGAAGCTAAAAAAGTTAAAAAAAAATCTGTTTTACTCACTTTTTTTCCTCATCCAAGAATGGTACTGCAAAAGGATGCTTCTATTGAACTCCTTAATACCATTGACGAACGCGCCTCTCTTTTAGAAAAAACTGGTTTAGATTATCTTATCATTCATCCTTTTAGCAAAGCTTTTTCTCGAACTTCTGCATTTGAATTTGTTAGAGATATTTTAGTAAATCAACTCAATATTTCGAAATTAATTATAGGGTATGATCATCATTTTGGAAAAAATAGAGAAGGTAATATTACGCAATTAACAGAATATAGTCATTTATATGATTTTAATGTTGAAGAAATCCCCGCCCAAGATATAGATGATGTTTCTGTGAGTTCTACAAAAATCAGAAAAGCACTACATCTTGGAAATCTAAGAACTGCCAACAATTATTTAGGTTACAATTTTATGTTATGTGGAACTGTAGTAAATGGCAAAAAATTAGGTGGAAAAATTGGTTATCCCACAGCAAATATTAGTGTAAAAGAAAGGTATAAATTAATTCCAAAAACGGGGGTTTATGTTGTGCAAACAAAAATTCAAAATGAAACTGTTTTTGGAATGATGAATATTGGAAACAGACCAACCGTAAATGGGAATCATCAAACCATTGAGGTACATTTCTTTGATTTTAATAAAGACTTATATGGCAAAAAGTTAACAATTGAACTGTTATATTTTCTGCGTGATGAGAAAAAGTTCGGGTCTATTGATTTATTGATTCATCAACTTAAAAAAGATGAAAAAACAGCAAGAGATTATATAAAAAACAATCTCTAAAACTACATTGCCAAATTATTAATCTTCCTGTATATTTGCAGCTTATAAAACATCTTGAAAATGTTACAGGTACAATTTATTAGAGAAAAAAAAGATGAAGTTTTAGCAGGTTTAGCAAAACGAAATTTCAGTAATGCTGAAACTATTATTGATAAAATTTTAACGACTGACGAGAACAGAAGAGCAACTCAAGTTGAACTTGATAATACCTTAGCTGAGTCTAATAAATTATCTAAAGAAATTGGAAACTTATACAAAACAGGACAAGCTCAAAAAGCAAATATTTTAAAAGAAAAAACAGGACAATTAAAAGAAAAATCTAAAGTATTATCTGAAAAACTAACAACGTTTGCAGATGATTTACAATCTCTCTTATATCAAATACCTAATATACCTCATATTTCTGTAAAAGCAGGTACATCAGAAACAGATAACGAGAATATTTTTAGTGAAGGTGTTATTCCTAATTTAGGAAAAGGTGCTTTGCCTCATTGGGAATTAGCTAAAAAATACGATATTATAGATTTTGAACTAGGGAATAAAATTTCTGGTGCTGGTTTTCCTGTATACAAAGGAAAAGGTGCAAGACTGCAACGTGCTTTAATCAATTACTTTTTAGATAAAAACATAGAAGCTGGTTATCAAGAAGTGCAAGTGCCACATTTAGTAAATACTGAATCTGCAACTGCAACTGGGCAATTACCAGACAAAGATGGCCAAATGTATCATGCAGGTGTTGATGATTTGTACTTAATTCCAACTGCAGAAGTGCCAATTACAAATATGTTTCGTGGTAACTTAATGCAAGAGACAGAATTCCCAATTTGTGTAACTGGTTATACTCCCTGTTTTAGAAGAGAAGCAGGAAGTTATGGAGCCCACGTTCGTGGTTTAAACAGATTACATCAATTTGATAAAGTAGAAATTGTAAGAATAGAACACCCTAATAATTCATACCAAGCTTTAGATGGAATGGTAGAACATATCCAGAATATTTTAAGAGAATTAAAATTACCTTATAGAATCTTACGTTTGTGTGGAGGAGATACTGGTTTTACATCTGCATTAACTTTTGATTTTGAACTGTTTTCAACAGCTCAAGACAGATGGTTAGAAATTAGTTCTGCTTCTAACTTTGAAACTTTTCAAGCAAATAGATTAAAACTACGCTTTAAAAATAAAGAAGGGAAAAGTGAATTAGCACACACCTTAAACGGAAGTTCTTTGGCTTTGCCTCGCGTTTTAGCTGGAATATTAGAAAATTATCAAACTGAAAATGGAATTCAAGTTCCGGAAGTCTTGATTCCTTATACTGGATTTGATATAATTGATTAAAGTTTAATCGAACGTCTAAAGCAAATTAATTTGCAACAACCGCAACCATTAATCTTTTATATTTGTTCATCTCTAAAAGTGAATTTAAATAAGCACTAATTTGCCCATTGCTCATAAACATAATAGAGTTTTGTTTTGCCTGTTCGTATTTGTTGGTTAAGTCTTTCATAATCTTATTTTGATTGGTTGTTTACAGTATAGACAACTTTCGTGCCAAAATGTTACAAGATTTCTTTAAAATAAGATTGGTTTAATAAAAATTTAACATTTATGTTAAGTATCTTTGGTTTAAGATGAAAAAAAATGTTGCACTTTTTTTACTTTTTATAAGTACTTTTTGTTTTAGCCAAAACAAGGATCAAAGTGAATTTTTTATAGCAGAAACCTATTACAGACAAGGGGAATATGAAAAAGCAACACAAATCTACAAGAAACTATATGACAAAAGCTCATTTAATACAACCTATTTAAATCGATTAATTTCTTGTTATCAACAAACGGATAAATTTTTGATCGCTGAAAATTTATTGAAAGAAAAAATAAACAAAAATCCTTCTCAAACCTATTTATATGTTTTTTTAGGCTATAATTTTGATAAGCAACAACTCCAAGAACTTGCAAAAAACAACTACGAAAAAGCAATCAATTCTTTAGATGAAAATGCTGCTTATGGAGGTATTATTGGACGATTATTTAAAGATTATAATAAACTAGATTTAGCCATTACTGCTTACCAAAAATCGATGGAGAAAAACCCAAGCTCCAATTACAATTTTCAAATTGCACAGATTTACGGAGAAAAAGGTGACTTTAAACAAATGTTTGAATCTTATATTAATTTGGTTGATAAAAATTCAAATTACCTTAATCTAATCCAGAGATATTCAAGTAAATATATTACTGATGATTCTGAAAATGAAACTAATATTTTATTCAGAAAAACACTTTTAAGAAAGTCTTTAAGCAATCCAAAAGAAGAATGGAATATTCTTTTGAGCTGGTTATTTGCACAACAAAAAGATTACAGTAAAGCATTGATTCAGGAGAAAGCACTTTATCAAAGAAATCCTGTAAATTTATCCGAAATTATTAGTTTAGGAAAACTTGCTTATGATAGTAAAGATTTTGAAGCTGCTCAGAAGTGCTTTAATTTTATCAATGAAAAATCAAACTTAAAAGAAGAAAAGATTGAAGCTAATTTATATTTAGTGAAAATTTTAATAGCAACAGAAAATCCAGAAACTGAAAATTTTTTATTAGTACTTTTTAATAAGTTTGGTAAAAATGCAGCAACTATAAAATTACAAGTGGCATATGCTGAATATCTAACTTTTAACAAAAACAAACCAGAACAAGCCACTATTGTTTTAGAAGAAGCATTAACTTATGCAAAGTCAAAATTTGATAAAGGAAGAATAAAACTTAAATTGGGTGATGTATTGGTTTTTAGAGGTAAATTCAATAAAGCTTTAATTTATTTTTCTCAAATTCAAACCCAATTAAAAGGATCTGAATTAGCCCAGGAAGCACGTTTTAAAGTAGCCCAAACAAGCTATTTTAAAGGAGATTTTACTTGGGCAAAAGCACAAGCCAAAGTGTTAAAAAGTTCTACTACACAATTAATTGCTAATGATGCTGTAGATTTATTTCTAAAAATTACAGATAATGAACCTGTAGATTCCATTCCATCAGGACTAAAAGAGTTTGCTAGAGCCGAATTATTATTTTATCAAAATAAAACCGAAGAAGCTTTACAACAATTAGAAATATTATTAAACCCTAAAAAACAGGCTAAAGTTGATTTTTTTAGTGGTGCAAAACCAGGAGAAGTAATATATGATGATGTTTTGTATTTACAAGCAAAATTATTCATAAAACAAGATAAATTTTTAGAAGCAATTGCAAGCTTAGAAAAAATTATAGCAGCAGATAATCAGGGCTTTCTAACAGATGACATCTATTATATGATGGCTGAAACCTATAATAATCATCTTAAAAACACTGAAAAAGCACAAGAGTATTATCAGAAAATAATTTTTGAATATTCATCAAGCATTTATTTAGTTGATGCTCGCAAAAAATACCGAAAATTAAGAGGAGATAAAGTTCAGTAATTTAACTAAGCTTTGTAAAAAATAATAATCATATAGAAATGTATATATACAACGTAACTATAAATGTAGACGAAATAATTCACGCAGAATGGCTCATTTGGATGGAAACTCATATTTTAGACGTACTAAATACAGGTAAATTTATCTCGGCAAAATTTACAGAAGTTTTGGTTGAAGAAGATATGGGAGGCAAAACCTATTCCGTGCAGTACACAGCAAACAGCAAAGAAGACATCAATTTATATCAGAAAGAAGATGCAGGTAATTTGCAAGCTGAAGGTTTAAAAAGATTTGGTGATAAAATGCTTGCTTTTAGAACAGAATTAAGATTAATCAAAGAGTTTTACCCGACTAACGTAAATAATTAATACAAACTATTCTCATCTAAATAATAGTAAAACATGTCTGTAAAAGCAAAAAAACATTTAGGTCAGCATTTTTTAACGGATGAAAATATTGCAAAGAAAATAGCGGATTCTTTAACCGAAAACGGATACAATCACGTTCTAGAAATTGGACCAGGAATGGGAGTTTTAACAAAATACATTCTTCAAAAGAAACCAAAGGTTACTGTTTTTGAGCTAGATTCTGAATCTGTAATTTATTTAAAAGAGATTTTTCCATTAGAACAAATTAATATCAATACCTCAAAAGAAAAGCTTACAATAATTGAAGGTGATTTCTTAAAGAAAAATATTTCTGATATTTTTCATGGAGAGCAAGTAGCCATTATTGGAAATTTTCCTTACAATATTTCGAGTCAAATTGTTTTTAAAGCGATAGAAAATAGAGAAATTGTACCAGAGTTTTCAGGGATGTTTCAAAAAGAAGTTGCCAAACGAATTGCAGAAAAAGAAGGTTCTAAAGTATACGGAATCTTATCGGTTTTAACCCAAGCTTTTTTTGATGTTGAGTATTTATTTACAGTACCTCCGTCAGTTTTTAATCCACCTCCAAAAGTAGATTCTGGAGTTATTAGACTTATTAGAAAAGAAAACTACACACTTCCTGTAGATGAAAAATTATTTTTTAGAGTTGTAAAAACAGCTTTTAATCAACGCAGAAAAATGCTACGCTCTAGCTTAAAATCTTTCAAACTTTCGGATACTTTAAAAGAAGACCCTATATTTGCTAAAAGGCCTGAACAATTGTCGGTTTCAGCTTTCATTTCACTCACGCAAAAAATAGCCCAAAATGGCATTTGAAATCACCAGTCTATTTTTAGAAAACCTAACAGCGCTAATCAATTCGAAGAATAATCTTGAAATTACAAAGTTGTTTAACGAGGTGCACTATGCAGATATTGCAGAGGTTTTAGATGAAGTTAGTTTTGATGAAGCTATTTATATTATTAAACTATTAGATAGCGAAAAAACATCTGAAATTCTAACAGAATTAGAAGATGATATCCGTGAAAAAATTCTTAAAAATTTATCAGCAAAAGAAATTGCAGAAGAGGTTGAAGAAATGGATTCTGATGATGCTGCAGATATTATTGGAGAACTTTCTGATGAACGTCAAACAAAAGTTATTAATGCTTTAGAAGATGATGAATTAGCTGCGGATATTAAAGAACTTCTTTCTTATGATGAGGAAACTGCAGGTGCCTTAATGGCTAAAGAACTCGTAAAGGTTTATGAAACTTGGACAGTGGCTGGTTGCATGCGCAGAATTAGAGGCCAAGCAAAAGATGTTACAAGAGTACATTCTATTTATGTAGTTGATAAAGAAGATAAATTAGTAGGACGTTTGTCTTTAAAAGATTTAATTATTGCAAAATCAGATCAAAAAATTGCAGAAATCTCTAAGTCTAAGGTTGATTTTGTTAATGTAAATGAAGATGATGAAGAGATTGCAAAAATAATGGCAAAATATGATTTGGAAGCAATTCCTGTAGTGGATGATAACAATGTTTTAGTGGGTAGAATTACCATTGACGATATTGTAGATGTTTTAAAAGAAGAAGCTGAAAGAGATTACCAAATGGCTGCGGGTTTAACCCAAGATGTAGATTCTGATGATAGTATTTTACAGTTAACAAGAGCGCGTTTGCCTTGGTTATTCTTAGGTTTAGTTGGAGGAATTGGAGCCTTTTTAATTATGAGTATTTTTGAGCACTCCTTTAAAGAAACTGCGTTTGTACTTTTTTTATTTACGCCTTTGGTTGCAGCCATGGCTGGAAATGTTGGTGTACAATCCTCAGCAATTATTGTACAAGGTTTGGCAAATGATGATGTAAAAGGAAGCATTAATAAAAGATTAATTAAAGAAATGTTTTTGGCAGCATTAAACGGTATAATTCTAGCTTTATTTTTATTACTATTTGTCTGGGTTTATGAAGGCCAAATTTTAACAGCCTTAGCAATTTCAGTTTCTTTAGTAGCCGTTATAATTGTAGCTGGCTTAATAGGAACTTTTGTTCCTTTATTTTTAAATAAAAGAGGTATTGATCCCGCAATTGCAACTGGTCCTTTTATTACAACTTCTAATGATATTTTTGGAATTTTAATTTACTTTTTGATTGCAAAAATGATTCTAGGAATTTAATTTTCTATATTAATCATGGAGTCAATTCATTTTCAATACTTTAAAACAAATATTTCTGAGGTACAACTTCCTGAAAAATTTACATTCCCTTTTTATTACAAACCACATTTGTTAGCAAAAATTGCTAGTAACGAAATTCAAGAATACTTAGAGAGTCAGAAAGATTTTAACCATGATTTTGGCTTGGAAGAAGGTCATTCAGACTCAGCTATTGGTAAAATGTTTGGAGTTTTAGTAGTTAAAAATACTGAAAATAAATTGGGCTATTTAGCTGCTTTTTCAGGAAAATTAGATGATAAAAGTTTACCTGAAAAATTTGTACCTCCCGTTTTTAATATGAGAACTGAAGGGAGTTTTTATACTAAAGGTGAAGCTGAAATTGATGAAATTAATAGTGGCCTGAGTGCTATTATAAACAATGATATTTATCGGGATTTAAAAGATAAGTTTCAACAAATTACGCTAGAAATTAATACCGATTTAGAAGTTCAGAGAAAAAAGATGAAAGTTTCTAAACAAAATCGAAAGCTTCAAAAGAAAAGTGCAGCGCTTACTTTTAATGAAATCGATTTTAAAAATCTTACAGAAAAACTAAAGCAAGAAAGTTACAATGAACAGTTTTTTTATAGAGAACTGCAAGAATACTATCAAACTAAAATTAACAAAGTTGCTCAGAACTTAAAAATCTATGATGACAAAATTGATCTTTTAAAAAAGCAGCGTAAAGAAAAATCAAATTATTTACAGGAAACTTTATTTAGCAAATACGCCTTTTTAAATCAACAAAAAGAGTTGAAAAATTTATTGGATATTTTTAATAATCCCACTGTAAAACCTCCAGCAGGTTCAGGAGAATGTGCTGCTCCTAAATTATTACAATATGCTTTTGCAAATGATCTAAAACCCATAACTCTAGCTGAGTTTTGGTGGGGAATTTCACCTAAATCAGCCATAAGAAAGCACAAAAATTATTATCCTGCTTGCCAAAGCAGATGCAAACCTATTTTAACACACATGTTAAAAGGTATTGCAATGGATGATAATCTATTACTAGAAAATTTATCAGAAAAACAAGAATTAAAAATTCTTTTTGAAGACGATACAATTGTCATAATCAATAAACCTGCTGAATTTTTATCTGTTCCTGGTAAAGAAATTAGAGATTCGGTTTACACTAGAATTAAAGCGAAATATCCAAATGCTACTGGCCCTTTAATTGTGCACAGATTAGATATGTCTACTTCAGGTATTTTAGTTTTAACGAAAACCAAAGAAGCTAATAAAATCTTACAAAGTCAATTTATAAAAAGAACCGTTAAAAAGCGATATGTTGCCTTATTAGATGGAGAATTACATACAGAAAAAGGTAATATTCAATTGCCTTTGCGTGTTGATTTAGATGACAGACCCAAACAATTGGTAGATTTTACTTATGGTAAAAATGCTGAAACAAATTGGGAAATCATTCGTAAAGAAAATGGTAAAACCCGAGTTTATTTTTATCCTATTACAGGAAGAACGCATCAATTGAGAGTTCATGCAGCTCATAAAGATGGTTTAAATACTCCTATTTTTGGTGATGATTTGTATGGAAAAAAAGAAAATCGTTTGCATTTACACGCGGAATTTATTGAATTTGTTCATCCATCAACAAATCAAAAGATAAGTTTTAGAGTTGAAGCTGATTTTTAAAGATCTCTGCATTTTTATATGTAATTTTGCAATGATTTATGAGTATTATTTCTAAAGACATACAAAAAGCAATTTCGTTATTAGAAAACGAAGAATTGGTAGCTATACCAACAGAAACTGTTTATGGTTTGGCTGGAAATATTTTTAGTGAAAAAGCCATAAAAAGTATTTTTAGTACTAAAAAAAGACCTTTTTTCAATCCATTAATTGTTCATATTTCATCTGTTGATGATTTAGAAACTATTGTTTCTGAGATTCCTGAAAAAGCAAAATTGCTAGCCAAAACCTTTTGGCCAGGTTCCATGACTTTAGTGTTGAAAAAAAGGAATAATATTCCTGAAATTATTACTGCAGGTAAAAACACTGTTGCAGTAAGAGTACCTAATCATCCAACAACGTTAGCGCTTTTAAAACAATTACCTTTCCCTTTGGCTGCACCAAGTGCGAATCCTTTTAACAATATAAGCCCTACAAAACCCGAACATGTAGAACGTTATTTCAAAAATAACATTAACATGGTTTTAGATGGTGGTACTTGTAAAAACGGAATAGAATCTACTATAATTGGTTTTGAAAATGATGAACCTATTGTATACAGACTGGGAGCTTTAGCTTTAGAAGAAATTGAAGCTGTTGTTGGTAAAGTATTAGTGAAAAACAAAAAGGAAGAAAGTCCTGAAGCTCCAGGAATGTTAAATAAACATTATTCTCCTTTAACTACTACCATTTTAACTGATGATATTTTATCAGAGATTCAAAATAATTCTACTAAAAAAATTGGAGTTTTAACTTTAAATACTAGTTTTAAAAGTGAAAAAATTACATCTGAGATTATCTTATCAGAAACTAAGAATTTAAAAGAAGCAACTTCAAAATTGTATGATGCCTTACATCAATTAGATCGTCAAAATTTAGATGTTATTCTAGTTGAAAAAATGCCTGATTTTGGATTAGGAAAATCTATGAACGATCGCTTGCAAAGAGCGGCTTTTGATAATTAGCGGTTTCTCTACTCACTCAAAATTAAAAGTAAGAAAAATTTTGAAATTTCTATTAAACCAAACTGATATCGTAAATATCAGATAAAAAATCTACTTTCCCTGTAACTCCGCAGCTCTCTTTTCCAACTCTGCTTGAAATTCCTCCATAACTGGTTTCACCGTACTTTCTGGAATATCAGATACTTTAATATACATTAAACCATCAACTGCATTATTAAATTTAGGGTCTACATTAAAGGCTACCAAACGAGCATTTTGTTTCACATATTTTTTAATTAAAACAGGAATTCTTAATGCTCCGGGCTCAATTTCATCAATAATCTTGTCAAATTTTTGTAAATCTGCTTTAGTGGCATCAAATACAAAATCTTTATCTCCATCTTTTAATTTTACTTTGAATTCCTTTTTCGGTTGAATATATTGTGCAATATAAGGATCGTAATAATGTGATTTCATAAACTCAATCATTAGCGACTTGGAAAATTCAGAAAACTGATTGCTAATAGAAACACCTCCCATTAAATATTTATGCTCTGGATAACGCAAAGTTACATGCACAATTCCTTTCCATAATAAAAATAAAGGCATTGGCTTTTGTTGATATTCTTTAATGATAAAAGCACGACCCATTTCTATGGTTTTAGACATCATTTGATGCAATTCTTGTTCAATTCTAAACAAAGTATGTACATAAAATCCGTGAATGCCGTATTTTTTGTAGATCTTACTACCTAAACCCATCCTATAAGCACCTGCTAAACAGTTTTCTTGCCTATCCCATAAGAACATATGATAATAATATTTGTCGTACTTATCTAAATCTAAGGCTTTATTTGTGCCTTCACCAACATCTCTAAAAGTAATTTCTCTTAATCTACCAATTTCATGTAATATATTTGGAATTTGTTTCGCATTTGCAAAAAAGACTTCATAGTTTTTACTTTCTAGCAAACGCCCATTATTATCTCTTAAAAAATCTACTTCTTTCTTAAAATATGTCACATTTTTTTGAGCAGTAATTTTCTTAGCTGGCTTTTTAATCTTTATTTTTTCAGTAGATATAATCTTCTTCTTTTTCTCAAAAGGATTTGCCAACATATAGGTTTTCTTTCTAATAAATTCGCCGAAAGATGAAATATCAGTGAACACATTTTGATCTTTAACAGAAATCGGTTTTCCTATTCTAACTTTTATCACTTTACCTTCTTGAGAAATTACCTCTGATGGCAATTTTGCTGTTCTTAAGGTGTCTGAAATTTTAGATAATATATAAAATAAGCGACTATTTTTAGCATGAAAATAAATTGGGATTACAGGAACATTTGCCTTTTTTATAAAACGGACAGCACTTTCCTCCCAAGGTTTATCTACATTTAATTTACCATCTTTATAAGTTGAAACTTCTCCTGCAGGAAAAATACCTAAAGGCTTATCATCTCTTAAATGTAATAATGCATTTTTTATTCCTGCAACACTAGATTTTGCATCTTTTCTATTTTCAAAAGGGTTTACAGGCATTACATATGGCTTTAATGGCTCAATTCTATGCAATAAAAAGTTAGCAATAATTTTATAATCTGCTCTTTTTTCTAGTAAAAGTTTCAATAATAAAACACCATCTACGCCTCCTAAGGGATGATTGGAAATTGTAATAAACGGACCGTCTTTAGGAATTCTTTTTAAATCTTCTTCAGGTATATCAAACTGAATATTGCAATCGTCTAAAACTCCATTTAAAAAATCTAAATCTGATTTTTCTTTGTTTCTGTTGTAAATTCTGTTTAGCACAGAAATACGCAAAATTCTAATAAGTAACCAACCCACGAAAGTTCCAAGAAAGCCAAATTTTTCTAAACCAATTACTTGTGATATTTCTTTTGATGTTACTAACGCCATAAATTATAGATTCACCTCAAAACAAACATAGTAAAAAAAACCAAATCCAAATTGATTTAGTTGAGATTCATGACAATTTGTGAAGTTTCCTTGTTTATCTGAGTTAACAACGCATTTCCTTTATCCTTTATTGTTTTAATTGACGCTTCATCGAAATGACGCACTGTGTATAAATCCACACCTTTTTGAACTTCAATCTTAAATTGTGTTTTTAATTCATCATAAAAAGCATCAAACTTATCAAACTTATTATCAATACAAACCGAAAAACTAATGGCTGAATTCTGAATTAAGTTCACCTTTAGTTGATAATCATGTAATTTCTGAAAAATAAAACTGATATTATTTTCTACCATAAAGGAAAAATCTAAAGCGGAAATTGACACTAAAATCTGATTTTTCTTTACAATATAACAAGGAATATAAGGAACTAACCTTGAGCCTTTAGACACTTTAGTTCCTGTTTCTTTTGGTTTCGTAAAAGAACGCACTAATAATGGAATTTCCTTTCTTTCTAAAGGTTGCAATGTTTTTGGGTGAATTACAGAAGCTCCATAAAAAGCCATTTCAATTGCTTCTTCATAAGAAATTTGCTTTAATAAAGTGGTTTCAGAAAAAACCCTAGGATCTGCGTTTAAAACTCCAGGAACATCTTTCCAAATAGTTACACTTTCTGCATCTAAACAATATGCAAAAATACCCGCTGTATAGTCTGAACCTTCTCTGCCTAAAGTTGTGGTATTCTCAGTGTCATTTGCAGCAATAAAACCTTGAGTTATATTAATTTTAGCAGTATCTACTTTTTTTGTTATGAGTTCTTGAGTTAAATTCCAATCTACTTTAGCATCTCTGTAACTGCTATCGGTTTTCACGTAGTTTCTAACATCAAACCAAATATTTTCTTGACTAATTTTTTCTAAATAAGCACTCACTATTTTGGTTGATAATAATTCTCCAAAACATATGATTTGGTCATAAACATAATTGAATCTTCTTGAAGTATTTCTAGATAAAAACCAGCCTAATTCGCCAAAAAGAATATCTATTTTTTTATAAATTTCATCATTTTCATCAAACAAAGAATTCATAATATTTTTGTGAAATTCTTCTATAAAGGTTAATTTTTTAGGTAAATCATCAGATTTATTGTAATAAGCATCTATAACATCTTCAAATGCATTTGTCATTTTTCCCATTGCAGAAATAACAACTAATGTATCTTTTGCTCCTTCATTTTTAATTATTGAAGCTACATTTTTAACACTTTCTGCATCTTTTACAGATGCTCCACCAAATTTAAAAATCTTCATTTTGTACTTATTTATTGATACCAAAAATTCTTAATGCATCTTAAAATAAGAGTTATAAAGAATTCAATTTCTGTATCTTAAAACAGGATAAATTTCACCTTTTTTAAAGTGAATTTTATCATTTGGCAACTGTATAAATGCATCCGAATTTACCAAACTTGCCAAATCTCCAGAGCCATTTCCTTTTACAGGATAAGCTACCAAATTGCCGGCTTCAGAAGCTAATTTTACTTGCAAAAAGTAAACTAAATTCGGTTTAAAAGAAACATCTTCTCCTAAAATTGCGGTAATTTCATTTTCATTACACTGCACTGATTTTTGATACCAGGGGTAAAAATACGCCAAACAATTTACAAAAGTAGAGATTGGGTTTCCTGGAAAAGCAAAAATAACAGCTTGTTCTTTAATGTTATTTTTTTCAATTTTATTAAAATTGTTGTCATTTTCTGTTTTAGTACCAAACCAAAATGGTTTACCAGGCCTTTGCGCTACTTTATGAAATAGCTTTTCTACACCTAATTCCTCCAAAACTTCTGGCAAAAAATCATATTTTCCTTTACTTACGGCTCCGCTAAATAAAAGTACATCATAGTCTTTTAAATAGGTTGAAATTTTTTGTTTTAAAATAGGTTTGTCATCTGCAATATGAGCAGTTTCAGCAGAAATGTTGAGTTTTTCTAACAAAGAAACTAAACTAAACACATTACTTCTTCTAATTTGATGTTCTAACGGAATCTCATCAACACCAACTAATTCATCTCCTGTAGAAACAATAATTACCTTAGGTTGTTTGGCAACTTTTACAATTGATTTTCCAACAGTAGCTATAACTCCAATTTCTGCCGCTGATATTTTTTTATTTGGATGAATTAAAACCTCTCCAGCTTTTTTGTCCTTTCCTTTTTTATGAATATTCTGAAAGTCTTTTATTTCATCTATCTGGATTTTTGCTACCCCGTTTTCAATGATAATATCTTCATATCTTATCACTGCATTTGTGTGATTTGGCAACACAGCACCTGTCATTACCTCAATACAATTGTCTGAGTTTTTTAAACTGATTTGCTTACTTCCTGCAGCTTGTATTCCTTCAATCTTAAAAGAATTTTGACCTTCTTTAAATTTCTCTAAATCAATTGCGATACCATCCATAGAAACTCTATTGAAAGGCGGAAAATCTCTATCCGCAAGAATTTTTTCCTTTAAAATTCTACCCACAGATTTTATAAATGGAATTTCTTCAACTCCAAAATCTTGTGTTGTATTTAAAATGATATTTTTTGCTTCTTTTTCTGAAATCATCAATAATATATAATTTTTAATTGTTTAAGATTTCCTATCCTCCAATAGTACTCATACTTTCAGAAACAGTTCCTTTTTTACGATTTGCTTCCGCTATAAATCCATTTTCTGGTTTATCTTTTACCAAACTTAAAAAAAGTTCTTTTAAATCTTCATTTGAAGCTCCGTTTCTTATAAAATCACGCAAATTAAAAACACCATCATCAAACAAACAGTTTTTAAAAGTTCCTGTTGATGTTATTCGAATTCGATTACAATCGTTACAAATAGTTCTAGTAAATGCAGGAATTATTCCAAATGTTCCTAAATGATTTTTTACTTTATAATTTCTAGATGTTGATGATTTTTCTGACTGAATTTCATCAACATGAAAAACAGTTTTTACTTCTTCTAAAATCTTATTTAGTGTCCAGTTCTTTTCCATTTTACGCTGTCCTTTTCCATTAAACGGCATTTCTTCAATAAAGCGAACAGCAACATTTTTATCTTTTGTTAATCTCACAAAATCAACAATTTCATCAGTATTAAAACCTGATTGTACAACTACATTAAGTTTAAGGTTTAAACTACTTTTTTCTAGTAATTCAAATGTTTTATACACTTCAGGAAAAACATCTCTTCTCGTAATTTTTGCAAACTTATCTTGCTGCAAACTATCAATACTTAAATTAATATTTTTTACTTTTTTGAGCTTTTCAATTTTATTGATATGACGCGAAATTAAAGCACCATTTGTTGTTATATTAATAGTGTCTAGTAAATCATTGTAAGAGAGCATTTCTAAGAAACCCACAAAATCTTTCCGCACAAAAGGCTCTCCTCCAGTTAAACGCACCTTGTTAACTCCCAGTTCTGTTAATACGCGGATTAAGCGATACATTTCTTTAAAAGTGAGCAACTCTTTTCTTGGAACAATATCTATTCCATGAGCTGGCATACAATATTGGCAGCGCAAATTACAGCGGTCTGTAACTGCCAATCGCACATATTCTATTTGTCTACCAAAACTGTCTTTTAATTTAGTCATCTAATTTGGAAGTTTCTTACTCATTAATCCATAAAGAAAAGTTCCCAATAAAGCTCCAAAAAGAATAATTAAAGCGGGAAGCAATTTAAATCCCAAAATTATAAATACAGGAGCCGCACACGCACCTGAAATACCCCATCCTAAGCCAAATAAAGTTCCGCCAAAAATAGTTCTTATAAACCCTTTTTTCTTTGGTTTAGGTATAATTTTATTTCCTTTTATGTCCTTGATTACTTCTTTTTTAAAGAGTTGCATTATTATTGCTGATAATACAACTGCACCACCAATAACTCCAAACATGTGAAAGGATTGAAATTTGAACATTTCATAAAAACGATACCAAGAAATGGCTTGAACTTTACTTAAGACAATTGCGAAAAAAATTCCTAAAATTAAAAACTTGATGTTTTTCATAATTTAAAAGATTAAAGGGATTATAAACCAGGTGGCAATAATTCCACCAATAAAAAACCCAATTACAGCCAATAAAGAAGGAATTTGCAAACTACTTAAACCAGTAATTGCATGACCAGAGGTACAGCCTCCTGCATATCGAGTTCCAAAACCAATTAATAATCCTGAAATTAGCAGAATTAAGAATCCTTTTAAGGAAAGGGCAACTTTGTTACTGAATATTTCGTCAGGAAAATATTGATTCCCAACATTTGAAAAACCTAATTCTGAAAGCTCCTTAACTGTTACTGGATTCAAATCTATAGTTTGCTCTGGAATTAAATATTTTGAAGAAATAAAACCTCCAATTATTAAACCCATCACAAACATCAATGCAAAATCTCTATCTTTCCAGTCTTTTTTAAAATAATCTGATATTTTTCCAGCGCCAGCAATTGTGCACAGCGTTTCAAAATTTGTTGAAGCTCCAAAATTTTTACCAAAATAAAAATAAAGTAAGAGAGAAAGGGCTATTAATGGACCGCCAATAAACCATGGCCAAGGTTGTAAGATGAAATCCATGATTAAATTTTATTTTTTAAATAATTCATAATTAATGTTGTAGCTCCAAGATTATCTTGAATGTATCTTTTATTGATATTACCTGTTAAATTTCTAAAACTTTCATCTTCTTTTAATTTTAAAAAAGTATCTGAAAATTCTTGCTGATTTGAAATTGAAATACAGCCTCCAATTTTAACCAAATCTACAGCTTCTTTAAATTTATCGTATTTATTTCCTATCACTACAGGAATTCCAAAAGTTGCAGGTTCCAAAATATTATGTAACCCTGTTTTTAAACCTCCGCCAACATAAGCCACATCTGCAGCAGCATAAATTTTGGTTAAAATACCAATAGTATCAATAACAAAAACCTGATAATCTGCTAATTTTTTATCTGCTTTGGTGGAAAATAAAATCGTTTTTTTGTGAATAGTTTTTTGTAAATCTAAAATTGCATCACATTTAATATTATGAGGTGCAATAATTACTTTCTCTTCTTTAGAAATGTGATTATTAATATAATCCACCAATAACTCTTCATCTTCTGCCCAAGTACTGCCTGCAACTATCGTGTATTTTTTGTTCTTAAATTCATCAATGCAGTCAATAAAATTATCTTGCTCTAATATTTTAAAAACTCTATCAAAACGTGTATCTCCTGCAATTGTTACATTATGTAAATTTATGGAGTTTAATAAGGTTTTTGACTTTTCATCTTGAACAAAAAAGTAATCAAAAGCATTTAACGATTTCCTCATGAAGCCACCATATTTTTTGAAGAAGAGTTGTTTTTCTCTTAATATTCCGGAGACTAAGATAGTCTTAACTTCTTTTTTATATAACTCATTTAATAAGTTTGGCCAAAACTCATATTTAATAAAAATTACAATTGTAGGATTGATTGTTTCTATAAACTTTTTAGCATTAGATTTAGAATCTAAAGGTAAATAACACACCACATCTGCTAATTTGTAATTTTTTCTAATTTCATATCCAGATGGAGAGAAAAACGTAACTAAAATTTTATGTGTTCTATAAGTTTTTTTTATTTCTTCTATAACAGGAATTGCTTGTTCAAATTCACCTAAAGAAGCTGCGTGAAACCAAATTGTTTTCTCTCCATTAAGAGGAGCTATTTTTAAAAATGTTTCCTTTCTACCCTTTACAAAAAGATTTATTTTCTTGTTGAAAAAAGCTAAAAACAGTAATACATATTTAGTTTTAAAAATAATTATATCATACAAAAAACTCATGCATACAAAAATACAAAATAGAAGTTTCATAAAACTAAAAAAAAGAGCTATTCATTTCTGAATAGCTCTATATGCAAAGTGTTTAGATTATAATATCCCCCAACATTATTTTCTTAAATACTTACTATAAATCTATAATAAAATATCTAATTAATAAAATAAATGTTCTAAAACGTGTTTATTTTGTTCCAAAATAATGTTTATTGTGATTCTTCTAATTTTTTGTACAAATTTTCTTTGTATTTAAGTCCTAAAGGAATTGTAATATCAGATACTTGTAGATGATTCTGCCTAATTTCTGTAATATGATTTACATTAACAATGTAGCCTCTTTGAACTCGAATGAAATCACTATTTAGTTTTTCTTTTATTTCATTTAAGCTAATTCTGGTAATAATACTATTTTGATTTTTCAGGTGAATTTCAATATAAATATGTGCACTTTTAATAAAAGTGATTTCATTAAAAAATACTTTTTTTAAAATATTTCTGTCTTTTACAAAAAATGAGTTCTTAGTTTTTCCCTGAATAACAGAATTTCTACTTTTTGAAAAATTATGAACGGCTATCTCTATAGAAGTATATAGTTCATTTTTAGAAAATGGCTTAATTAAATAGGCTTGCGGTGCTACTTTTTTAACATTATTAACAACAGAAATATCTGCGTTGGCTGTTAAAAAGATAAAGGGGAAATTATAGGAATGATTGATTTTTCTTGCTAAATCTATACCCGTTTTTGCGCCTGCCAAATGAATATCCAATATGGCTATATCTGGTTTTTCTTTTTCAATACTTTCAATAGCTTCTGAAAAATTTAATACCGGTTCAAATACTTCGTAACCCAAACTTTGCAGTGTTCTGCAAATATTATCTGCAATTATAATTTCATCTTCAACTACTAAAACTTTTAATTTCTTCATTTTTAAACCGTCTGCTTTCTTGTTTGAGTGTCTTTGAATAAAATTTTAAATTGTAACCCAGATATATTCGTCAATTCTAGTTCTCCTTGTAATTGCTTTACCAACCTTTGCACCAATTTTAGACCAGAACTTTTTAAACTATCAATATTAAAATCTTTATCTAATCCTTGTCCATTATCTTTAACTATCAATTCAAAATTATTGTTGACTTTTTTCTTTAAAGATATCATAAGTATATTCTCTGCTTGATTTTTAAACGCATATTTAAATGTATTCGTAATTAACTCATTTAAAATTAAAGCTAAAGGAATTGCTGTATCAACATCAAAATAAATTTCGTTTACCGCTACTTTTAAATCAAGATTGTTATCATATTTATATAAGAACCTAAGTTCTTTGACTAATAAATTGATAAATTCATCAAATTGAATCAAACCAGACTCATTTCCATATAATTTTTGGTTGATTAAAGACATGGATTTGATTCTACTTTTACCCTTGTCTAAAATTTCGAGTATTTGAGCATCTTTTATATCATCAGTTCCTAAATCCAATAAACTAGTAATCAATTGAAAATTATTCTTAACTCTATGATGCATTTCTTTAATAATAAGTTCTTTTTCTTCCAAAGATTTCTTTACTATTTTATTTTTTTGAGCAATTTCAACCGACTGTTTTCGTATTTTTTTTAAAACCAAAAATGTTACCACTAATAAAAAAAAACAAAGTAAGGCAATTATTAAATATAGCCTTCCCTGCTCTTTTTCTATTAAAATTTCCTTTTCTTTTGCTTCTACTGCTTGTTTTGTTTTATAAGTTTTATAATTTGCTAAAGATTCTGATAATTCTTCTGAATATATTTTTTTAGTTAAATTTAATGCCCGATGCTTATACTCTAAAGCTTCCAAATAATATTTGTGTTTAGCTAAAGCAAATGAAGATCTATTTATTAACTCCAAAAAATCATTAGAATTTAAATTCTTTCCTAAGTCTTTAAATTTTTCAACAAGTTCTAATACATTGCCGACTTTAAATTTTTCTAAAATTTTTGATTTTAAAAGAGAATCCTCCTCTAATGTTGATATTAATTGCGCATATAAAGCATAAGAATACGTTCTATAATAAGATTTATAAAGTTGGTTTATTAACGCATTTACTTCTTTATCATAGCCACCTTTAAAAATATATGCATTAATTAGATTTGTTATGGTTGGATAATAAAATGAACTTCTCTGAGGTAATTTTTTTTCTAATTCTAAACTCTTTTCACAGACCTCAATATATTCATTTAATTTCTTTTCATACACTAAAAAATCTGATCCGTAATACAAAAAAATAATCTGTAATTCTATATCATCTATATCTTTTGCTATTTGTAAAGATTTGCTTGCCAATTCTTTTCCTTTTTGTAACTTTTTTTCAATAAGATACATCACAATAGGGTGCGTATTCAATTTAGTTTGCGCCCACAAGAAATTTTTGTCATCAACATTAAATTTAGACACATATTTTTCTAATTTATTTTGTTCTATTGAAGCTTTTGATAAAAATTCATCATCTCTTAGGTTTGTAATTAACAGCCATTTTATATTAAAAAAATCAATATTTATAGTTTTTGATTTTGGTTCAACAATTTGACTATTTGCAAACTCCAAAATTTTATCATAATCTACATTTTCTCTTTTAGCTAGATTAGATATAAATTGATAATAATCTGAATAAGATATTTTATTGGTATTTGTAAGACTTAATAAGAAATTTTTATCAGCACTATTTTCTAGTTTAGAAATATAAAAATTGGCAGAGTCTAATTTATTTAAAATTATATATTCCTCAGCTTTATGGTAATCATTATGTGACTGAGAAATGAGTTGTAGAGAAAAAAATAAAAATAAAAATTTAAGAGGGAATTTCATAGGGTACTTTTTTGTCTAAATTTAACCAAACATTCTTAAATAACTAATTATTAAGCATAAAAAAACGCTCAAACAGATGTTTGAACGTTTTTTTATTTTATAATACTTAAATGATTAAGCTTCGAACGGAGTTATAGAAACATAAGACTTGTTATCTCTTTTCTTTTGGAATTCTACAATTCCATCTACTCTTGCGTGTAAAGTATGATCTTTACCCATGTAAACGTTTTCTCCTGGATTGTGAGTAGTACCTCTTTGACGAACAATAATATTACCTGCAATTGCAGCTTGTCCTCCAAATATTTTTACTCCTAGTCGTTTCGATTCTGATTCTCTACCATTCTTCGAACTACCTACTCCTTTTTTATGTGCCATGATACTATGGTTTTAAAATTGAAATTCTTATTTAGTTAAAGCTTCAATTAATTCTGCTTTCTTTAAAGAAGTATATCCTGAGATTCCTTGCTCTTTAGCAGCAGCTTTTAATTCTGCAACAGTCATAGAACTATAATCTGTTGTAGCTTCCTCTTTTACTTCAGCTTTAGGAGCGGCTTCTTTTTTAGGAGCAGCTTCTTTTTTTGCCGATTTTTTAGCACCAGTAGTAGCAATAGATTCAATCTGAATCTCACTTAAATACTGTCTGTGTCCATTTTTCTTTCTGTAACCTTTTCTTCTTTTCTTTTTAAAGACGATTACTTTATCACCTTTAAGGTGAGTTAAGATTTGAGCTGTTACTGAAGCTCCTTCTATAGCTGGGGCGCCAATAGATACTTTTCCATTATCATCAAGTAAAAGAACGTTATCAAAAGTTACTTTTGATCCTTCTTCTCCTTGTAAACGATGAACGTATACCTTTTGGTCTTTTGCTACTTTAAACTGCTGCCCTGCTATCTCTACGATTGCGTACATACTATTTGTTTTGCGTTTTAATACTTATTATAAGCACTTTATTACTAAAAATGCGGGTGCAAATATACGTTTTTTTTGCAATCATACAAGGCTGATTCTAGAAATAAATTAATCTAAATCCTTAGAAAGGTGCAACATTTAACCTTTTATTATGATGGATTCTTTTTACTTTTACGCATTCTTTATATGTTGCTCATTTTTGTATCACAATAAAGAAAAAAACATCAAATATTTTGTCAGTTATTAATTAAATAAGAATCAATGAAAAAAAGTATTTTATCTATTGCCTCTGCCATACTACTTACTTTTGCCTCAAACGCACAAAAAGTAGAATTTGAAGAGTACGATTTAAGTAACGGAATGCACGTAATTTTGCATCAAGATACTTCTGCTCCTGTAGTTGTAACATCTGTAATGTATCATGTTGGTGCAAAAGATGAGCAACCAGGAAGAACAGGAATGGCGCATTTCTTTGAGCATTTATTGTTTGAAGGAACAGAAAATATCGCAAAAGGAGAATGGTTTAAAATTGTATCCTCTAATGGTGGAAGAAATAATGCTAATACCTCTGACGATAGAACTTATTATTATGAAATTTTTCCATCAAACAAATTAGAATTGGGACTTTGGATGGAATCTGAACGATTATTGCACCCTATTATCAAACAAGGTGGTGTGGATACACAGAACGAGGTTGTAAAAGAGGAGAAAAGATTGCGAGTAGATAATCAACCATATTCTCGTTTTTTAGAATATGTTAAATTAAACATGTTTAAAAAACATCCTTACAAAGGAACCACAATTGGTAAGATGGCTGATTTAGATGCAGCAACTTTAGAAGAGTTTTTGGCGTTTAACAAAAAATTCTATGTACCAAATAATGCAACTCTGGTAGTTGCTGGTGATATTGATTTTACGATAGCGAAGAAAATGATTGAAGATTATTTTGGCCCTATTCCTAGAGGAGCAGATGTTATCAAGGATTTTCCAAAAGAAGAACCAATTACGGAAGCAATGTCAGCTAAAGGATATGATCCAAATATTCAAATTCCTGCAATTATGGCGGCTTACAGAACTCCTTCCATGAAAACAAAGGATTCAAGAATTTTAGATATGATTTCTACATATTTAAGTACAGGAAGAAGTTCTGTGTTGTACAAGAAATTAGTGGATGATAAAAAAATGGCCTTACAAGCAGGTGCAATTAACTTAAGTCAAGAAGATTATGGAACTTATATTTTGTATGGTTTACCTCAAGGTGAAACTAAGTTAGAGGATATTATTAAAGAAGTTGATGAAGAAATTGTAAAAATGCAAACAGAATTAATTTCAGAAAGAAATTTTCAAAAATTACAAAATCAGTTTGAAAACAATTTTGTGAACTCAAATTCTAGTGTAGAAGGTATTGCAAATTCTTTAGCACGTTACAATGTCTTATATGGAGATACCAATTTAATCAATTCAGAAATTGAAATTTTTAGGTCAATCACAAGAGAAGACATTAAAGCTGTTGCAAACAAATATTTGAATCCTAATCAGCGATTAATTTTAGAATATTTACCAGAAGAAAAATAACATATAATCAGTCTTTGACTGATATCTAATAACAATATATAAATTATGAAAACAAAAATTTTATCATTATTAGTAATTTTTCTTTTATCTATTGCTACAAATGCACAAATAGACAGAAGTAAAATGCCAAAACCAGGGCCAGATCCTGTTGTTAAATTAGGTACTCCAAAAACTTTTACACTAAAAAACGGTTTAAAAGTAATTATGGTTGTAAATAATAAATTACCAAGAGCGTCAGCTAATCTAACAATAGATAATAAGCCTTATTTTGAAGGTGAAATTTCTGGAGTTTCTGGAATGATGGGGAGTTTACTTGGTCGTGGAACAAGTAACATTAGTAAAGATGATTTTAATGAAAAAATAGATTTTTTAGGTGCTAATGTATCTTTTTTTAGCACAGGAGCTTTTGCATCTTCTTTAAAAAAATATTTTCCAGAAATTTTAGGATTATTGGCAGATGGTGTTATGAATTCAAAATTTACACAAGAGGAATTTGACAAAGAAGTTCAAATTACTTTAGATGGAATAAAATCTGATGAAAAGAATGTTACTTCAGCAGCTAGAAGAGTAGAAAACGTTTTAACGTATGGTAAGAATCATCCTTTTGGGGAATTCACATCAAAAGAAAGTGTTGAAAAAATCACCTTACAAGATGTAAAAAATAATTATACTACTTACTACAAACCTAACAATGCTTATTTAGTTATTGAAGGAGATATTAATCCTAAAAAAATTAAAAAACTTGTAAAATCTTTATTTTCTGATTGGAAAAAAGGAGAGATTCCTGCGTATAATATGCCAGAAACACAAAATGTGGCAACTACAGAAATTAACTTTGTTAATATGGATAATGCTGTACAATCTGAAATAACAGTTATTAACAATATAGATTTAACTTTGGGTGATAAAGATTATTATGCAGCATTAATAGCAAATAATATTCTTGGCGGCGGCGGAACAGCGCGTTTGTTTATGAATCTAAGAGAAGATAAAGGCTATACATACGGTTCTTATTCTAGATTAAGTCAAAGTAGATATGCAGGTACTTTTAGAGCTACTGCAAGTGTTAGAAATGTTGTTACCGATAGTTCTGTTGTAGAAATACAAAAAGAAATAAATAAAATAAGGTATAAGAAGGTAACTGCAGAAGAATTAGCAAATTCTAAAGAAGAATATATAGGTGGTTTTGTAATGGATGTACAAAAACCAAGAACTGTGGCTAATTTCGCATTGAATATTGCTCGTTATAATTTGCCAAAAGATTTTTATGAAAATTACATAAAAAATATAAAAGCTGTTACTTTAGATGATGTGCAAAACGCGGCAATAAAATATTTTGAAGCAGATAAAGCTAGAATTATTATAACGGGTAAAGGTATTGATGTTTTAAATAATCTTGAAAAAACAGACTATGTAATTAAATATTTTGATAAAGAAGGAAACCCAACTGAAAAGCCAGAAATGACTTTACCAGTTCCTGAAGGCGTTACTGCTGAAACTGTTATTGACAAATATGTTGATGCTATTGGCGGTAAAGAAAAAGTAGCGGCTGTAACTTCTGTAATGATGACCTCTACTGCAAAAGTACAAGGTATAGAAGTCACTTCTGTAGATAAGATGGCTGCACCAAATAAAATGTCGAAAGTTATATCTGGCATGGGCCAAGTTTTTCAAAAAGTAATCTTTGATGGGGAAAGTGGTTATCAAGAAGCTAGAGGGCAAAAAATGGATATGACTGCAGATCAAATCAAAGAGATAAAAGCTTCTTCCTTACCTTTTGTAGATATGAATTACAAAACAGGGAAATTAGACCGAATAGAACCAATTGAAGGTGTTAATTATTATGTGATAAAAAGTGGAGAAACAGAGATTTTTTACGATACCAAAACTGGTTTAAAATATCAAGAAGTTAAAACCATGAAAGGACCAAATGGTGATGTTAGAATGCCTACTATCTTTGGCGACTATAAAGAAGTAAACGGAATTTTATTCCCTTATGCCATAGCTCAAAAAACGGGACCAATGGATTTAAACTTTGTAATAAAAGAAATAAAAATAAATGAAGGGGTTTCTGACGCTGATTTTAAATAAAATTTCAAATCAATACATTTTGAAAGAGCCAAGATTTAATTCTTGGCTTTTTTTATTTTGATTTATTTACCAAATATACCCCAGATAAAATAATTAAACCGCCTATAACTTGAACAAGTTGCAAAGATTCACCGTCTAAAAATCCCCAAAAAATTGCCACAATAGGAATTAAATAAGTAACCGAAGAAGAAAATATAGGTGTTGAAATCTGTACCAACTTATTATAAATAGTTTTTGCAATACCTGTGCCCACAACTGAAAGAATTATAATATAACCCAAAGAACTTGTACCAGTTTCATCCATTTTAAATTCAGTAAAGAAATCTGTAAAAGCTAAAACAACAATTGCTGGTATTAATAACAAAACAAAATTTCCTGTTACAATTGCAAGCGCATCCAAATCTGACAAGTTTTTCTTTATCATATTTGCGTTCAATGCATACCCCATACTTGCTATAATAATTAATAAAGCAAACCAATAATTCTGATTTGGATTTACGGCTGCTCCTTTTAAAATCAAAACTAAAGTACCTCCTAAACCAATAAAAATTCCTAATAATTGTGATTTTTTAAATGTAAACCCAAACAATAATGCTCCAATAATTAAAGTATTAAAAGGCGTAAAAGAATTTAAAATAGAAACAATTGCACTGTCTATATTTTCAATAGCAAATGCAAATAAAAATCCTGGTATAAAGGTTCCTGAAATTGCAGTATAAACAATATAAAGCCAATGTTTTTTCTTTATTTTTTTAAGTGATTTAAAACCAACCATCAATAAAAATAGCGCCGAAAAAATCATTCGTAAAGCACCTAATTGAATAGGAGTTACCCCTAAAAGTGCTTTTTTCATCAAAATAAAAGAACTACCCCAAACTAAAGAAAGTATAATTAAAAAAAGCCATTTTCTTTGTTGATTGTTCATAAAAGTATTTTAACCAATACAAAAGTCTTACAATTATTTAGATACTATTAACTTTATTGATAAATTTGCATCATAACTAAATAACAATAAACAATGAAACTTAAAAATATAATATACAGTGTAGCAATTGCTTGTTTTGTTTTAGTTGGATGTAAATCTGAAGCAAAAAAAGAAGTAGTAAAAGAAAATGTTGCCTTAGCAATATCTGGAATGACTTGCGAAATTGGTTGTGCAAAAACAATTCAATCTAAATTATTAAAAAAAGAAGGGGTTTTACAGGCAAAGGTTATCTTTAATGATAGCATTGCAAATATAGAGTTTGATGCAAATACAACTTCTAAAAAAGACTTAATTGCTTTTGTTGATGGAATTGCTGGAGGGGATTTGTATAAAGCTTCTGAAAACGAGAAATAACTTTATTATAGAATTCAAAATAAAAAAGCAGGCTTATAGCCTGCTTTTTTATTGAATTAAACACTTTAGAGGGAAGTGCCTTACTTTTTCTTTTTCAATATTTTTTTTCTATAACTCAACACTAACCCATGTCCAGCTAGAGCTATCAACTTCTGTACCAGAATTATACGCATCTGAAGTTGTTGCTGCAACCCCATCAATAATAACATTAGATAATGGGCCATTATCAGCCATATCAATGTTAGTTTCATATCCACTTAGATAAAGATTTGTAATAGTAGCTCCAGATTGTTTCTTAAATTGTAAAGCGGTACCACCTGTTGTAGAGATTGCAGTAACATTTGTAAACACAGGGTTCCCATTTTCTTTATCAGCTTCAAAAGCAGTAGAAAAATTTTCTATTGTGTGAGAGATATACGTATTTGTTACAGTTCCATTCCATCCCTCTGTCCAGTCAACAGCGTCATCTTCATTATTTTCTAGGTAAATGTTAGTTACAGATACTGTACCTCCAAAAAACTCAATACCATCGTCCGCCCCGTTAATAACAGCTATATTTTCAACAATTGTTTCAGAACCTACTGCATATAAAGAAATCCCATTATATTCAGACTCAGAATTAATTGCGGCACCAGTTCCTCTAATAACTAAGTTTTTAATTGATCCTGAACTATCATTGTCAGTATTTCCCCCATAGATAAAACCACCTACTTCTGCAGTTGAATTTACACCAGAAGTAGTAGTAGCTTTTCCACAAATTGTTAAACCACCCCAGTCTCCAGGTGAACCTGTAGTTGAGGACATTACAACTGGATTAGCAGGTGTTCCTTGTATATCTATTTCTCCATCAATTAGAACCGCTAAATACACATCTACACCACCAGCTCTTGCACTAATTTTTGTTCCTGCAGGTATAGTTAGTTTACCTCCTGCCTCAATAATGTAAGATGAACTTAATCGGTATTGTTTAGAACTATCTAAAGTTAATGAGCTATTTAAAGTTCCGCTTAAATCTACAACCTCCGTAAGTTCAGCACTTGCCCAATCAAAAATTGAAACATCTACAGTAGCAGGAGCATTATAACTTAATGAAGGATCTGCAGTTGCACCGTCAATGATAACATTTGCCAATGGTCCATCATCTGCCATATCAACAGTATCATCATAACCTAATAAAGATAATCCTGTTATTGTTGCGCCTGACTGCTTTTTAAATTGCAATGCCGTACCACCAACAGAAGAGACTGCTGTTAAATTAGTTAATTTAGGATTACCGTTTTCTTTATCAGCCTCAACAACCGTGGAAAATCCTGCTTTAGAATTTGCAATATAGGCATTGGTTACTGTGCCATTCCAACCTTCGGTCCAATCTATAGCATCATCTTCATTATTTTCTAAATATAAATTTGTAACAGAAACTGTACCTCCAAAAAATTCAACACCATCATCTGCTCCATCAATAACAGCTAAATTTTCAACAATTGTACCAGAACCAACAGCATAAAAAGACACACCATTATATTCTGATTCTGAATTAATAGCGGCTCCAGTTCCTCGAATGATTAAGTTTCTAATTATTCCTGAACTATCGCTATCTGATGTACCTCCGTAAATAAATCCACCAACTTCAGCAGATGCATCAACTCCAGCAGTAGTTGTTGCTTTTCCACATATGGTTAATCCTCCCCAGTCTCCAGGAGCCCCATTTGTAGATGCCATAATAACTGGGTTACCAGCGGTTCCATTTACATTAATTTTACCACCCTGTAACACTGCAATATATATATCAACTCCACCAGTAGCTGCTGTAATTTGAGTACCTCCTGGTATAGTAAGCGTTATGCCATCTTCTACCAAAAAAGAACCACTTAAAGTATAAGAAATACCAGCGTCTAGTGTGTAATCCTCTTCTAATTTACCATCCATTATACCGTTTTTCAGATTTTCTATTACTGGAGAATCTATGGTAATAATTGGATCAGGATCATCACTACAGCTTGTAAAAGTCAATCCTAAGATTGCAGCAAAAAGAAATAAGAATTTAAAATTTTTCATTTTTTTTATTTTAATGTTTTGTTTTCGTTCTGCAAAAATGATACTAATTGTTTTCTTTTTCTTTAACTAATTATTAAGTGATTGTTAATGTTGATATAGAAAATAAAATTTTTGTTAACTTAATGTTATGATAACTAAAACAAGGAGGATTTTAATCTACAAGATTAAAATCCTCCTTGATAAAAATTTCAAAAGCGTTTTAATTTACACTATTAAAAAGTATATTTTAAATTTAATGATAACTGACTACCCTTTTTATACTGTAAAACAGTTTCAGTAGATGTTATACCTGTATTTAGATTTCTAATATCCTGAGTTTGTCTAATTGCAGGATTTAATAAGTTTCTTCCTATAAAACGAGCTGTTAACTTTTCGGTAATTTCCTTACTTAATACCAAATCTAAAGTCACAAATCCTTTTTCTATAATTTCATCATTAAATAATGTATCACTACTGGTAAAACTTTCAGGACTACCAAGTGCATATATTTTATCTGAAGAATAGTTACCTGATAAAGTGGCAACAAATTCTCTTTCTTTTTTATTACTGAATGATAATGCTGTATTTATTATAAAGTCTGAGGCTCCTTGTAATGAAGATTCTGTTTTATTATTATATTGAAAGTTTTCGAGAAGGTCTTGCGTTAACCACATCTGTGCAACATTACCCGTTAAACTTAATAGGTTTTCTTCATCTTCATTTTCTAAAAAACCAACTCTACCTTCTAATTCAATACCAAAAATATTAGCTTCTTCTCCTGTATTATTAAATTGAAAAATCCCTGCTGACCCTCTTGCCTGCGCCAAGTTAATTGGATCTTCAATTTTCTTATAAAATGTTGTTACAGATAATAATTCTTCTCTGCTAGGATAAAACTCCCATTTTAAATCAACATTATAAACGTTTGATCTTTCTATATCAGGATTTCCTTTAGTTACCCTTCCTGTTGGAGATACATATTCAAAAGGTGCAAATTCTTTAAATTCTGGGAGTGTTTGTGAGATACTTGTTGCAAAACGAACAAAATTTCTATCATCTAACTCGTATTTTAAGTTGATACTTGGGTTAATATTATTGTAATCTCTATTCAAAGAACCCGTTCTTCCTTGAAAGTTAGCAACATCCCATTCTACATAAATTTCATCTCTTTCATATCTTAAACCAACATTAGCACTAAATTTATTCAATTTAAAATCAAAATCTACAAAACTTGCAACAGCATCAAACGTTCCATTATACCTGTCTAATGGTCTTTCTACTAATCTTAACCCATTATTAAAAGCAGTAGATGTGAATGTTGAAGAGAACTCGTCTACACTTGGTACTTGAAAACCATCTGCATCAACCCCAATAAAAAGAGAACTAAAATTTCTTTCTTTATGTCTGTAGTTCACTCCAAAATTTAATTTATAAGGTAAATTATCATCTTCATCCGCTTCACCTAAAGACCAACTATCTTTTATATAGGCATTGATTTCATTATCTTCAATTTTCTGGCTTGACTTCCTTTGTTGAAAAGCACTATTATTTGCATATTGAACAGTAGTGGGATTTAATATACTTACTTCATTTCTAATTCTATTTGGTTCTTCTGCTAAAATAAAGTTGAAACCAACAGCCCATTTTAAGCTGTTATTCTCAAATAAATTGTGCTCTCCCACAACTTGATTTACAAACATCAATGTTTGCTTAAAGTTTTGATCTCTAACAAAAGCTCCATCTTCTTCAGGCTCCTGTTCAAAGACAAAGCCAGTTCCATTTCTTCCTTGTTCGTATAAATAATCTATACTTTTTGCAACAAATAAAGAATTTAATTTAATTTTATGATCATCATTTAATTTTAGGCCTAGGTTAGTATATGCAGTAGTATTTACATTTGAACTAAATATTTCAACATCATCAAAAATTTGCTCTACAATATTAGATCTTGCAATTTTAAATAATCCTTTTTGATAGTTAAACGACTTAGAGTGAGATGCGGTGGCAAAAACAGATAATTCTTTCCCAAATACATCAAACTTAGTACCCCCTGATAGTGAAATACTAAAATTCATAGGTGCACTTTGATTTTCAGTATCCCAACCTTGTCTAGTAATTAAATCTTTGACTGCAAATTGCTTTTGATGAAAACCCATAGTTACATCATTTGTAATTATTGTTCTTCTAAAATCACCAAATTGACCAATAACATTTGTATTAGAACCACCAGACACACTAACCGAAAATTCCTTTCTTCTATATCCTTTGGTTTCTACATTTACATTACCCGATGCTTGATCTAAATAATTTGATGTTGCATAAGTTTTACTAATACCAACATTCTCTATAATACTAGTTGGAAATAAACTTAAGTTAATATTTTTATTATCAACATTATCAGAAGGTATTGGTAAACCATTCATAGTAGTAGATAAATATCTATCACCTAAACCTCTCACATAAATATCTCCTGTACCTTCACTTTTAGTAACTCCAGAAATTTTAGTTGTTGCATTTGAAGCGTTAGAAACACCTGTTTTCGTTAATCGTTCAGCACCAATACTTTCAACAATAACATTAGCTTTTTTCTGTTTTAATAATAAGGCAGATTCCTTTTCTTTACTTGTTGTTGTTTTTATAACCACATCATCTAAAGCAACGCCTTCTTCTGCAGACATTAACTGGCTTATTGTAAGGGTTTCTCCTGCCTTAATTGTGAATGATTTTTCAACACTTTTATACCCTAAGAAACTAAATTCAACTGTATGAGTACCAGCAGGTACTTGAATACTGTATTTACCGTCAAAATCTGTAGTTGTACCAATTGTAGTACCTTTTATTAGTACGTTTGCAAATGGTAATGGTTCATTATTTGTTTCTTTATCTGTTAATAAACCTATTAACATACCTTTGTCTTGAGCATTCATTAAACAACTGAAAGCCAACAAAGTAATCAATAAAAAATTTTTCATTTTAAGTGTTTTATTTACTAGTGCAAAAGTCTCGTTATTTTGTAAAGTTTATGTTAGTTTTAAATTATGCTTTAGTTAAAAACCTGTTAACTAAATGTTATCTAAACTCAATAGAAAAAATCCTTTATAAAAACCTTTAACTCGCTGTTTATATAAATTAAAATGATATTTTTACAATCTTATCTGGGTTAAAATTTCATAACATTAAGATAACATTATCATTATGTTGTGTTTTTAACTTTGTGATTTTAAAATGAATACCAAAAAATGGGAGATCCTTATATTTTAATGCTTGTGGCTTTGGCTGTCTTAGCCATTGTTGATTTAGTTGTAGGTGTTAGTAATGACGCAGTTAACTTCTTAAATTCGGCTATTGGGTCTAAAGCTATTTCTGTTAGAAATATCATGATTATTGCAAGTGTTGGCGTGTTTTTTGGTGCAGTTACCTCTAGTGGAATGATGGAAGTTGCTCGTAAAGGAATCTTTAACCCTAGTATGTTTGTTTTTCAGGATGTTATGTACATATTTATGGCTGTTATGATTACTGACATTTTATTGCTAGATGTTTTTAATTCACTTGGAATGCCAACCTCTACAACCGTTTCTATTGTTTTTGAACTATTAGGTTCGGCAGTTGTAATTGCATTGATAAAAATCACCCAAAATGATGCAGAGAGTTTTTCTGCCATTTGGAGTTACATCAACTACGATACTGCCTCTGATATTATATTAGGAATTTTACTCTCTGTAATTGTAGCTTTTACTGTGGGTGCAATTGTGCAATATTTTTCCAGACTTATCTATTCCTTCAACTTTGAAAATAGACCAGATTATATTAATTCTTTATTTGGTGGGTTTGCAATTACTTCTATCACTTATTTTATCATCATAAAGGGTCTAAAAGGCACTCAGTTTTATTCGAGTTTAAAGGGAATCCTTGAAGGAAATACCTTAGAAATTATAGCTATTAGTTTTGTAGTTTGGACATTAATCTCACACTTAATTCGCAAATTTTTTAAAGTTAATATTTTAGTTTTAATAATTGGAGTTGGTACATTTTCTTTGGCAATGGCTTTTGCTGGTAATGATTTAGTGAATTTTATAGGTGTGCCTATTGCAGCATTAAATTCTTATGAAGCCTGGAGTGTTTCTGGAATAAATCCAGAATTATTTTCTATGGGAAGTTTAGCAAAAAAAGTACCTTCTAATATTTGGCTCTTGTTATTGGCTGGAGCAATTATGGTAGTTACACTATGGACATCATCCAAAGCAAAATCTGTAATAGAAACTGGAATTAATTTATCCAGACAAGGGGAAGGTCATGAAAAATTTCAACCCAACAATGTTTCTCGAGTTGTTGTTCGTTTTTCTATGTTTTTAAATTCTGGTATCAACTATATAATACCTCCTAAAACAAAAAATTATATCAATTCTAAATTTGAAAAACCTGTAGTAAAATTACCAAAAGACAAGACTTTTGAAATGCCAGCTTTTGATTTGGTAAGGGCTTCCGTAAACCTAATAATGGCTAGTATTTTAATTTCTATTGCAACATCTATGAAGTTGCCTTTATCTACCACTTATGTTACTTTTATGGTAGCTATGGGTACATCTTTGGCTGACAGAGCATGGGGCCGTGAAAGTGCTGTATATAGAGTTGCTGGAGTATTGAATGTAATTGGAGGATGGTTTCTGACTGCAATTGTGGCTTTTATTGCTGCTGGAATTGTGGCTTATTTAATCAATTTACACATTTCTTTTATTCCGATTCTTTTAATTTTAGTAGCTTTTTTAATCACTAAAAATTCTATTGCTCATAGAAAAAAATCACAAGAAGTAAAAAGAAAAACACACATAGAAAGATCTGAATTAATTACTATTAATGGTGTAATAGAAGAAAGTGCTGATCATATTTCTGGAGTGGCTAGCAGAATTAATAAGCTTTACACAAATGTTGTGAATGATTTGGCTAATCATGATTTAAACAAACTACGTAAAACTGATAAACACGTAGAAAAATTAAATAATGAAATTGACGATCTTAAAGATAATGTTTTCTATTTTATAAAATCTTTGGATGAAACATCTGTACAAGCCAGCAAGTTTTATATTATGGTTTTGGGTTATTTGCAAGACGCAGCTCAATCTATTAGCTATATCTCAAGAGCGAGTTTTAAACATGTAAATAACAATCACAAAAACTTAAAAAAGGGCCAATTAAAAGACTTGAAAGAAATAAATAATCAACTTTCTGACATACTGATTAATGTGAGTAGTATTTTTGAGACTAGAGGTTTTGATGACTTAAATCCACTTTTAATTGAGAAACGAAACTTATTAAATAATGTTTCATCTTCAGTAGAGAAACAAGTGGCAAGAATTAGAACTGATGAAACAAGTCCTAAAAATTCTACCTTATATTTCAGTATTTTATTAGAAACTAAGGATTTGTTGAAAGCATTAATGAGTTTGTTAGAAACTTACCAAGAATTTCATTTGAGCACTAAAACAGTGAAATAAGTAGTATTTTACTTTAGTTAAATAAAAACCATAACTTAAATGTTATGGTTTTCTATTAGAACCAAAAACCTAAGTTAAAAAGCCAAAAGTTCTGATTATTGTCTGGAGACCAACTGTATTTTATTTCAATTGGTCCTATGATACTATCATAACTATACCCCAAAGCATAACCGGATTTTGTATCTTTAAAAATATCGATATCTTTAAAAACATTACCATCTAAACGTGCGTAATTGGCAATAAAACTTGCATAATGCTTTTCTAAAAAAGCATATCTAAATAAGAATTCAGATTTTAAAAATGAGCGGTCAGATAATTCTGCAAATTCATACCCATATAAAGAAATAAAAGTATTGATATAGTTTTGGTTGTAACCTCCCAAATAAAAATCAAATATGGTAGTTTCATCATTATTTATGGTAAATCCAGCTTCATTGGTGTTTTGAAAAGTAAGTTTATCCCAAAAAGTTACAGCAAAACCTAAAGTACCTTTAGTTTGTATAAAGCTATTAAAATTATTATTGTAGTCTGTTGAATTTACATACCATTTGAAATTTAAATCTGCAAAATAGCCTTTGGTTACAAAATACTTTTTATCATAGGTATCTAATTTTAAATAACCCAAAAGATTAAAATAATCGCTATTATCTATAATTATTCCCTCATTATTAATGGTTACAGTTTCTGTACTTGCCTTTATATGTTTATGCTCTGCACCAAGACCTAAAGCAAACCTTCTATCAAAAGTAGTTTGCACAAAAATTTGGTTGGATATATCTGTATATTTTAAATTAATTGTGTTGATATCTCGAAATTGAGACGCAGCAGCATTAAATTTGGAGTTTGCTCTAAAGTGATTATATCTAGATCTAAAACCATAACTTATATAAAATCCGTTGTCTACAAAATAGTTTAAATTATATCTTAGATTATCCCCTAAAATAATATCTAAAGAGAGTAAATCGTTATTTTTTAAAAGATGTTTTTGGCTATAATTTACCAATACTCCAGATTTATACAATAAATCATAATGGGCTCCTATACTTAATGCTGCATTTTCTTTTGATTCCTTTAAAATAAAATTTAAATGATACGATTTGTCATCATATTTTTTAAAAGTGTACGTAATTTTCTCATAATTGTTGGTTGCTGATAATAGATTGATTTTTTGAGTAATTTCAGATCTAGAAATACTATCGCCTTCCTTTATATTCAATTTACCTAACACAAAACCTCTTGTATAATTCTTATTGCCGTTTAATTTTATCTTAGAAATAAATCTTTTATCTCTGTTCTTTAATTCAATTCTTTTTTTAGTTCTTTTTACTATCTGTTTCGCTGCGATTTCTTTAAAAATTTGACTAAATTCTTTTGCTTTATCATTACCTTTTTTCAAGATGTCGTCTTTCTTGTCAAAATCTACAACATTAAATCCAAAAATATCTGGGTGGATATAAACGTCTAACTTTTCTTTTTCACCACTACTTCTATCATACATTTTATAATTAAGTATTTGGTTTAGAATACTAATGGCCGAAGTTAATTTTTCCCTGTCAAACAACCTACCTTCAACATCTACACCAATAACAATATCAATTCCTTTAGATTTCATTATGGTTACAGGGAAATTATTAACAATTCCACCATCAACCAACATTTTACCATTTAAAATTACCGGATTTAGTAATGTGGGAAAGGAACCACTCGCTCTTAAAGCCATAGGTAAAGAACCTTTTTCTAATAAAATCTCATCTCCATTTTCCACATCTGTAGCAATACAGAAAAATGGAATAGGCAACTTTGAAAAATCATCAATATTTTCTGCAGTATCCAGCAATTCGTAAAGTAGGTTTAAAACACTTTGACCTTTAGAAATACCTTTAGGCAAACCTATTACGCCATTTTTTACAGGCAATGTTAACTTGGTAGTTTCACCAAATTCTTTTTCAAAAAAAGGAGCTGTACTTCTAGGTAATTTATCTCTTAAAATATTTACAAAATCAGTTTTTTTAGCAATATCTTCTATTTCTAAACCAGAAAAACCCACAGCATATAAACCACCAATAACAGCTCCCATACTTGTACCGGCAATGTAATCTAATTGAATTCCAGCTTTATCAATTTCTTTTAAAACAGCAATATGTGCAAAACCCTTTGCACCTCCTCCACTTAATACTAAACCTACTTTTGGTTGTTTTTGTTGCGCCAATATTAAAAATGGAAAAACAATACATAAAAGAAAGAATTTAGTTTTCATCTTTTTTATTAGGCTGATAGAATTGATATACTTTTAAAGCTCTTGCATTTCCAATTAACTCCTTTAAATCGTTAAAAGAAGCTTCTTTGACTCGTTTTGCTGATTTAAATTTACGTAATAAAGTTGTAATAGTCTGTTTCCCTATATCAGGAATTTGTTCTAATTCAGATTGTATAGCACTTTTACTTCGCTTATTTCTGTGAAATGTAATTCCAAATCTGTGGGCTTCATTTCTCAAATATTGTGTAATTTTAAGCGTCTCAGACTTTTTATCTAAATATAAAGGGATGGGATCATCTGGATAATAAATCTCCTCTAAACGTTTGGCAATACCAATTATCGCAATTTTGCCTCTTAATCCTAAAATATCTAAACTTTTTAGTGCTGATGATAACTGTCCTTTTCCTCCATCAACAATAATTAGTTGAGGTAAAGGTGATTCTTCTGCCAATAGGCGTTTGTATCTTCTAAAAACTACTTCTTCCATAGAGGCAAAATCATCTGGACCATCAACAGTTTTTATGTTGTAATGTCTGTATTCTTTTTTACTAGGTTTTCCGTTTCTAAAAACCACGCAAGCTGCAACAGGGTTTGTACCTTGTATGTTAGAATTATCAAAACATTCTATATGCCTTGGCTCTTGTGCCAAACGCAAATCTTTTTTCATTTGCGCCATAATTCTATTACATGTCTATCT
>Ga0206127_1000309_pt1 | contig 62917 bp, 46 predicted proteins | sample Helgoland_Spring_6_FD_148646 | JGI IMG/M metagenome (GOLD analysis project Ga0206127, IMG submission 148646) | Pelagic subsurface seawater microbial communities from Kabeltonne, Helgoland, North Sea - Helgoland_Spring_Bloom_20160419_1 | ecosystem: Environmental > Aquatic > Marine > Epipelagic ...
TTCATCATCGATCAGGTCGTACCTGCTGAAGTGTAGTTTTTAATTTTATTTTGTTAATCCATTTTCTTATTTCTGCAGAAAGCTGACACCTGATTGCTAAAAGCTGATCGCTCGCTTACTCACAATCCCCTCCACAGTCTGTTGCATTTTCATAATCTTCCTCAGTAAAAATGAAGGTTACCTCTGGTTGATAATAATCAAAAGGATCTTTGTCAGTGTGAATTTTAAGTGTGTCAATGTATGTCTTAAGAGAATCCTCAAGCCAATCTATTTCATAAGGAAAAACTTCTTTTTTTTCATTGTTGTAAATCACTTCCAAAAATAAAGGGTTTTTAAAATACTCATAAGAAGAATATCCTTCTGGATTCTTGTTTATGTATTCTTCGGTAAACTCTTCACCAGGACCAACACGTATTATCTTTACAGGTTCATCATACACCCTTCTCTGAGCATTTATTTTTATGGGAACACTACTTTCATTACGAGTAGTGTAGGTGTAAACTTGTTCGTAGCAACTTGCTAAACTGCACAATAAAAATAGTGCAGATAAATAAGTCAAAAAATGTGTGTTTTTCATTTGTTTTTGGTTTTAGTCGTCCGACCAATTTGCAAACAGTTCATCTACATATTTTTCGGTAGGATTATCGTAATCTTCCTTAATATTACCTCTCCATTCTTCCGAGCTTCTTGCATGTTTCAAAGCCTGTTCCAATTCCAAAATGGAACAGCCTTTTACCCAATATTTTGGTCTTGAAAAACAGGGCTTAAATTGATCTTCATCATCGATCAGGTCGTACCTGCTGAAGTGTAGTTTTTAATTTTATTTTGTTAATCCATTTTCTTATTTCTGCAGAAAGCTGACACCTGATTGCTGAAAGCTGATCGCTCGCTTACTCACAATCCCCTCCACAGTCTGTTGCATTTTCATAATCTTCCTCAGTGAAGATAAAGGGTTTATCTAAATTATGTTGATTTAAAGGGTTTCTATTACTGTATATTCTCGACGTGTCAAGATAAACTTCAAGAGCAACCCTAAGAGAGTCCTCAAGCCAATCTATTTCATAAGGAAAAACTTCTTTTTTTTCATTGTTATAAATCACTTCCAAAAATAAAGGATGGTTAAAATAATCATAAGCCCAATAGAGTTCACTTGGGTCACGACTTATATGCTCATGTGTAAATTCTTCATCATCATCGAGAATCATTATTTTTTCTTGTATAATCTGCTTTTCATAAGGATTTATTTTGATAGACACCCCAGTTTCGTTACGAACGGTGTAGGTGTAAACTCGCTCGTAACGACAACTTGTTAAGCTACAAAGTAAACAGATAGCAATCAGACAGGTCAAAAAATGTGTGTTTTTCATTTGTTTTTGGTTTTAGTCGTCCGACCAATTTGCAAACAGTTCATCTACATATTTTTCGGTAGGATTATCGTAATCTTCCTTAATATTATCTCTCCATTCTTCCCAGCTTCTTGCATGTTTCAAAGCCTGTTCCAATTCCAGAATGGAATAGCCTTTTACCCGATCTTTTGGACATAAATAACCGTAAGAATCGGATTGGTCTTCATCATCGATCAGGTCGTACCTGCTGAAGTGTAGTTTTTAATTTTATTTTGTTAATCCATTTTCTTATTTCTGCAGAAAGCTGACACCTGATTGCTAAAAGCTGATCGCTCGCTTACTCACAATCCCCTCCACAGTCTGTTGCATTTTCATAATCTTCCTCAGTAAAAATGAAGGTTACCTCTGGTTGATAATAATCAAAAGGATCTTTGTCAGTGTGAATTTTAAGTGTGTCAATGTATGTCTTAAGAGAATCCTCAAGCCAATCTATTTCATAAGGAAAAACTTCTTTTTTTTCATTGTTGTAAATCACTTCCAAAAATAAAGGGTTTTTAAAATACTCATAAGAAGAATATCCTTCTGGATTCTTGTTTATGTATTCTTCGGTAAACTCTTCACCAGGACCAACACGTATTATCTTTACAGGTTCATCATACACCCTTCTCTGAGCATTTATTTTTATGGGAACACTACTTTCATTACGAGTAGTGTAGGTGTAAACTTGTTCGTAGCAACTTGCTAAACTGCACAATAAAAATAGTGCAGATAAATAAGTCAAAAAATGTGTGTTTTTCATTTGTTTTTGGTTTTAGTCGTCCGACCAATTTGCAAACAGTTCATCTACATATTTTTCGGTAGGATTATCGTAATCTTCCTTAATATTACCTCTCCATTCTTCCGAGCTTCTTGCATGTTTCAAAGCCTGTTCCAATTCCAAAATGGAACAGCCTTTTACCCAATATTTTGGTCTTGAAAAACAGGGCTTAAATTGATCTTCATCATCGATCAGGTCGTACCTGCTGAAGTGTAGTTTTTAATTTTATTTTGTTAATCCATTTTCTTATTTCTGCAGAAAGCTGACACCTGATTGCTGAAAGCTGATCGCTCGCTTACTCACAATCCCCTCCACAGTCTGTTGCATTTTCATAATCTTCCTCAGTGAAGATAAAGGGTTTATCTAAATTATGTTGATTTAAAGGGTTTCTATTACTGTATATTCTCGACGTGTCAAGATAAACTTCAAGAGCAACCCTAAGAGAGTCCTCAAGCCAATCTATTTCATAAGGAAAAACTTCTTTTTTTTCATTGTTATAAATCACTTCCAAAAATAAAGGATGGTTAAAATAATCATAAGCCCAATAGAGTTCACTTGGGTCACGACTTATATGCTCATGTGTAAATTCTTCATCATCATCGAGAATCATTATTTTTTCTTGTATAATCTGCTTTTCATAAGGATTTATTTTGATAGACACCCCAGTTTCGTTACGAACGGTGTAGGTGTAAACTCGCTCGTAACGACAACTTGTTAAGCTACAAAGTAAACAGATAGCAATCAGACAGGTCAAAAAATGTGTGTTTTTCATTTGTTTTTGGTTTTAGTCGTCCGACCAATTTGCAAACAGTTCATCTACATATTTTTCGGTAGGATTATCGTAATCTTCCTTAATATTATCTCTCCATTCTTCCCAGCTTCTTGCATGTTTCAAAGCCTGTTCCAATTGTAAAATGGAATAGCCTTTTACCCGATCGTTTGGAGTATTTAGATAGGTAAAAGTCTCGGATTGGTCTTCATCATCGATCAAATCATATCCTGCTGAAGTGTAATAGGGTTTATCTTCTATTTCAACAGATTGATAATTTGCTCTTTCAAATACATAATTTGATATGTTACAGTGGTTGATGTACCAGTTTCTTGTGAGAGCAATTTCTACGGTCTTTGCCCATGTTTCCAGCAGTCTTCTTTTATTTTTCGCCTTTGAACTTATGTCTGCATTACTCTCCATACAATCCCAATGACTTACACATGGTTTTACATAGCCTTCAGACACAAGGTGGTTGTAATTGTTTTTATGCAATTCTCGGTGTGCCCCATGAGCAAGTTCGTGTATGGTTGTTGCAAAGACCAAATCTGAATAGTTTCCATATTTTTGCAAAGAAATATCTGCTCCCCAATAGAGGGTTCTTTGGTGTACATGGCTGGAGCTTCCATTTTTTGCCCGAGCTGCGATTTTGAGTTGTTTTTTCCACCAGCTGTTTCTTGAAGGTGAGGTAAGCCCCATTCTGTCTCCGTAATAATAAAAATGAGCTGCCTGAAAAATTAAGGCATAATATTGCTGTTTATCCTTTACAAAATTGCTTCCCTGCCTTCCTAGTTTTAAATTCCAACCGCCTCTCTTTTTAGGGCCGTTAAACACCGCTTGCCCTATGGTTCCGGAACGAATGCTGAAGTGGTAACGCTCCCACCTGATGCTGTAATTGGCAGCCCTTCGAAAACGCCCGTTACAAGAAAATTTTCCCTCGGCATCTGTCGTTCCTTTTCGGGTGGTAAACCATCTTCTGGCTCGAACAACAGCACCTTGAACAGGGATGTATCTGGAATTCCTGTTCTTGTTCTCGGAAAACGAATGATACACCTGAACAGACCCCTGAGGCCTCCATTTTCTTCTTCTGCGTTGATTGCCCTGATCTTCATCGGGCTCTAAATTGTCGGTAATACGCAGGGCTTCATCCACAAGGGCGTCGGTTGTTTCTCCCGAGGCAAAGCGCTTACCTTCATCATCCGGATCTTCGTCAGGGATAAATAATTTGGCCAACACTTCATGAGAAACACCGGCGGGCAACACTTTATCTGCCGGAACAGCACAATATTGGTAAGTAGGCAGGGAATCCGGAATTTCAGGATCGTGGTAGTAGTCTCCATCCCCTAAAATTTCGTAATCCAAAGGATGGGTGTAGAGAGTTAATGTGGAATCTTCTTGCAACAAACTTAACTCCTCCTCATTTTGAGGTTTAAATTTAAGATACAAGTGGGTGGTTGTGATGCCGGCTCCCATCATTCGGTATGAACTGTTGTTTTGCTGAATATTATTCCATGCCTCTTTCATGGTTTCAACAGAATAAGGATTATCCAACTGCTTTCCGAGTTTTAGCATTCCCTCTCGGTTAAAAGTCTCGGCTGTGGGCTTATCCTTTTGACAAGATACGAAACACACTGCACCGATTAGCGCAATGCGCGTTAAAATATTTGTTTTCATTTCTTAAAAATTTCAATTACTAAATAATTTTATTTATTCAGTCACTAAAATTTCGCCTGATAATGTATAGAGTTTATCGTGATGAGCGAGAATGGAACTATCGAAAAGGAGGGGGTAAAACAATTTGAAAACCTACTGGGTTCAAAGTAAATTCATTTAGGGCGTTAAATCAGTTCTGAATCTATGCTAAACTTACGGAGATTATTTGTATGTAAAAAACAATATACGTAATAATCTAACTTAATTCGCTGTAATGAGTGATATCACTCCTACAAAACACAAAAATATCTTGAGATGGAAAAAGGGAATTGGGTATCAAAGCATCAAAACTCCATGGAAATCTGGGACTGCTCGTCTTCATCATCCTGGGAAATGTCTTGCTTGGGAGTTGAGACTTCTTCTGAATTAAGGGACTCAAGAAGGCTTATAGACTTTACCTTATACGATGTTAAGGTATTCCCCTGCGCTTTCAATCCTTTGATTGCAATAAACTCGTTGAAGTTGATTTGCTCATTGGGCCTTTGATCCTTGTTGCGTTCTTTCGTAAACTCTATTTCGGCTACAGGAAGGGAATCGGTGGACACAACCTCTAAATAAGAGCCATCACTTTCTGATATAAAACTCACTTTTTTATCTGAAACCTCAACCAGGAATCGCTTTACATAGTATTTCGATTTGGAAGCATCCCAATAAATCGCACTGACAGGTTTTTTAGGATGGAATTTTTCGAGCACCACCATATCCTCGGGGAAATGGGTACTTAAATCAAAACCTAAAAGTTGGTATTCTCCGGATTGAGAAATGACAAGTATTTTATCATCTCCAGCAAACTCGCCTAAAAGATCACCTCTGCCATCAATATTTAATCGCTGAACGGTGTCGTCAAACCAAATTTTCTGAGCTGCTAAGGTTGACACGCCTTTTGACTTTAACTCCACTTTACTTACGGGGTGTTTTGAAACCAGATTCCCCCTGGAACCTCTACCCTTTATGGCTAAGTCAGCAAAATCTGTATCGAACTTTAATTTTTTTGTTTTCGCTTGTGATTTTAAGATTACTGTAACCACCTCGGCTTCGCCATTCGGATTGGCCGAAAAATGCAACACCTTACTGCCTTTGTTACCAACTGTTAAATCGTATTCTTTATCACGTGTGATGCTTTTCACAGGAAAACGCTTCCTGTAGGTGTTTCCTTGTTTACCGTCACGATAAATCAAATTGTAAATGGTACGTGTGTCATTTTTCTTGAATATGGCAATGTGAATGACTCCTTTACCCACAAAGGTTTTCGGAGCGACTTTAGTCACGGTCATTTTTCCATCGTTTCGAAACACAATAACGTTATCAATGTCCGAACACTCACACACAAACTCATCTTTACGTAGTGAAGTTCCTATAAATCCTTCTTCTTTATTGAAGTACAATTTCTGATTTCTAATAGCCACTTTGGAAGCAACAATGGTTTCGAAAGTTCTGATCTCAGTTTTACGGGTTCTTCCTTCTTTGTATTTCTTCTTTAAGCCTTTAAAATAATCAACCGCATAATCAACCAGATTGGCGAGCTTATCGATCAATTCGGCAATAGTCTCTTCAATTCTCTTTAGATTTTCATTCGCCTTGTCTAAGTCAAATTTTGAGATTCGCTTGATTTTTATTTCGGTAAGACGAAGGATGTCTTCATCTGTTACAGGATCTTTTAGATGCTTAATGTGCGGTTGAAGTCCTATTCGGATGGCTTCGATGACAGCTTCCCAGGTTTCACATTCTTCAATATCGCGATAAATTTTATTCTCAATAAAAATTCGCTCTAAAGAAGCAAAATGCCATAGCGCCTGTTGTTCTGCTAATAAGATTTCCAGTTCGGCCTTTAATAGATGTAAGGTGTGAGCCGTAGATTGTTTCAGAATGTCTGAAACCGTCATAAAATACGGTTTGTCGTTTTTGATGATACAAGCATTCGGCGAGATTGATGTCTCACAATCGGAGAATGCATACAAGGCATCAATGGTTTTATCGGGAGAAACTCCTGCAGGAAGATGAATTAGAATTTCTACAAACTCTGCCGTATTATCTTCGATCTTCTTGATCTTTATTTTGCCTTTTTCATTGGCTTTGATAACGGAATCGATCAAACTCGAAGTTGTGGTGGCAAAAGGGACTTCAGTAATTCTAAGCTGCTTGGCATCTACCTGCTCAATACGAGCTCTTACTTTTATTTTACCACCTCGTTGCCCATCATTGTATTGCGAGAAATCGGCAATACCACCCGTTGGGAAATCGGGATAAACCTTCATCCCTCTGCCTCTTAAAATAGAAATGGAAGCATCGATCAATTCTACAAAGTTGTGAGGCATTATTTTAGTGGACAAACCAACGGCAATCCCTTCTACCCCTTGTACTAATAATAAAGGGAATTTTACGGGAAGTGTTACCGGTTCTTTGGTCCGACCGTCATACGTCGGTATCCATTCTGTAATCTTTGGATTAAACACAACTTCTAAGGCAAACTTAGACAGTCGAGACTCTATATATCTTGGTGCTGCAGCTCGATCTCCTGTAAGAATATTACCCCAGTTTCCCTGCATGTCGATGAGGAGGTCTTTTTGCCCCATATTCACCAGGGCATCACCAATAGAAGCATCACCGTGCGGGTGATATTTCATGGTATTACCAATCACATTGGCCACTTTATTGTACCGACCATCATCCATCTCTTTTAGCGAATGAAGAATGCGACGCTGAACAGGCTTTAAACCATCGTGAATGTCTGGAACGGCTCTTTCGAGAATGACATAAGAGGCGTAATCTAAAAACCAACCTTCATACATTCCGTCCACATGTGTTACCGTGCTCACTTCCTGTTCTTCCAGATTGAAGTTGTCTTCAGAATGTTCCATTTCTTCACTCATAACTATTCAACTCCTTTTTCTACGCGTAGGTTCTCAATGATAAATTGCTGACGATCGGGGGTGTTTTTACCCATGTAAAACTTCAACATTTCAGCGATGGTTTGTTCTTTGCCTATCATTACAGGCTCCAAACGAATATCTTTCCCTATGAAGCCTTTAAATTCGTTGGGTGAAATCTCACCCAAACCTTTAAAGCGGGTGATCTCCAATTTTCCTTTCAGCTTTTCGATAGCTGATGTTTTTTCACTTTGATCGTAACAATAGATGGTTTCTTTTTTGTTGCGAACTCTAAACAATGGCGTTTGAAGAATGTACAAATGCCCTTCGCGAATTAACTCCGGGAAGAATTGCAAAAAGAATGTGATCAGCAACAAACGAATGTGCATACCATCTACGTCGGCATCGGTTGCAATGACCACGTTGTTGTAACGAAGATCTTCCAAACCATTTTCGATATTTAATGCTGCCTGAACTAAATTAAATTCTTCGTTTTCATAAACGATCTTTTTGGTCAAGCCGTATGAGTTCAAAGGCTTACCTTTTAAACTAAAAACGGCTTGTGTATTAACATCGCGCGATTTCGTAATGGAACCACTGGCAGAATCTCCCTCCGTAATAAACAGGGTCGTTTCTAACCGTCGCTCTTTCTTGATATCGCTATAATGCACCCTACAATCGCGTAATTTTTTATTGTGAAGATTGGCTTTTTTAGCACGCTCTCTGCTGAGTTTTTTTATTCCAGCCAAATCTTTTCTTTCTCGTTCGGCCAGTAATATTTTCTTCTGAATCGCATCGGCAACTTCAGGATTTTTATGAAGGTAGTTGTCGAGCTTACTCTTCACAAAATCGTTTACAAAAGTTCGTACCGTAGGCAAATCAGGCCCCATATCAGTAGACCCTAATTTAGTTTTTGTTTGAGATTCAAAAATCGGCTCTATAACCTTGATGCTGATGGCTGCATTTATAGCCTGACGAATGTCAGAGGCTTCGTAATTCTTTCCGTAATACTCGCGAATCGTTTTTACGACTGCTTCTCGGAAAGCGGCCTGATGGGTTCCGCCCATAGTGGTATGCTGACCGTTTACAAAGGTATGATAGGACTCGCCATATTGATTTCGCATATGGGTCATCGCGATCTCAATATCGTCACCTTTTAAATGAATTACTGGATAGTGGGTCGTACCTTTTTCGATCTCATTATTCAACAAGTCGTAAAGTCCGTTTTCAGAATGAAACTTCTCACCGTTGTAGAGCATCGTGAGCCCGGTATTCAAATAGGCATAGTGCCACATCATTTTCTCTACGTATTCATTTACATAGCGAAAATTGTGAAAGATCGCCTCGTCCGGAATAAAGGAAACCCGTGTTCCTTTTCTCACCGATGTTTCCTGAATCGCTTCTTCGAGGGTAACTTCTCCTTGTTGAAACTCTACAACTTTCGTTTGCCCGTCTCTAACCGATTGAACTCTAAAATAATCGGAAAGTGCATTTACGGCTTTTGTACCAACACCATTCAATCCTATGGATTTCTTAAAAGCTTGTGAATCGTACTTCCCTCCGGTGTTAATTTTGGAAACACAGTCGATCACTTTTCCAAGTGGAATACCTCTACCGTAATCCCGAACGGTAACTTTTTTCCCGCGAACACTTACTTCAATATTTTTTCCGTGCCCCATGACGTACTCATCGATGCAGTTATCTACCACTTCCTTAAGGAGTATGTAGATCCCGTCATCGTGCGCCGTTCCGTCGCCTAACTTACCAATGTACATTCCCGGACGCATACGAATGTGCTCCTTCCAGTCTAAGGACCTGATACTATCCTCTGTATATTGATTCTCTGCCATAAGAGTTCTTGAATGTTTTCTGAAAAAGAAAAGTAGCATAGACTAAAACTATACTACTTTCTAAAAATAAAAAATTATACGTATTCGATTGAGCAGATTAACTGAAAGCTCTACACAACTTTATCAACAATTAAACGTTGAATCTGAAGTGCATCACATCTCCATCCTGAACGATGTACTCCTTCCCCTCAATGGACAATTTACCAGCCTCCTTACAAGCCAACTCAGAACCCAAAGAAACATAATCATCATAACCAATAACCTCAGCTCTAATAAACCCTTTCTCAAAGTCGGTATGAATTACGCCGGCCGCTTGAGGCGCCGTAAAGCCCTCTTTTATGGTCCAAGCCCGAACCTCTTTTACACCTGCCGTGAAATAGGTTTGAAGCTTTAACAAAGCATAAGCTGTACGTATTATCTTCTTTACCCCAGGCTCGTCTAACCCCATGTCTTGCAAAAACTCTTGGCGCTCATCAAAGGTGTCCAACTCCATAATATCTGCCTCCATACCTGCAGCTATAACAAGCAACTGAGCATCCTCGTGCTTAATCATCTCACGAACGGCATCGACGTGCGCATTACCGTCAATAGCCTCATCCTCATTAACGTTACATATGTAAAGTATGGGCTTATCGGTTAGTAGCATTAAATCCTCTACAACCTCTTTTTCTTTCTCTGTCAAATCAATAGATCGTGCAGACTGCCCAGCCTCAAGATGCGATTTATACAACTCAAGAAGCGCTAAAGTCGTTGCCGCCTCTTTATCTCCTGTTCTGGATTTTTTCTTCGTTGTTTCAATCTTTTTCTCTACAGACTCTAAATCTTTGATCTGAAGCTCTATATCGATGGTTTCCTTATCTCTAACCGGATCTATAGAACCGTCTACATGCGTAATGTTATCATTTTCAAAACATCGCAACACGTGTATGATTGCTTGTGTCTCTCTAATATTCGCCAAGAACTTATTTCCTAGCCCCTCACCTTTACTTGCGCCTCGAACCAAACCGGCAATATCTACAATCTCAACAATAGCTTGCTGCACACGCTCAGGATTAACAAGCGCTTCCAACTTTGCTATTCTTTCGTCCGGCACTGGTATTACACCAACATTAGGTTCAATGGTAGCGAAAGGATAATTCGCTGCCAAGGCCTTGGCATTTGACAAACAATTAAACAAGGTTGATTTACCAACGTTAGGCAATCCGACAATTCCACACTTCATAATAAACTTTTAGGGCTGTAAAGATAGTTTTTGAATTCAATAATAAGAATCTGTAAGACAAAAAAAGAGGTCGCTTTCGACCTCTTTTGTGATTTCATATCAAGCAGTGAACTATGAAGCGAAAATCGGGAAAGCACCCATCATTTCGTTTACTTTGTCACCTACAGCTTTTAAAGCTTCTTCATTTTCGTAATTTAAAATAACCTCATCAATCAGATCAACAATTTGAACCATGTGTTGTTCATTTAAACCTCGAGTTGTTAGAGCTGCTGTACCCACACGAATACCCGAGGTAACAAATGGCGATTGATCGTCAAAAGGGACCATATTTTTGTTAACCGTAATATGCGCCTTTACCAAAGCATTTTCCGCATCTTTACCCGTCACATTCTTCGACCGTAAATCAATCAACATGCAATGATTGTCCGTTCCCCCGGAAACCACGTCATATCCTTTAGCTACAAGAGCATCAGCCATAGCAGTTGCATTTCTCTTCACCTGCAACGCATATTCAAAATAAGCATCCGTAAGCGCTTCACCAAAAGCTATCGCTTTTGCAGCAATTACATGCTCCAAAGGGCCCCCTTGCATTCCAGGGAATACGGCAGAGTTTAATAAAGCAGACATCATACGAACCTTACCTTTAGGCGTTTTTAACCCCCATGGATTTTCAAAATCTTTTGGCAACATGATTAGACCTCCACGAGGTCCTCTCAAAGTCTTATGTGTTGTTGTCGTTAAGATGTGACAGTGCTCAACAGGGTCGTTTAAAACTCCTTTGGCAATCAAACCTGCTGGATGAGAAATATCGGCCATCAAGATGGCTCCAACTTTGTCTGCGATTTCACGAAAACGCGCATAATCCCAATCTCTTGAATAGGCCGATGCTCCACAGATGATTAATTTAGGCTGCTCTTTAAGCGCAATAGCCTCAACTTTATCCATGTCAACACGACCGGTCTCTTTCTCTACTCCGTAAAAAGAAGGGTCATAAAGCTTCCCTGAAAAGTTAACGGAAGAACCGTGAGTAAGGTGCCCTCCATGAGAAAGATCAAAACCTAAAATCTTATCTCCCGGCTTTAAACATACCAAGTAAACCGCAGCATTTGCCTGTGACCCAGAATGAGGTTGTACATTAGCGTACTCAACACCAAACAAAACTTTAGCTCGATCGATAGCGATTTGCTCAACTTCATCAACCACTTCACAACCTCCGTAGTATCGTTTGCCCGGATAACCCTCAGCGTACTTATTGGTTAAGCAAGAACCTGCAGCCTCCATTACTTGATCACTAACGAAGTTTTCTGAAGCAATTAATTCAATACCATAAACCTGACGTTCGTGCTCTTCTTGAATTAACTCGAAAATTTGTTGGTCTCTTTCCATGATTATTTTAGCGTAGTTAGCGTTGTTTTTCTTAATTTAGTTTGCAAATATAATTCTTAATTGTGTAAAATTTATGTTAATATGATAAAAGCAAACGATTCGAACAGAAAATCATGGATTTCTGTTCCAAAAGACTCTGACTTCCCTATTCAAAACATCCCTTTTGGTGTGTTTAAAAAACAAAATAACCAGGTTTGCATCGGAACTCGTATTGGAGATGTTGCCATTGATTTAGGGCTGCTGCAAAAATTAAACTATTTTAAAAACATTCCCTTAAACAGGGATGTCTTTCAAAAAAAAAAATTAAATGATTTTTTGAAACTAAAAAAAACCGTGTGGCGACAAGTAAGAGATCGGATAGCAGAAATCTTTGACGACAAGCACCACTCCGAGTTTAATCATAAAAAAGAAGTACTTCACGCTGTGGAGGAAATTGAAATGATGATGCCCATAAAAATTGGGGACTACACAGACTTTTACTCGAGTCGACAGCACGCATACAACGTAGGCTGTATGTTCAGAGATCCAAAAAACGCACTACTACCCAACTGGTTGCACATGCCCGTCGCCTACCACGGAAGAGCATCCTCCATTATTATATCAGGTACTGACGTCTACAGACCTATGGGACAGCAATTAATGGAAAACTCTTCAACACCTACCTTCGGGCCAACAAGACTGTTGGACTTTGAATTAGAAATGGCCTTTATAACAGGTCAAGGAAATGAATTGGGAGAGCAGATTAAAACCTCTGAAGCGGAAAATTATATTTTTGGTATGTGCGTGTTTAATGACTGGTCGGCTAGAGACATACAAAAGTGGGAATACGTTCCACTAGGCCCATTTTTAGGGAAAAACTTTGCATCCTCCATTTCGCCCTGGATCGTAACGCTTGATGCACTCGAACCCTTTCGAGTAAATGGAGAAAAGCAGGATCCCGCCACCTTACCTTATTTAAGGTTTGAAGGTCAAAAAAATATTGACATTGAATTGGAAGTCCAGATTTCCTCCGATAACTTTGCGCCTCATTCTCTAACAAAGTCCAATTACAAACACTTGTACTGGAACATGGCACAACAATTAGCCCACCACACAATAAATGGTTGCAATGTCAATGCGGGAGACATCATGGCGTCAGGAACCATATCCGGAAGTAATCCTGAAACATACGGCTCTATGCTAGAACTAACTTGGAAAGGCACCAAACCCATCAAAATGCCCGACGGTACAGATCGAAAATTTTTAAATGACTACGATACAATTCACATGAAGGCCCATGCAAAATGCGGCAACTACCGAATTGGATTCGGCGAAATACGAACAAAAATTCTTCCCGTAAAAAAACAATCTTTTGCTTCTAATTGATGTATAAAATTCCCATATTCACTTTTTGAATAGCACAATTTCCCTAAGTTTATACAAAGTACGAAAACAGGATGGATGAAGTAGCCTTAGAAAAGGAGAATAAAGAAATTGTACGACGTTACAAAACCCTATTGCGAAGTTGCAACAGTGATATCACTAGAGAAGATAAAAAACTTATCAGACAAGCTTTTAATTTTGCCGTCGAAGCACATAAAGATGTCCGAAGAAAGAGTGGCGAGCCCTACATATTTCATCCGATTGCTGTCGCACAAATTGTTGCTAAAGACATTGGCCTAGGAGCAACCTCCATTGCCTGTGCGCTACTCCACGATGTCGTTGAAGACACACATTACACACTTGCGGATATGGAGCGTATTTTCAATCCCAAGATTCGGCAAATTATTGATGGACTCACAAAGATTTCTGTTTTTTCTGAAAAAGACATATCAGCTCAAGCTGAAAACTTCAGAAAGATGTTACTTACAATATCTGATGATGTACGCGTCATCTTGATTAAACTTGCAGACCGCCTTCATAACATGCAAACATTGGATGCAATGCCGAGGCAAAAACAACAAAAAATCAGTTCTGAGACCCTTTACATATACGCACCCTTAGCGCATCGTCTTGGGCTTTATACTGTAAAAACAGAACTCGAAGACTTGGGTCTAAAATACACCGAACCCGATGTGTACAATGAAATCATTCAACAATTGAATGCTACCAAAAATGCACGAATTAAATACATTCAAAAATTTACGAAACCTCTAAAGGAATCCCTGAAAGGGCACCAATTACTTTTCTCGATCAAGGGGAGGCCTAAATCCATTTTTTCCATCAGGAAAAAAATGAAAAACCAAGGCGTCACTTTTGATGAGGTCTATGATAAATTTGCCATTCGAATCATCATCGATTCCGAGCTAAGTAATGAGAAATCGGATTGCTGGAAAACCTACTCCTTAATTACCGACCACTACCGCCCTAACCCAGATCGACTGCGTGACTGGATTTCCACCCCCAAAGCAAACGGATATGAATCCTTACACACAACAGTAATGGGCCCGAATGGCAAATGGGTTGAAGTACAAATACGAACCGATCGTATGGATGAAATAGCTGAGAAAGGATATGCTGCTCACTGGAAATACAAACAAAAAGGGAATTACAAAGAGGGTAACCTAGAAGATTGGATCAATCAAATAAGAGACATGCTGAAAAACCCAGAATCCAATGCTGTTGACTTTCTGGAAGAATTCAAACTCAATTTATTTTCAAAAGAAATTTTTGTCTTCACACCCAACGGAGATTTAATCACACTACCAAAAGGTGCATCTGTGTTGGATTTTGCTTTTGACATCCACACACAACTGGGGGCCACCTGCCTCGGCTGCAAGGTTAACGGTAAAATTGTGCCTTTAAGCCACAAACTAAAGAGTGGTGATCAAGTAGAGGTCATCAGTTCTCAAAAACAAAAACCTAAAAAATCTTGGCTAAACATAGTCGTAACCGCACGGGCAAAAAACAAAATTAAAAGCTCTCTGAAAGATGAGAAAAAACAAATTGCTGAGGAGGGGAAAGAAATTCTTCGCAGGAAATTAAAACACATCAAACTCCCTTTTGATGAGGAAACCATCAACAAGTTGATGAGTTACTTTAAGTACAAAACAAGTTTAGACCTTTTTTATGACGTAGGTACGGGGGTGTTAAACAACCTATTGATTAAAGATTTTGCAAGAAATCGGAACAATTGGTATCAATACATCAAAAATAAACTTTCAAAAAAGATCGATAAAATCATTCCAATAGATGAAGAATTAAAGCTTGACACTTTAGTCTTTGGTGCCAATGATGAAAAGTTAAATTACACTTACTCAAAATGCTGTAGCCCGATACCTGGAGATGAAGTTTTTGGATTTACAACCATCAAAGATGGTATAAAAATTCACCGACAAGATTGCCCAAATGCAATCCGGCTGCAATCAAACTTTGCTTATCGAATTCTCGAAACGAAATGGATTGACAGCAGCCATAGAAAATCAATCGCAATGATTCACATCAAAGGCATAGATAGCATGGGATTTATCAATGATGTTACTCAAATTCTTTCCAACAACTTAAAAGTAAACATTCAGTCAATGAATATCAGTAGTTCTGATGGGATTTTTGATGGAATGATTACGATCCTGATCAATGATAAAAAGAATTTAGCAGCCATCATTGAAAACATCAAAAAAGTAAAAGGAATCACTTCCGTGAGTCGAAAATTTAAAAGTAGTTAATTGTTAATATGAATTCGAAATTAATGCTTAGTTTTACGGCTGTTTTGAATCCTATCAGGATACATGAGTAAGAAAATACAAGAGCAAGTAAAACAGGTATTTACGACCTACCTAGAACAAAACGGGCAAAGAAAAACTCCCGAACGTTTTGTTATACTCAAAGAAATTTATGATTACCAAGATCATTTTGACGTAGAAACACTTTACATCAAAATGAAAAATCATAATTACAGAGTGAGTCGTGCTACTTTATATAACACAATTGAACTGCTCTTGGATTGTAATTTGGTTCGAAAACACCAATTTGGGAAAAACCAAGCTCAATACGAAAAAAGCTTTACGAACAAACAGCACGACCACCTGATCTGTACAGACTGCAAAAAAGTATTTGAATTCTGTGATCCAAGAGTTCAAAACATAATTAATGCCGTAGAAGACAATCTGGGATTCAAAATCATGCATCACTCTTTAAACATGTACGGTATCTGTAAAAAGGATGCCTGTGAAAATAGCACCTCCAAATAAATCACAACTCTAAGCACAAACAAGATGGCAGTTGATGTTCTCTTAGGTCTTCAATGGGGAGACGAAGGAAAAGGAAAAATAGTAGATGTTCTAACATCTGATTACGACATTATAGCCAGATTTCAGGGTGGTCCGAATGCCGGACACACACTTGAATTTGATGGAATCAAACACGTTTTACACACCATTCCTTCCGGAATATTTCATCCCACGGCACTAAACGTTATCGGAAATGGTGTCGTAATCGATCCCGTAATTTTCAAAAAAGAATTAGAGGGTCTGGAAAACCTTAATGTCAATGTAAATGGCAAGCTTTTAATTTCACGAAAAGCGCATTTAATCTTACCCAGTCATAAATTGCTTGACGCAGCTTCTGAACAAGCAAAAGGAAAAGATAAAATTGGATCCACTCTGAAAGGTATCGGACCAACATACATGGACAAAACCGGTCGTAACGGTCTTCGAATTGGCGATATTGAATTGTCTGATTTTAAAGAGCGTTATGATAAACTCGTTGCCAAACATCTCCAAATTTTAAATCACTACGATTTCGAATACGACTTGGAATCCATGGAGAAGGATTGGTTTGAGGCCATCGAAAGATTGAAGCAAATCGAATTTATCGATAGTGAACACTACTTGGTTCATGCACAAAAAGAAGGGAAAAAGGTTCTGGCAGAAGGAGCTCAAGGATCTCTACTGGACATTGACTTTGGAACTTACCCGTTTGTAACTTCCTCAAATACGGTTACTGCAGGAGCATGTACCGGTCTGGGAATCGCCCCAAACAAAATAGGAGACGTTTTTGGAATATTCAAAGCTTACTTAACGCGAGTTGGTAGTGGTCCTTTTCCTACAGAACTATTTGATGATACCGGAGCTGCAATACAAAAAGCTGGAAACGAATTTGGAGCAACCACTGGTCGAGCTAGAAGATGTGGCTGGGTTGACCTTCCAGCTTTAAAATACGCCATCAACATCAACGGTGTTACCAAACTGATGATGATGAAAGCAGACGTATTAAGTGAATTCCCTACCATTAAGGTTTGTACACATTACAAGTACAACGGAGAAATCATTGACTACCTTCCATACAACATTGAAGGTGACAAAATTGAACCGATTTACAAAGAATTTCCTTGTTGGAAAGAAGACTTAACAAGTAAAACCTCTATGTCTGACTTACCCAAAGAACTTACAGACTACGTAGAGTATCTTGAAAAAGAACTAGAAACACCTATTGTTATCGTTTCTGTTGGGCCGGATCGAACACAAACCATACTTAACAACTTTTAAAAAAACAGTCCCGACACTCGGGACTTTTTTATGAATCGACATTTCACTCATACAATATTCTTGTTGCTAATACTTTCACTCACGGGTAATGTATTGAAATCTCAAACGCAAATTGAAATCGTCAATGCCGATGAAATATATTTCAACAAAAAAATAAGTGCTGAACGTCAAGTTCTCATTGGGCAAGTGAAAGCAAAACATGAAAACCGTTTTCTTACATGCGACAGTGCCTATTTCTATTCCAATGACAACAGAATAGAAGCATTCAGTAACATTCATATTTGGGAAGGAGATCGTTTGAACTTGTACGGTGAGTATTTGAGCTATCAAGGAAATGAACAGGTTGCAGAAATACAAAACAATGTTCAATTTCAGCACAATCAAATGCAACTGACAACGAATCAACTTGAATACCAATTTGAAACCCAAAAAGGGATCTACGAAAATAAAGCACTGATTACAGAGAAAGAAAAATCTCTAGAAAGCAATGCAGGAATCTATTACGCCATCGATGAAAAGTTTGACTTTTACGGACAGGTAGTCATTGAAAACTTGAAAAACAAACTTTATGCAGATACGGTTTACTACTGGCTAAACAAAGAATACGCAGTCTTTAACTCAAACGGCATCATACAAAACGGTGAGTATCACGTTCAAGCCAAACAAGGCTGGCTCGACCAAAAGAAAGGTGAAGCATTCCTGAATGGTCAGATCAAAATCACTGACTTAGAAAACTTCTATGTCTTGCGTGCAGATACAACATCGCTAACCCAAAAAATGAATCGATCGGTTTCATATGGGACACCACTACTCAGCATCCCTCTCAGCGGAGATACGCTGTACTTGACGGCTGATACCCTGGTTCAGGAAAAACTCATCAATCAACATCACGTTAAAGCATACCCAAAAGTAACCTTCAAAACTTCTGAGATCCTTGGTTCTTGTGACTCCATGAGCTTTAACTCTGGAGAAGAGCATATTTACATGCATAAAAAACCTGTTGTATGGGTCAACGACTTTCAACTCACTGCAGACACACTAAGCATGCAGCTGCTCGATAATGTTTTACAATGGGCATTGTTTGACCAAAACGCATTCATAGCTTCAAAAGTAGACAGTACACCTACCTTCAATCAAATAGGTGGAGAACACATGAAGGCTTATTTTTTAGATAATGAACTGACAAATATTGCAGTGAATGGAAATGGTGAAAGTATTTACTTCATTACCGATGAAGAAAACAAAAAACCTAAAAGTATCAATAAAATCATTTGCAGTAACATGAACATCCTTATCAAGGAACGCTCCATCGAGCAAATCAAATTTTACAAAAAACCGAAAGCAGTGTTACTTCCTATTGACCAATTAGATACTTCTGACTTGCTGCTAAAAAAATTCAAGTGGATTGAATCAAACGGAGATCAAAATAAAATCAAAACCATTATTGGTGGCAATCGTACTTTTTAACACTTCAACACTTTTTTAAGGGCATATTTTGTTGGTTCAAATTAGATGTCTGGGACAAGAATAATGGTCAAAAGCTTTGAAGTAATTGAATTTTTAGTAAATTCACCCTTTCAAAGAAACTGAATACATTTAAAAAATAACAAAGAAACTAATTACAACAGGTATGAAAAAGATTATTCTTTCATTAGCAGCAGTTTTAGCTTTTGCACTAACTTCTGATGCACAAACACGTAAAGGAACTGTATTGTTAGGTGCAGGTAGTTCATTGACTGAAACTGGTTGGATGGACCTTGAAATCACACCTAAAGTAGGATACTTTGTACAAGATGGTGTCGCTGTCGGTGCAATGATCAACTTCTCAAACAACAACGAAGACAAAACAGCTTATGAATTAAGCAGCAGTGAGTCTAGTATTGGTGTTTTCGCTCGTTACTACGTGTCTAACAACTTATTTACTGAAGTAGGCCTTAGCAGCGTAAGCAAAAGCAGCGAAGCTCTTAAAAGTGTTGCTCAAGAAGCTACGGACGCTCAAGGTAACCCTGTAACTCTTCCAAATGTAGATAAAGTTGTAGAAGAGTCTACAAGCTCTATGGACATTAACCTAGGTATGGGTTACACGATCGTTTGGAGAGAACATTTTGCTATCGAGCCTTTTGTGAATTTAGTTTTCTCTAATGGAGAAGTGAAAGGGTTTGACAATGCAAGCTCTGCTGTTAACTCTCACGATGTTAAAGGAACAAAATTTGACTTAGGGGTAAGCTTTAGCTTATTCTTCTAAGAAGATTTTTCAAACACATACAAAAAAGGTTGTCTTAAACAGACAACCTTTTTTTTTACCTAAAATATTCCGACCATAACATCGTTCAAATTATGAATCACGTTCGTTACTTTTCTAAACTTCTTCTTTTTTGGTTGTGTTTTTTTCTTGTCAATAGACTTTTTTTTGCCATCTATTATCAGTCGGAACTCTCTTCTATTGCCGGTAAAGAAATATTAAAGGTTTTACCTAACGCTCTTCCCCTAGACCTGTCTTTCATCGCTTACCTGTCTGCAATATTTGTACTCTTGCTATTCGTCCATTCTACATGCAATCACAAGACTGTAAGTCGTATTGTAAGTAATGTCATACTCGCACTCAATTACTTTTTCATTCTCATCACATCCATGATCATAGGAAGTGAAATCTCGCTTTATGACGAATGGAGTACAAAATTAAATTACACCGCTATTAGCCACTTAAAAAATCCTTCAGAAGTTTTTTTAACAGCGAGTTTTAGCAATTATATAACCCTCGCCATTGCACTTATCCTTGGAACATTATTTATGGTCATCTATAAAAAATGTGTGCATCAACACTTTGAAAACTCTAAGACTGGCATTCTATTCAATACAATCAAATTGCCCATAGTCTTGGGTCTTTTATTATTGGTTATCCGGGGAGGTTGGGGTGATGTGCCACTGAACACCAGTGATGCTTATTTCTCCAAACACATCATACTTAATGATCTAGCAGTAAATCCGAACTGGAATATCATTCAAAGTATTTTAAAAAGTAAAAATGACTTTAAAGGCAATCCCTACCAAAAACATACGGATGTTGAATCCGAAAACTTCTTCTCTGAATTCTCCGAGCATAAAAACGACTCTACAACTAGCGTTTTGAATACCGACCAACCCAACATTGTTTTTATCGTTCTGGAAGGGTGGTCGGCAGACAATATTGAAACTCTGAAAGGACTTGAGGGAATAACCCCTCACTTTAAAAACTTGGAAAAAGATGGGCTGTTGTTCACCAACTTTTTCACAAATGGCTGGACTTCCGACCAAGGAATCTCATCTATTTTTTCTTCGTTCCCGGTATTTCCTTACGTCGCTATTATCAATCAAATTGATAAATCCAGAAAATTACCCAGCATCAGAAAAGCTCTTGGAAATTATCATTCCTCTTTTTTTTACGGTGGGCAACTTACTTTCGGAAATATAAAAGGGTACCTATTGTCTCAAAATTTTGACATCGTTAAAGACCATAACGATTACAATAGCTTGCCTGCAGGTCGATTGGGGGTTCATGACGAATACATGTTCACTCAATTTAAAGAAGAATTATCGGAACTCCCCGAACCATTCATGAGCGCACTATTTACGGTGAGTTCACACAGCCCTTATGACTTTCCGGGCGAGCACAAACTATCATTCAACAGTAAGTCTGACAAATACGTGAATTCTGTAGCATATTCCGATCGTTGTTTGGGAGAATTCATGGAACAAGTAAAGTCGGAAAATTGGTATAAAAACACCTTATTTGTTCTTGTTGCCGACCACAGTCATAGATCTCCTAGAGAATGGAGAGTTGCTCAAAAAGAACGATTTCAAATTCCCATGTTGTGGTATGGAGAAGTGCTCAAAGAAGATTACATCGGTAGCACACATCATCAAATGGGATCTCATGTAGACCTATCTGCCACACTGCTCAACCAATTGAACGTAAGTCATTCAGAATTCTTATGGAGTAGAGACTTGCTAAATACGTCTGTAAAACCTGCCATTCCCTATGCATTCCATAGAGGATATGGCTTGATGAATCGAGATGGTTATTATGCTTTTTCTGAAGATTATCAAACCATTTTCGAACACCATTACAAAGACTCTATTGCTGGAAAACAGATGAAAAAAGAAGCTGAATTGTATTTCCAAACAGCTTTTCAGGATTATCTTGGACTCTAAGGCAGCCACAAACTTCATCGCTACAGATACCTTTTCTGCCAGGACCGTTCCAAAGGCAACTCCCAGGCATCTAACAAGTCTGATTTTGATGTAATCAGATTGTTATATACGATTGTTGTTCCATGAATTTCACCAAGTTTTATCTTAGACTTGAATTCGTTTGTAGGGCAAACAAGAACTTGCTCACCTTGCTTGTAGGCTATTGAAAACCGATCGAAAAAAGATACCGCATATTTTGTTCCAAAGGCTTTAAACAACCCCGTAAAAGAGTCTATGGAACAACCCGAAGCCATTTGCTTTTGTTCATCAGCTGCTATAACGACAAAACAGTCGTGCAACAATAGATGAGAAGCATGCATCGGCGACCCGTGGGTTGACCATTTATCAATGAATTGGTGTAACTCAAGATCAATAGCTGCCTGCATGTCTTTTGTCAAAGACTGATTGGATTGAAAAACCCAAACCCTACTTGTTGACGACAAATCCTCAAAATTCACCCACATATTATAAGTCGTTTGCTTGAGCGATCATTTCAGCTAAATCTAAAACTTTCACTTGTTCTTCCTTTTCTTTATTTTTCACACCGTCTGTCATCATGGTATTGCAAAACGGACATCCCGTAGCAATAATTTCTGCGCTGGTCTCTATAGCATCCTCAGTTCGCTCTATGTTCACATCTTTAGCCCCCTTTTCAGGTTCTTTAAACATTTGCGCTCCTCCTGCACCACAACATAAACCTTTCGACTTACATCGCTTCATCTCAACCAATTCGGCATCTAATTTCTCAATCAAGGTTCGAGGTGCATCGTAAACCTCATTAGCTCTCCCTAAATAACAAGGGTCATGAAATGTAATTTTTTTCCCTTTGTAGGCTCCACCTTCAACCGTCAATCGCCCCTCATCTATTAAGGACTGCAGCAACTGCGTGTGATGAACTACTTCATAATGACCACCCAAATCAGGATATTCATTTTTGAGCGTATTGAAACAATGCGGACACGTAGTCACAATCCGCTTTACTTCATAAGCATTCATGACTTCAATGTTTGCCATAGCCTGCATTTGGAACAAGAACTCGTTACCCGCTCTTTTCGCTGGATCACCACTACAAGACTCCTCCGTTCCAAGAACAGCAAACTTGTAATTTATATGATTTAAAATTTTAACGAATGCCTTGGTGATTTTTTTTGCTCTGTCGTCAAAACTTCCTGCACAACCTACCCAAAATAAAACATCTGGCTGTTCTCCTTTAGCCATCAACTCGGCCATTGTGGGAACATGTATCTTTTTAACATCATTCATATCATAATTCATCTTTCCATTTTAAACGATCCGCAGCTGAAAATTGCCAGGGAGCTCCATTATTCTCTATATTGGTGAATACCATATTCAATTCATTAGGAGCCGCTGACTCCTCCATAACCAAGTACCTCCTCATATCCAAAATTATCGAAAGTGGATCTATATTTATTGGACATGCATCGGTACAGGCATTGCAAGTCGTACAAGCCCACAACTCCTCTCTAGAAATGTATCCGTCCAATAAAGGTCGTTGATTCTCTTGATCATCCCCAGCATCTATTTCAGCACCATAGGTTTCGAGTCGATCACGAGTATCCATCATAATTTTCCTCGGAGAAAGCAATTTACCTGTCTGATTGGCTGGGCACTCTGAAGTACATCGACCACACTCTGTACAGGAGTAAGCATTCATCAATTGAACCCAATTTAAATCCGTCACATCTTTTGCGCCAAAACGTTGTATATCATCGGATGAATCCGGATCAGGAGTTGCGTAGGGGTCTGCATCAGGGTCCAACATAAGCTTTACTTCTTGTGTAACAGAATCCATATTGGTAAAGGCACCCTTAGCTTTTAAGTTGGAATAGTAGGTGTTGGGGAACGCCAAAACAATATGCAGGTGTTTTGAATAGGGTAAATAATTTAAAAAAGCGAATATCCCTAAAATATGAACCCACCAGAAAAAACGTTCAAAAAGAATCACGCTTGACTCACTCATTCCCTCAAATAGAAACAGCAAGTATGAGCTAACTGGGTAGGAACCCGCTTCGACATAATATGCAGTTCCCATTTTCTGCAAGGCAAGGTCAGCGCCTTGCATCAGTAAAAAGGCACCCATCAACAAAACTTCAAAAACTAAAATAAGATTGGCATCTGTTTTTGGCCAACCCGATACCTCTTTTGCCGCAAAACGCTTCAACCGAAGTCCGTTTCTTCGAATAAAAAACAACACGCAAGCTAAAAGGACCAAAAGAGCAAGGATCTCAAATGAGGCTATTAGGAAATCATAAAACACGCCTAAAAATGAAAAGACTCGGTGGGTACCAAAAAGCCCATCAATAATGATTTCCAGGACCTCAATGTTGATGATGACAAATCCAGCATATACGATCACATGAAGGAATCCAGCAATAGGCTTAACCATCATCTTCGTTTGACCTAAAGCAACTCGAGCCATCGTTTTCCATCTGAGAAAAGATTGATCTGATCGATTTACATCTCGGCCCAAAAATATATTCCGCTTGATTTTGAGGACATTTCTTCTAAATAAGAAAATAGCCGTAACAAGGGAGAGGGCAAAAATGAGATTCGATATTCCCATAGGCTCGAATTAGTTTAATGAATCAGAATGCACAGCATTATCTTTACGACCAAAAAGTGAAAAGTGAACATAGCGTTTCGGGTGTTCACGTAAATCTTCCAACAACAACTCCAGCTGAGACATCGAAGCACTCATGTCTGTGTACAATTGACCGTCTTTTACGAGTTTACCAAGACTACCTTGTCCGGAATTGATGTCCGTAAGCACCAAGTCTAGACTGTTCATCGTCTCGTCTATCTGAGATATTGCCTCTGAAACATCAGAGGCTGCTAGATCTTCGCTAAACATCCTAAAATTATTAAGTATGACTTCAAAGTCTTCACGCTGCGCACTTAGTGTCTGCGACAACGTATCGATATGCTCTGCTGCACTGGAAATGCTATTATGATTCACTTCTATTAAAAGACTAGCTTTCTGAGTAAGAAGTGTAATCGATCTGAGGGTAGAATCTAAAACGTTAATGAGGCGCTCAGTACCATCCTTGATAGGGACGAACTGTTTGGTCACTTGTTCGGTTAATGAAATTTGAATGTCACCTTGAAGTGTATCACCAGTAACCGCCATTTGAGAAGAAGTTCCAAGTTCTAATTGAAGCCCTTTGGCTCCCATAATATCCATATCGTAAATCTTAACCTTAGTATCACTGTTGATTTCTAGCGGTTTTGAAATATGAAACCCAACCAACAAGGCCCCTCCAAACGAAACATCCAAAGTAATTTCGGTCACCTGACCTATCTTGTATCCACTAATGGTTACTGGCTGCCCTACCTCTAAACCGTGGACATGATCATAAAAGGCATAATAATCACGTTTGGCTTTAAAAACATTTTTGCCTTTCAAAAAGTTATAACCCCATGCGAAACAAATGATTGTTGCCAGAGTCGTTAAGCCTATAACCAGTTCTTTACTATATCTCATCTACTATTATTATCTAATCAAAAATACAATTATTTAAGGAGTTCTAGGGCTTCACTGACACCAACCTTAACCTTGTTGTGAACTCCAACCACAAAACAATCATTAAGCCCTTGATTTACAAGCTCTTTTTGGTGTAACTTAACTTCATCAATGTGATGATAATGTCCACTAAAGTATCTGTAAACATCCGCATCAACAAGGTAAAAAACATCCTCTAAACCTTTGAGAGACTCTGCATCTAACTTGGTTGACGAAGTGAATACTTGAACCGTTAAGTAGGTCGAATCATCTGTTCTTTCGTCAACAAGAGGCGACGCGCCCGAAATAACCTCCCGAACTTGCTTCACATCTTTAATGACACCCTCTTGTTCATTTTTATAATCTTTAAAGGCTCTAAAGATCGCCGAAGCCATGTAAGTCTTTCCTTGGGATGTATTCAAAAAATCTTCCTCCTTAGGATTGGTTAAAAAGCCCAACTCAACAAGCACAGATGGCATTGCTACGCGACTGGTCACATACAAAGGTTCTCGCTTGATCCCACGATCTCTTCGATTCACTCGCTCTCTAAATTGCGTCTGAATTTTATCAGCAAGAAGAAGGCTGTTTTTCTCGTACATTTTCTGATACAAAGAAACCTCAATCTGGTATTCCGGACTATTTATATTAAAATTCCCGTAATTCAACTTATCCTCTTCCGTAACAATAACAGGATTTTCTTTAATCGCAACGCGGGATTGCTTCCCGTGATTCATACCCACTACGAAAGAAGAACATCCGTGAGCTCTTGAATCCGTAAACGCATCGCAATGGATAGAAATAAATAGGTCGGCTTTTTCTCTATTGGCTAAGGCCGTTCTTTCATAAAGTTGAGGAAAAGCATCATTGTCACGAGTATATACGACCTCTACATCTGGCATGCTTTCTTCAATATAAGCTCCCAACTTCATCGCAACATCAAGTGTTATATCTTTTTCTTTAGTCGGGTACCTTCCCGTACCTAGATTTCCTGGATCTTTTCCCCCATGCCCTGCGTCAATGATTACTTTATTTACCGCAGTACTGTAATCTGAGGAAAATAAATACGACCAAACAGGCATGGAATAGAGCACAAGAAATATCGCTACAATTCGTTTCACTTCAGGTGGCTTTTTTTAGTTAGTTTTGCTTAATTAGCCAAAACAAAAATAAAAAGAAAATTCACTTTTGTCAGCAAAGTCTAAACATACTCTCTTTTTAGCTTTTTTCCAATGTATTTTTGTGTTTTCAGGTCTATCTGCTCAGCAAACAGATCAGGACACAACTTTGGCCCAGACAAGCTTTCTCCCTTCGGAAGTTCACTACTTTGCAGAGGACTCCAGCATCATCGATCTGAAGGGGAGAAAAGTACGACTATATCATCAAGCAAAAGTTAATTATGAAGACATTGAACTTCAGGCGGAACACATCATACTTAACTGGAATGACAATACGGTATATGCGGTTGGAAAAATTGACAGTACAGGAAAGACTTTCGGGGAACCCATTTTCAAAGAAAACGGAAAGACCTACCATTGTGAAAGCATACTTTACAATTTTAAAAGTAAAAAAGGTAAAATAAAAGGAATGCGAACCCAAGATGGCGAGGGATACATTCATGGGAGTCTACTTAAAAAACAAGCAGACAACTCTATGTTCATTGAAGAGAGTAAATACACAACTTGCTCTGCACATGAACCTCACTTTTACATCCGTGCTAAAAAGCTTAAAATCATTCCAAAAAACAAAATTGTCACGGGGCCTGCAAATCTAGTAATTGCGGACATACCAACCCCCTTATTTGTCCCGTTTGGCTTTTTCCCAATGGAAAATGAAAAGAGCTCAGGTTTTTTAATGCCCTCATACGGGAATTCCACAAATCGAGGTTACTACCTTCGTAATGGTGGGTGGTATTTCACCATCAATGACCACATGGACTTAGCCCTGAGAGGAGATGTTTATACGCGTGGATCCTGGAAACTAAAAAGCCAAAGTGTTTACAAAAAACGTTATGCTTACAAAGGGAATGTTAGCATCAGCTATTCCAAAAACCTACTGGGAGAAAGAGGTTTATCAGACTATCAAGACCAAAGAGATTTTTTCATCAATTGGACGCATACTCAAGATCCAAAAGCACATCCAAATAGACGTTTCAGTGCAAAGGTAAATGCGGGTTCTAGCAGTTTCAATCAGATGAATGCCTACCGAAGTAATGACTACCTAAAAAACACACTTAGCTCCAACGTTTCTTACAACTATTCATGGCTTGACAAACCATTTAATGTTTCGGCAAATTTGAGACACAGCCAAAATACACTAAACAATTCTGTTAGCCTTAGTCTCCCGGACCTATCATTCAATATGAATCGAATACATCCTTTTGAACGCAAACAAGGTTATGGAAATCAAAAATGGTTCGAAAAGATCAGCATGAGTTATAACGTTCAAGCTAAAAATCAAATTGAAACGATTGACAGCTTATTGTTTACTTCCGAGACACTGAAAAAGATGAATTATGGGATACAACACCGAATCCCAATCAGCAGCTCTTTTAAAGTTTTGAACCATTTCAACTTAAATCCTGGAGCAAATTATACGGAGCGATGGTACTTTAACCGTGTTGAAAAATCATGGGACCAAGAACTAAACACGCTTGATAAAGATACCGTTGGAGGGATGTATGCGGTAAGAGACTTCAGCACAAGCATAAGGTTAAACACCAAAATTTATGGGCTCTACCCCATTGAATCTAGAAAAATAGAAACCATCAGACACGTCATAACCCCAAGTATATCATTCAATTACAGGCCTGACTTTAGTGAGGAACAATGGGGCTATTACGACCGAACGGTTGTCGATTCTACTGGAAATGAACAACTGTACTCCTATTACAGTGAAAACATCTACAACAGTGCTCCAATGGGTAAATCAGGCAACATCAGTTTGAGCATTGATAATAATTTGGAAATGAAAGTTAAAACCAAAAACGACAGCATTACAGAATACAAGAAAATTGCTTTGTTTAAGAGTCTAAACTTCCGAGGGAATTACAATTTAGCTGTGGATTCATTTAAATTTTCCAACATTAGCTTTTCAGGAAGATCTGAACTAATCCCGAAAATGAACATTAAGTTTGGTGGATCACTAAACCCTTATCAGATAGACGAAAACGGAAATCAGGTTCATCAATATGCATGGCATAACAAACTCTCTCTAGGTCGATTGACTGATTTTAATTTCTCTGTAAATTGGAGTTTTAAAAGTGTCCATCAAGGAACAACAGCAAGAACTACCGAAAACATCCCCCAAGAGCAGTGGGATATGATTCAAGATTATGCAGATGATTATGTGAATTTCAATATCCCATGGGACATCAGCATGGATTACAAATATAGCTACAGGAAACCCGGCCTAAAAAAATCCATCCGTCAAACGTTTAATGTAAAGGGGAACGTTCGCTTGACAGAAAAATGGAAAGTTGGTTTTCATTCAGGTTATGACTTCGACTCCAAAGAGATTTCATACACATCACTTGACTTTTACAGAGATTTACATTGCTGGGAATTAAGATTCAATTGGATTCCTTTCGGATATCACCAGAGCTATAACCTTAGCATCAATGTAAAATCAAGCATACTGCAAGATTTAAAACTCAACAAACGCATGAGTTTCCTAGACTTTTAGGTAAATTAGTAACTTAATGGTTGATAGATCATCTTGAAACTATCGCATCAGTTTTCAATACAATGAAGAAAAACATAGCCATACTCAGAGGAGGAAATTCATCGGAAATAGACATCTCCTTGAAAAGTGCAGAAGTTGTATACCAGCATATCGATACCAAAAAATTCACACCTCACCTGGTACATATCGAAGGTTCTAACTGGTATGTACTGCAAGAAAACGAGAAATATCCTATCGATAAAAACGACTTTTCCTTCTCAATAAATGGACATAGGAAAACTTTTGACGGTGTGTTTATGGCGATTCACGGAACTCCCGGTGAAGACGGGGTACTACAGGGTTATTTTGACCTTATGAATATCCCTTACAATTGCTGCGGAAGCTTTGAATCTTCCATAACTTTTAATAAAGCGATGTGTAATGCACTTTTAAAACAATTTCAAATCCCAAGTGCTAAGGCTGTCATCATCAATAAGGAAACCGATTACGATCTTGACCGGATTGAAAATCAAATAGGCCTACCTTGCTTTGTGAAACCAAATAGAGCAGGCTCAAGCTATGGGGTTTCTAAAGTTTCTGACAAAAAACAATGGAAAGAAGCATTAAAAAGTGCTTTCAAGCATGACCATCAAATCATCATCGAAGCTTTTGTAGATGGCACAGAGGTTACCTCTGGAGTTATTGAGAAGAATGGAGAGCTGATCGCACTTCCTATCACAGAAATCACTTCTGAAAATGATTTTTTTGACTACGAAGCGAAATACGAAGGGAAATCTCAAGAAATTACCCCTGCAAGAATTCCTGTTGAAAATCGGGATCAAGTTCAATCTCTAAGTAAAACCATTTACCGAATCCTTAATTTAAAGGGTATGGTTCGAATGGATTATATCCTTGAAAACAATCAGCCCTTCCTTATCGAAATCAACACTATCCCCGGTTTGTCGGAAGAAAGTATTATACCCCAACAAGCGCATTGCATGGGAATGAGTCTGAAGGAACTATTCAGTCTATCCATAGAAAATATGTTTGCAAATGATAAAGCCTAAAAAAACGCTCAAAAGAAAGGAGTATAGCCTTGAGCAATACCTTCTAGGAATTGCAAAAGGTGATATTGGCATGTTAGGAAAAGCCATTACCCTGGTAGAAAGTACCAAAAGTGAACACCAGGAGTTTGCACAACAAATTTTGAAAAGAATTACGCCCAAAACAGGTAAATCCATTCGCATTGGAATAACCGGTGTACCTGGTGTCGGAAAAAGCACATTCATTGAAAGCTTCGGTAAAAAAATAACCTCTTTGGGTAAAAAAGTAGCTGTTTTAGCCATTGACCCGAGCAGTGAAGAGGCACGAGGAAGTATTTTAGGTGACAAAACACGCATGGAGCAATTGAGTAGAGACCCCCTTGCTTTCATTCGCCCATCACCTACCTCGGGATCTCTTGGGGGCGTAGCACGCAAAACACGTGAAAGCATATTACTCTGTGAGGCCTCGGGTTATGAAGTCATCATTATAGAGACTGTGGGTGTAGGACAATCAGAAACCTCAGTACATTCCATGGTAGATTTTTTCCTTTTGTTGATGCTACCTGGAGCGGGAGATGAACTTCAAGGAATCAAAAGAGGAATCATAGAAATGGCAGACGCCATAGCCATTACCAAAGCAGACGGAGACCATTTAAATCGATGTAAAGTTGCCGCTGAGGATTACAAAAGAGCCATTCACCTCTTCCCAGCAAAACACAACGGCTGGATCCCAAAAGTCTTACAATGCTCAGCACTCAATCAAGAAGGAATCTCTGATGTTTGGGAAATCATTACATCTCATAATAATCATTGCATCAACAGAGGAACCTTTCAAGAAAAAAGAAACAATCAATCGCGATTTTGGCTGCATGAAAGCATTCAAGAACAATTGGGGAAATCTTTTTACGAAAACGAAAAAGTCAAAACAGAATTAAATCGACTCGAAAAACAAGTCAAAATGGGTACGATAAGCCCTTTTGTAGCTGCCCACAAACTCATTTCCTTATTCCAATCCTTATGAACACACCCTCACAACTTATAGAAGTACTTGATATTGCCATGGCAGGGTTTCGAAAAGAAAACGAATCCTTTGTCATTTCTATTCTAAATAAAAATGAAGAACTCCTACAAGTCATCAACAGAAATATGGCTGAAGAATGCCGAGCAGAAAACGAAACATTTGGAATTGTTTTGGCGATTTGCTTTGATTTGAAAAAGGAAAAAGACGCCTTAGATCGGTTTACACATTCCCATTTTAAATTCGAGTCTATTCCGGCAAAGGACAATAATGAAGAGCTCGCATACTACTTCCTACTCTTGGAAGATGGATCTGAAAAATCAGGAAAAACCATTTGCAATCTGCTAAAAAAAGTATTCCTAATCAACAGCGCACAGCACTTAAACTTTGAAGTCTACGAAGTAGAGTCTTAGGCATGACTCTTTACACAAAGTAAGTTTGCTCAATGTAATGTATCAAGGAGTGAATCACCTTGATGTGAATTTCCTGAACACGGTCAGCAAATTCACTATGAGGAGCTCGAATTTCAACATCAGCATATGCGGCCAACGCACCTCCTGTTTTGCCGGTTAAGGCAATCACTTTCATTCCTTTCTCCCGAGCAGTCTTTGCAGCTTGAATGACGTTTGCCGAATTCCCACTTGTACTAATAGCGACAAGCACATCCCCTTCAAACCCTACACCCTCAACATAGCGAGAAAAAACAGCATCGGATCCGTAATCGTTAAGAACACATGTGATGTGAGAAGGATCTGAAATAGATACTGCAGGCAAAGCGGGTCTATCAGACCTGTAACGACCGGAAAGCTCCTCGGCAAAATGCATAGCATCGCACATAGAGCCCCCATTCCCGCATGTGATCAATTTGCCTCTATTCTTAAAGGCATTTACAATCAAAGCTCCGGCTGACTCGATAGCTTCAATATTTTTATCATTGGCAATAAAGGAGGTTAAAACATCCTGCGCTTCCAAAAATTCTTTACGGATACTATTCATTCCTACTGAGATGATTTGTTAATAATTACACCGTGTAACACACTGTATTACTCTATAAAAGCTGACAAACCTCTTTCTAACCAATCTTTAAAAACATCAACACTTCCATGGTCTTGGTAGTTTGCTGCTTCGATCAAAGGGTTTTCATCGTGATCTAAAACTAAATAATAGGGCTGAGAATTAATCTTGTAACGTTGGACTTGCATCACAGTCCACTTATCACCGACGGTTCGAACCTTTTTCACTTTGCCGGCAACCGTTGTTTCGTAATGTTCTGAAGCTGGTAATTTGGTACGTTCATCGACATACAGCGAAATAATTACAACATCTTCAGACAAGATTTGTTTCACCTCGGAATCTGACCATACTTGTTCCTCCATCTTACGACAATTCACACATGCCCAGCCGGTAAAATCTAACAAAATAGGCTTATCTACTTTACGAGCATGTTCGAGCCCTACCTCATAATCATGAAAAACCATAATGCCCTGTGGCCCTAGATGTTGCCCTTCCTGTTCCAACTTATTTTCATAAGAAACTCCAGCTTGAGTACTTCCAACACCATGAGGTGACTCACTATAATGCATGGGTGGCGGGAAAGCATTAATGAGCTTTAAGGGCGCGCCCCATAAACCAGGAATCATGTATACCGTAAATGCTCCAGTAAGTATGGCAAAGAACAAACGATAAACTGAGACATAAGGTAAATCACTGTCGTGTGAAAACTTCAACTTACCCAACAAATACAGGGTCAATAAACCAAAAATAACAATCCAAATCGCAATGAATACTTCACGCTCTAGCAAATGTGCTTGCAATACTAAATCTGCATTGGATAAGAATTTAAAAGCTAAAGCTAACTCCAAAAACCCCAAAACAACTTTGACCGAATTAAGCCAACCACCCGACTTAGGTAACGAATTAAGCCAACCTGGAAATGCTGCAAACAATGTAAAAGGCAAAGCTATAGCTAATGAAAAACCAAACATACCAACGATTGGTCCTACATACGAACCTCCTGAAGCAGCTTCTACGAGTAAGGTGCCAACGATAGGTCCCGTACATGAAAAAGACACCAGAGCCAAGGTAAATGCCATAAAAAAGATCCCAATCATCCCTCCGCGATTGGAAGCCGAGTCCGCCTTATTAATCCACGAGTTTGGCATTCTAATTTCAAAAGCGCCAAGAAATGAGGCTGCAAAAATAATCAAGAGTAGAAAGAAGGCTAGGTTAAAATAAACATTGGTTGCCATACTGTTAAGAGTCTCCGCTCCAAAGATAGCCGATACGGCAACTCCCAAAATCAAATAAATCAAAATGATGGACACACCGTAAATCATGGCATTACGTATTCCGGCAGCTTTGTTTTCACTCTGCTTAGTAAAGAAGCTCACCGTCATCGGTATCATCGGGAAAACACAGGGTGTTAATAAGGCTATAAACCCACTTAAAAAAGCTATTAAAAAGATACTCCATAAACCTTGATCTTTCGCCTTATTAGAAAGGCTGATCGTTTCGGCAGGAGGCAACTGAACTTCTATATCAACCCATTCAGGTGGCAAACACATAACGTCGTTACAAACCATAAAGCCAAGCTCTCCTTTTAAGGTAACGGTATCTTCTGACAACAATTTAATACGTTGTCTAAAATCAACTCCACCGTCATAGAACTTTAAAATCGTTTCAAAATTCGGATCGTATTTCTCTTGAGATTTTACCTGTGCTTCAACGGCACCTATCAATTCAATCTTATCGTTATCAAAAAAGGTAAAGGTCGTTGGCACAGGGCCTCCCTCAACATCTTGAGCGTACATGTGCCAACCCTCTTCAATTGACGATTTAAGAACGAGGTCAACTTGGTTCTCCTCGAGAACCTCAACATCAAAACTCCACTTTACAGGATCTTGTATCTGAGCAAATACAGAAGTAATCGTGAATAGAGCTATTAAAAAAGCTAAACTATTTTTCATCGTACATCTTTTTCCAATTCAATTTTTACAGACTCAAAAAACTCTTCGGGCCTCTGGGTTCCCACAACATATTCCAAGCCATCTTTATCCGTCAACAAAAGAGCATCCTTACCGCGGGTGTAAAAATGAATACGCCCTTTACGATGCAAATTATATACCGGCCGCCGAACGTAATATTTCGTGTAGCTAATCAGTTCAACAGACTGAATGACTGACAAATCAATTTTCACTTTCCGCGCGGTCCATAAACCAACAAATATCAAACACCCGTTTTGCATCGTTGTTTCTAAATGAAGAACATACATCAACAAAGCAGAAAGCACTAAAGTTGCAATGCCCATGTAAAACAATACATCAGCAGAACGATGGTTTGGTTCAGAGAAATAATAGGAAACAAAGAAAAATAAGGCTAAGATGATTCGCCTCAAGTTAGAATATTTACTGTAGCCCAAGTACTGCTTTTCATGAAAAGCTGTAGATCCTTCCATTTCACGTTCAATTTAGCTGGACAAGGTAAACTTTTTGTGTAGTTTCCACAAGTTTAAAACGCTCATCTATTCGGTGCCCTACAATCCAAATAATCTCATCAGAAGAACACAAAAGCCACACATTTTCTTTCTCGAAAAGACTCATTTTTTGATCAACAAAAAAATCACTGAGCTTTTTCTTACCTCGCATACCCAAGGGCTTAAAAACATCGCCCTTACGCCACCTTCTTAATTCCAAAGGAAATTGAATTTTATCAAAATCCAATACTGCCGAGCCGGAACCCATATTAGGATTGAAATTTTTTGCCTCGTGTACGGAAAAATTCAATCCTACGGGCTCACACAAAATTTTCTGATTCTGTTTGACATAAAAGGATTGCTGAAGTTCTCTCTGTTTTTCTCTCAGCACTAAAACATCTCTATCTTTTAGCAATTCATGTGTACTGCTCGATACAATTTTCCCAGATTCTGCATGAATTAAATTTTCAATCGCCATCCAGTCATTAAAACCGTAACCGTCAATGAAATGAAATAACACATCCAAAGGCGATGGATATTTCAACAACTCAGATAAACTAATCTGATGTGCACTCTCCTTTTTCAGAAACAGTGAATCACGCTGTTTCTCATAGAAAAAAGCTAAATTTTGTGCAGCACTACCGAAACGTTCTGCATTTTCTTGGTAGGTCTTAGAAAGCGACGGATTCAGTTCTTTGAGGATAGGAATAACTTGATGGCGAAGCTTGTTTCGTGCATACTTGACGGAAGTATTGCTACTATCTTCACGAAAAACAAAATCACATTCACGCATCCATGAATCAAGGGCGGTTCTGTCGGTGAATAAAAGCGGTCGAATCAAACCATTCTGATGAGCCAAAATACCGTGCATACCTTTAACTCCAGTTCCTCGAGACATGTTAATTAATAGCGTTTCAATCTGGTCATCCTGATGATGCGCCGTAGCTACATAATCTAAATTGTTGGCTAATCGCAATTCTTCAAACCATGCATACCGCAAATCTCTAGCGGCCATCTGAATGGAAATAGACTTTGAATTAGCATAGTCTTCCGTATCAAATTCATTGGTATGAATGATGATTCCGTATTTGGCACAAACTTCTTTCACAAAAGCTTCGTCACCATCCGACTCTTCACCCCGGAGCTTAAAGTTACAATGTGCTACATGAACAGCAAAACCGGACAACCTAAACAGGTGCAACAAAGCCATAGAATCAAGACCCCCGCTTACCGCAATAAGCAGTTTATTAGCAGGATTTAGACCTATTCTTTCGCAATATTTAAGAAACTTTTTCTGCATACCTTCCCTCCAAAACCTCAAAAAGGGCTTTGGCTTTCACTAAACATTCTTCGTATTCTTTTTCAGCTTCACTTCCCATAGTTATAGCTCCACCTACCATAAAGGAAAGGTACTTATTTAAACTTTGGTATTGTATGCTTCGAATCACTACATTAAAATCAAAGTCTCCATCTGGTGTTATATATCCAACGGCTCCCGAATAAAGTCCTCTTTTAGTCTCTTCAAACTTCTCAATCAACTTCATGGCTCTAATTTTCGGAGCACCTGTCATGGAACCCATAGGGAAAGTCGCGCGTAAAATATCTTTCATTTCTATTGCCTCTCTAAGCGTACAACTTACAGTAGAAATCATATGATGCACTTGATCAAAAGTATAAACACCAAAAAGCTCATCTACGTTCACGGAATCTTTTTCTGCAATACGCGATAAATCATTCCGCACCAAGTCCACAATCATTACATTTTCTGAGCGCTCTTTTTGATTTTCTAATAGCTCCTTTTTAAGTTGCTCATCTTCCACTTTACTTAATCCTCTTCTTCGGGTACCTTTAATCGGCTGTGAAAAAATTCTACCTCCTTCTCTCTTTATGAATCGCTCCGGACTCGCAGAAATTAAATGCGTAGTACCCAACTTAAAATAACAGGAAAAAGGAGCTTTAGATGCCTCATTCAAACTTTTGAAAACGTTTAAGGGATCTAAATCGGTGTTTTCTGCATAAAACTCCTGACAATAATTCATCTCGTAAATATCCCCTCGCTGAATATGCTCTTTAATCTGATTTACATTCTCGATATAGTTGGCTTTAGATACCATGGGTTTGAGAACACTATTAAAACCAATATCTGAGGGCGAGAACGTCGAGAATAATCGTTCTACAGGGAATTCTTTTTGCTCCTTATGATGATAAATGAAAAGCTGGTTGTCTTTATAGTAAAATAAATATTTCGGTAGAAAAAAGTGCAATGCAGGAGCTTGAATTCCATCGCTATTTTCAGAATTCAGACGCTCTAGTCCATTTTTTAAGTCGTAACTCAAACTACCAAAAACCCAATCCTTGTGTTTTTCATGAAAAGCTTGTAAAGCCTCAAAGGCGCCATGTTCCCCAACACTAATCTCATCCATAGAACCTGCAGCAATTACCCATTCAAAAGCATCGCCTTTGGATGTGTTTCCATCCAGAAGTAATAGGTTGACTTCCTTTTTAAAATAATCCAAAAGCACATACTTTAGATCTGTGTTTTGAATTTCAGGAATGTTTGTTTGTAATTGCATTCGCCAAAGTTAGGTAAAATTTAAAGCTCCAAGCTGCATTCAAGAAAACCAATCCTATTAAAAAAGCCTCTCCCCACTCGGTGAGAAGAGGCTTGTATACCTCGTGCTTTTCAACTTAAGTTAAATGTGTAAAGCCCTCTTATCTGTAGCGTCTAAAGCGGCTTCTTTAAATGCTTCCGTAAAGGTAGGATGTGCATGACAAATTCGAGCGATGTCTTCTGCTGAAGCTCTATACTCCATAGCAACAACAGCTTCTGCAATCATGTCGGCAGTTCGAGGTCCAATCATATGCACCCCTAAAATTTCGTCCGTATTGGCATCGGCTAAAACTTTTACGAATCCGTCAGTATCTTCTGAAACCCGTGCTCTTCCACTCGCTTTGAATGGGAATGTTCCAGACTTGTACTTGACACCAGCAGCCTTCAGCTGTTCTTCCGTTTTCCCTACCGCAGCAACTTCTGGCCATGTGTAAACCACACCTGGAATTAAATTATGATTGATGTGAGGTTTTTCACCAGCCATGTGTTCGGCTACAAAAACGCCTTCTTCCTCAGCTTTATGAGCCAACATAGCTCCTCGAACCACATCTCCAATAGCGTATATATTGCTAACAGACGTCTGCAAATGCTCATTCACATCCACACGACCTCGGTCGTCAACTTTAACACCGGCATTTTCAAGTCCAAGTTTTTCGGTAAAAGCTTTTCTACCGACAGAAACCAAGCAGTAATCTGCTGTATAAACCTCTTCCTGCCCTTTTTTATTGGTCGCTTTGACAATCACTTCATCACCATTTCGCTCCACAGAGGTAACGCCGGTGTTGAGGTGAATGTTGAAATTCAAATCTTTCTTCAATACTTTTCGCAACTCCTTCCCAAGAGCCTTATCCATGGCGGGAATTAAAGAGTCTGCATATTCTACTACAGAAACCTCAGCGCCCAGTCGAGCGTATACAGACCCTAACTCTAGACCTATCACTCCACCTCCAATAACAATCATTCGCTTGGGAACTTCTTTTAAACTGAGTGCTTCCGTAGAAGTTATAACTCGCTCTTTATCAAGGGTTATAAAAGGCAATGTAGCTGGTTTAGAACCGGTTGCAATGATGGTCTTTACGGCCTCAATTCTTGATAGCACACCCTCATTATCAACATCAATATGTGAAGCATCGGAAAAAGAAGCCCAACCTTTAAGAACATCAATCTTGTTCTTCTTCATCAAAAAGTCTATTCCGCCACAAGTTTGATCGATGACTTCGTTTTTGCGTTTCATCATTTGAGCAACATTGATCTTAGGTGCATTTATTTCAATACCGTGATTGGCAAAGCTGTGCAATGCATTATGGAAGTGCTCCGAAGAATTTAGCAATGCTTTAGACGGAATACATCCCACATTTAAACAAGTACCCCCCAGGGTATTGTACTTTTCAATCAAAGCTGTTTTCATACCCAATTGAGCGCAACGAATGGCAGCAACATACCCGCCGGGACCCGAACCTATAATGGCTACATCATATTTTTCCATATCCTCTGTTGTGATTTTAATAGCAATTCGACAAAAATACAATTGTTATTTACACAAAGGCAATCTTAAATAGAATATTTCTATATTTTAAAAACTTAAAAACCGATGAAAATTAGGGTTAAGGCCCTGGGAAGTTTAAAATGAATTTTCAACCAATCATTCATATTATAACTTGTATTTTTGAGCAATGATGAAGCACAAACTCCAAGAATTGGCACAACAAATGCAAGGGAACTTGTATTTCGATGATACGTTACGTAAAATATACGCCACGGATGCTTCCTCATACAGAGAATTGCCCCTAGCGGTAGCTATTCCCAAAACCAAAAAAGACTTGAAAAAATTGATTCGATTTGCACAAAACGAATCAACATCCATCATTCCAAGAGCTGCGGGCACCTCCCTTGCCGGACAAGTCGTTGGGTCGGGGATTGTGGTCGACATCTCAAAAGAATTTTATAAAATTATTGAAGTCAATCATGAAGACGCTTATGCAGTAGTCCAGCCCGGAGTTATTCGTGATGAACTGAATCTTCACCTCAAACCCTTCGGACTCTTTTTCGGTCCCGAAACCTCTACTTCCAACCGCTGTATGTTGGGAGGTATGGTCGGAAATAATGCTTGCGGAGCCCGATCTCTCATCTACGGTTCAACTCGCGAACACCTCATTTCGATGAAAGTCATTCTCGCCGACGGGAACGAAACCGAATTCAAAGCATTAAGCCGGCAAGAATTTGAGGCTAAAGCTAATGGAATAGGTACCGTCTCAGAACTCGAAACACAAATTTACAGTCAGGCAAAAGAACTGCTCTCAGATTCAAAAAATCGAGATGAAATCGAAAAAGAATTCCCAAAAAAGAACATTCCAAGAAGGAACACGGGCTATGCATTAGATCTTTTGGCTGATACAAATCCTTTTACCGACACCGAAGAACCGTTTAACTTTTGCAAACTCTTGGCCGGATCAGAAGGCACACTAGCTTTCACTACGGAACTGAAGGTGAAGCTCGTGCCGACCCCACCTGAACACCAGGCATTAATTTGCATGCACTTCAACTCAATCAATGAATCGCTTAAAGCCAATTTGGAAGCTCTAAAATTCAACCCTACAGCTTGTGAACTGATCGATCATTACATCCTTGAATGCACCAAAGAAAATAGAGAACAAGAACAAAACCGCTTCTTCGTCAAAGGGGATCCAAAAGCCATATTGGTGGTTGAATTTTTAGAAGAATCCCAAACACAACTAAATGAAAAAATCAGCAATTGCCTCGATCACTTTGAACAACTAAATCTAGGTCAGCACTTACCTGTTATAAAAGGTGACGACATCGAGAACGTATGGAATCTACGAAAAGCCGGATTGGGACTGCTTTCAAACATCCCCGGAGATGCCAAGCCCGTGGCTGTCATTGAAGATACCGCAGTAGATGTTGATGATTTACCTAACTTTATTAAAGACTTCAACAAAATACTGGAAAAAAGAAAACTTTATTGCGTGCATTATGCCCATGCAGCTACCGGAGAACTTCACCTTCGCCCCATACTCAATTTAAAAACAGAAAATGGGAATCGTTTGTACAAGACCATTGCTAGAGATATATCTCGCCTGGTGAAACAATACAAAGGATCTTTGAGTGGAGAACACGGTGACGGGCGCCTCAGGGGGGAATACCTTCCCTACATGATCGGAACAAAAAACTACCAACACTGCAAAAACCTGAAGAATACTTGGGATCCAAAAAGCATCTTCAATCCTGGTAAAATCGTAAACACTCCTGCCATGAACGAGTCTTTGAGATACATGCCTAACTACCAAACACTCGAATACCATACAGCATTTAACTTTGACAAAGATCAGGGTATACTTCGCGCAGCAGAGAAATGCAATGGGTCTGGAGACTGTAGAAAAACAGAACTCTCTGGTGGCACTATGTGCCCAAGTTACCAAGCAACACGAGAAGAAAAACACAGCACAAGAGCTCGTGCCAACATACTACGTGAAACCTTAAGTGACCCTACTCAAAAGAACCCCTTCCAAAGTAAGGGACTCGCAGAAGTGATGGAGCTCTGTAATTCTTGCAAAGGTTGTAAATCAGAGTGTCCTTCTAATGTAGACATGGCAAAATTAAAAGCCGAATACACCCATCAACTTCACCTAGAAAAAGGAGCGCCTCTAAAAGCCAAGCTGTTCGCTAACATCACTAAAATAAATCAATTGGGATCTTTGTTCCCACAAGTATACAACGCACTGATGAAAAATCCGATCAGCTCGGGTATCGCAAAGAAAATATCAGGTATTGCCAAGGACAGAAGTCTGCCCTTATTACAGAAAACCACTTTGAGCACATGGTTTAAAAACCACCAACAAAAAGGCCCTTTTTCAAAAGGTAAAGTACACCTCTTCAACGATGAATTTACCAATTACAACGATACGCACATAGGCATTACAAGCATCAAACTGCTCAATGCCTTGGGCTACGAAGTTAATATCCCTGATCACTGGGAGAGTGGTAGAACTTTCATTTCCACAGGCTTCCTGGATCAAGCCAAAGCCTTGGCTGAAAAAAATACAACTCTATTAGCTGCGCTCGTCTCGGAAAAACAACCACTCGTGGGCATCGAACCTTCAGCCATTTTAACTTTACGCGATGAATACATCGACTTGGTAAAAGACTCAAATAATGCGAAACAATTGGCTAAAAACACTTTTACCCTAGAAGAGTTTTTAGCGAGAGAAATTGACGCTGGAAAGATCCGCTCCGAGGCCTTTACCGACAAAGCACAACACATTCGACTGCACGGGCACTGCTACCAAAAAGCACTGTCGTCTCTTACGCCTTCTAAAATTGTGTTGGGTCTACCCAAAAACTATAAGGTACAACTCATTCCTTCGGGTTGTTGCGGTATGGCAGGCTCTTTTGGCTACGAGAAAGAACACTACGAAGTCTCGATGAAAATGGGTGAGTTGGTTTTGTTTCCCACCATTCGAAAAGAAACCACCGACACCCTGATTGCCGCTGCAGGCACCAGCTGCCGACACCAAATTAAAGACGGAACACAACGCAATGCCTTGCACCCAATAGAAATTCTTTACAATGCCCTTAATAATGGAACTGAATAAAGACATCTGGAACCAACGATACCTAGACCATGACATGGGCTGGGACATAGGATACATATCCACCCCACTAAAAGCTTACTTTGACCAACTGAGCAACAAAGAACTCCGTATTCTTATTCCGGGCTGTGGTAATGCGTATGAGGCGGAGTATTTGTACCAAAAGGGTTATAAAAATGTAACGCTCATCGATTGGGCACAAAAAGCATTAGACGAATTTCAGCAGAGAAATATGGATTTCCCTGAAGACCAACTCATATGCACCGATTTTTTCAAGCACCATGGTCAGTACGATCTCATTATTGAACAAACTTTTTTTTGTGCTCTAGACCCCAAATTGAGACCCGACTATGTGCAACAAATGAAAAACCTATTGGCTAAAAAAGGCAAACTGGTGGGCTTGCTCTTTAACGACAAACTCTACAGCCATCGTCCTCCCTTTGGGGGCAAAAAAAGCGCGTATGAAAAACTCTTCTCCGAACATTTCACAAATGTAACTATGGAAATCGCCCACAACTCCATCCCATCTCGGCAAGACAGAGAATTATTTCTTCATGTTCAAAACACCTAGAACTTGCTTTTATTAAAACGAGAGCTGCTTAAACTAAATAGCACATACTAAAACACTGATGAAGTCACTAAAACTTCAATAGTAGTAGCTATTTTATCAAAAATCAGAATTCTTAAGGCTTTCATAACAATTTCCCAAATCTAGATTGCAGCAACCAACGAAATGGTTATATTTGCAACATTGTTGCATTATTGTAGCCAAAAAATGAAAATAGCATTACAAAAATCCGATACGATTGGAGCCATTGCAAGTTCACTTTGCGTGGTACATTGTCTCGTTACCCCACTGATATTTATTGCCCATTCGTGTTCCTTAGGGGCTTGTGACACTGCTCCTACCTGGTGGAAAAGCATTGACTACCTATTTCTTCTGATTGCTTTTGTTTCGGTGTACCGATCCACCCAAACCACTTCAAAAAAATTCATGAAACCCTTGTTATGGGGAAGTTGGTCGTTGCTCTTTGCGCTGATCTTAAATGAAAAAATAAAGTTGTTTTACGCTACTGAAACCCTTACGTATGCTGCAGCCTTTACCTTGGCGCTCATACACCTATACAATCTTAAATACTGTCAATGTAAATCCGATAAATGCTGCTCCAATGAATAAAGACCAAATAGAAATTTTAGGCGACAATCATGTCTCTTACAGCGTGGATACTCCATTGCTACCGAATGCTTTTGACAAGTCAGACGAGGAGAAAATCACTGTTATACAGCATCATTTCGCTGCGATAATGGAAGAGCTCGGAATGGATTTAACCGACGACAGCTTGTCAGGTACACCTTTTCGTTTTGCCAAAATGTATGTGAAAGAGCTTTTTTACGGACTAAACCCAAAAAACAAGCCCAAACTCTCTGTTTTTGAGAACAAATACCAATACAAGAAAATGCTGGTGGAACACAACATCACCATCGACTCTTCATGTGAACACCATTTTCTTCCAATCACCGGACATGCCCATATTGCTTACGTTCCGAACAAAAAAGTCATTGGATTGTCAAAAATAAACCGACTGGTCGATTATTTTTCACACCGACCACAGGTTCAAGAGCGGCTTTCCCTTCAAATTCTAAAAGAATTGCAAAAAGTCTTGGAGACGGAAGATGTGATGGTAATGATTACTGCCAAACATCTTTGCGTTTCTTCTCGCGGCATCAAGGATAAAAGCAGCTTTACCACAACTACAGAGTACAGTGGATGTTTTAATAAAGAAGATGAACGAAACAACTTTTTCAAAATCATCCAGAGCGCAACTCAAAAATAACTATCTAAAAAGAAGTGCATACTTTCAGAAGCTTCTGTCGATTCTTATCTTAGCCAGATAAGCAAACCTATTCATGATACAACTGATTGAATGTGTACCGAACTTTTCTGAAGGACGAGACGCAAACATCATCGACCAAATTGCCGATGCTATTGACAGCGTTGAGGGTGTCAAACTTTTAAATGTAGACCCCGGACATGCCGCAAACCGAACGGTAATGACTTTCATCGGCACACCACAAGAGGTGATTGATGCCGCCTTTTTAGGCATTCGAAAAGCTGCCGAGTTGATTGACATGAGCCAGCAAACCGGAGAACACCCTCGGATTGGAGCTGCCGACGTTTGCCCCTTGATTCCTATTTCCAACATTGAAATGCAAGAAGTAGTTGCTTATGCACATCAATTGGGTGAACGAATTGGTAATGAGCTTAACATTCCTGGATACTATTATGAATTTGCTGCTATTAAGAAAGAAAGAAGAAATCTTGCCGTGGTGAGACAAGGGGAATACGAAGGACTAAAAACAAAATTAGCAGATCCAAATTGGAAACCCGATTTCGGTCCAAACGAATTCAAAACAGCCAAAATAACAGGAGCAACAGCTATTTCAGCCCGCAACTTTCTCATCGCATACAACATCAATCTAAATACCTCTTCAACAAAAATAGCGCATACCATTGCTTGTGATGTGCGTGAAAAAGGAAGAATTAAACGAGAAGGCAACAAGAAAGATGGACAGATAATTCGAGATAAACAGGGAAAACCCTTGTGGAACCCTGGTACGTTAAAGCACTTAAAAGCCATTGGATGGTACATCGAAGAATATCAATTGGCTCAAGTAAGCATGAACCTCACCAACATGCTCAAAACACCCATACACACTGTCTTTGAAGAAGTCTCAAAAAAAGCCACATTAAGAGGGGTCAAAGTAACCGGCTCAGAACTGATTGGCTTGATTCCCAAGTCTGCACTTCTCAGCGCAGGAAACTATTTCATCGGAAACAAAGGAAAATCCTCTACGTTTTCAGAGAGAGAGATTATAGAAGTTGCTGTCAATAAAATAGGGCTGAATGCCTTAGCTCCTTTTCACATCGATGAGCGCATCATTGAATATGCTCTGAACGAAGATTTCGGTTCTCAAAGCGATTCACAACCCTAGTAATTGTATAATTCCAATAGTTTTTCCGTAAAGCGATGATTGGCTAAAAAGTCCTCTTCCAATGCAGAGGCAAAAGGAACGGGGGTGTCCAAACTTCCACATCGCATGACGGGAGCATCTAGTACTTCAAAACAAGATTCGGAAATGAGAGCAGACAACTCTCCGCCAATCCCTCCAAAAAGAGTGTCTTCGTGAAGAATTATGGCTTTACCCGTCTTATTAACCGATTTTAAAACCGCTGCTTTATCGAGCGGAACAAGCGAACGTAAATCAATAAGATCAGCCTGAATTTCAGGATGTGCGCCCAAAGCCTTTAAAGCCCAATGAACACCCATCCCATAAGTCACCACGGTCAAATCACGCCCTTCTCTTAACAACTTAGCTTTGCCAAGTGGCAAAGTGTAATAATCCTCAGGTACCTCCTCCGAAAGACTACGGTACAAAGCTTTGTGTTCAAAGAATAATACCGGATTTGGATCTTCTATGGAAGCCGCCAACAAGCCTTTTGCATCTGCCGGAAATGCGGGATAAACCACTTTCAAACCTGGGGTATGAATAAACCATGCTTCATTGGTCTGGGAATGAAATGGTCCAGCCCCAACGCCAGCGCCACAAGGCATACGAACCACAACATCTGAAATCTGCCCCCATCGATAATAGGACTTTGCTAAATTGTTGATGATGGGATTAAAACCTGAAGTCACAAAATCACTGAATTGCATCTCGACAATGGACTTGTACCCGGAAATTGACAAACCTAAGGCGGCACTCACGATGGAAGACTCACAAATAGGCGTATTGCGAATGCGTTCCTTTCCAAAACGATCAACAAACCCTTCGGTTACTTTAAAAACCCCGCCATACTCTGCAACATCTTGCCCCATGAGTAGACTGTTTTCATAACGTTCCATAGACTGCCATAGGCTCTCCGAAATGGCATCCACCATTCTGAGAGTCTTCTTGGAATCCTTTACGGGTTTCTGGGCAATAAATTCATGGGGAGCAAAAACATCCGACAGCTCACGAGCAGTATCTGCTTCCACCTGCTCTTCGCTATCTGCTGATCGAAGAGCTTCTTCAATCTCTAGCTTTACATCTGTCCTACATTGACTAACAAATGCTTCATCTACAACCCCTTCGTTCAACAAAAAAGTCTCATAATTCTTCACAGGATCCTTTTCAGCCCAAAAATCCATCAATTCTTGAGGAACATATTTCATACCTGAAGCCTCTTCATGACCGCGCATTCGAAAGGTCATACACTCTAACAACACAGGCTTAGGATTTTTCTTAAGTTCCGTAGACAACTTTTTGAGGGTGGAATAAACTTCCAAAACATTATTCCCATCAATGCTGTAAGCATCCATGCCGTAACCCACTCCTTTATCTGCAATTCGCTCACAACGAAACTGCTCACTTGAGGGGGTAGACAATCCATAACCGTTATTTTCTATGATGAAAATGACAGGCAAATCCCAAACTGCTGCCACATTAAGTGCTTCATGAAAATCTCCTTCGCTCGTTCCTCCATCGCCAGAAAAAACAGCACAAACCTGCTGGTTGCCTTTCAATTTATTGGCCAAAGCAATGCCGTCTGCCACAGCCAACTGTGGGCCTAAATGAGAAATCATTCCAACAATATGATGTTCTTTAGCACCAAAGTGAAACGATCGATCCCGACCCTTTGTGTATCCCCTCCCTTTACCCTGAAACTGAGAAAATAATTTTGAAAGAGGGATCTCTCGACTCGTAAAAACACCTAAATTTCGGTGCATCGGTAATATGTATTCATCAGAACTCAATGCATTTGCTACACCGACAGATATAGCCTCTTGTCCGATTCCTGAAAACCATTTTGAAACAATACCTTGACGCAAAAGAATCAACATCTTTTCTTCCACCATTCTTGGTTTCAAAATGCTTTGATAAAGTTCTCGAAGTTCTTTGTCGCTGAATGCTTTTCTATTGTATTCTATTCCCATTCAAATTTGTATAATTTAATGAAGCCAAATTATTGAATAAATCATTATTTTAGCAGAGTTAAGGACATATTTTACCAACGAAACATCACTGAAGTCATTCTTCAATGAAAAACCACATCAAACATCTTTTCTTCCTTGCGCAATGCCTGGTGCTTGCTCTGTTATTCTTCGGACTAAGCAGACTCATTTTTTTTGGATTCACCTCAAACCTATTTCCACAAATTTATGAGGATGGATTTTTATGGATTTTTGTTCATGGCCTCCAGTTTGATCTTTCTGCCTTTGCTTACCTGAATATTATTTTCATATTACTTCTTCTTGTCCCTACCCGACAGAGAGAGAAAAAAGTATATCAAAAAGCACTCCAAAACCTATTTATCGGGTTTAATGGTTTGATTTTATTTTTAAATCTTGCAGATATCGTAAATGTTGAGTTTACCGGTAAAAGAATGACATCGGATACCTTGGGATTTATTCTACAAGGTGACGACCTCAATTTTGTAGCTTTAGATTTCATCAAAGATTACTGGTTCCTTGTTCTCATCGCATTTTTAATGACACTTGCTATGCGGAGCATTTATATACTTCTTCAAAAAAACCAGTTCTTCCTACACAGATCTCAAATTACTTGGCCATGTTTCATTGTTTCTTTTTTCGTACTTGGCTTAACCGTTTTGGCCATGCGAGGTGGAACTCAGCTTAGACCTATTAAAAATATTCATGCCAGCTATCATGGACAAGGCAGATATGTTCCTCTCATTCTAAATGCCCCATTCAGCATACTGAGCACACTCAGTGAGAAAGGCCTCAAGGAGGTGAACTACTTTAAGCCTGAGGATATCCCTCAATACTTTGATGCAGTTAAAAAATTTGAAGGAGATACATCCGTTAAAAAAAATGTGGTGGTGATTGTACTCGAAAGCTTTTCACGCGAGTACATAGGATATTACAATAATCATGAAGGGTATACTCCATTTCTGGACAGTTTGATGCAACACAGCACGGTATGTGAAAACGCCTATGCCAACGGAAAAAAATCCATTGAAGGAATACCCGCAATACTTTCAGGCATTCCTGCACTTACCGAAAAACCATACATCCTATCTCAATACGGGACTCAAAAAACAAACAGCATCGCGTCAGTTTTATCGAAAGAATCTTACGATTGCTCCTTTTATCACGGAGGTAATCCAGGAACCATGGGTTTTGATGCATTCGCCAAGATGGCAGGATTTCACTCCTATGTCGATTTAGGTAAATACCCTCATTTTGAAAATGACTTCGACGGGAAGTGGGGTATTTTTGACGAACCTTTCTTCCAATTTTACAAATCAGAATTAGACCTGAAAAAGGAACCTTTTTTTTCAGCCCTATTTAGCCTCAGCTCACACCACCCATATACCATTCCTGATCATCACACAGGTAAATTCCCGAAAGGGGATATTGCCATTCATGAAACTATTGGCTACACCGACTTTGCATTGAGAAAGTTTTTTGAGAAGGCAAAAAAAAGCTCCTGGTTTGAAAACACCACGTTTATAATAACTGCCGATCACACGTTTACAGCCACACACAAAGAATATCAGAATTCTAACGGACTCTACGAAATTCCTCTTATTTTTTACAAACCATCAGATACATTGAGTAAATCTGTCACTAAAATATGTCAACAAACGGATATACTTCCAAGCATCATTGACGAACTGAACATCTCTACGAGTATCATCAGTTATGGCAATTCCATCTGGGAGGATAAAGGTTTTGCAGTCAACTACCTAAACAACCTCTATCAATACATTGAAGAAGGCTACTTGCTACAATTTAATGGAGAAGTAAGTTTGGCTTTATACGACACGCATTCAGATCCCCTTCTCAAAAACAACTTACTTTTAATAGAAAGTATTAGGACACAACGACTGGAAAATAAACTCAAAGCTTTAATACAAGATTACAATTACCGGATGATAAACAATCAACTACATCTTGATGACTAAGAAAAACATACACTTTATCATCAACCCCATTTCGGGAACAGGAAAACAAAAAGACATTCTTCGCAAGATTGAACAAATTATTGACGAAGAAATCTACTCCTGTCAGTTGCACTTTACCGAAAGAAAAAATCACGCAACAGAAATCGCTCAAGAACTGAGTAAATCATCATCTGACATCATTGTCGCTGTGGGGGGTGATGGAACCGTAAATGAAGTTAGTAAAGCTCTGGTTGACACCGAGAGTGTCATGGGCATTATCCCTACCGGATCTGGTAATGGTTTAGCTCGCCACTTAAAAATCCCCAGAAACATTAAAAAAGCCCTCAAGCTTATTAATGACGGAAACATGTGCCGTATCGATACCTGTTCTGCAAACGACCACTTCTTTATTAATGTTTCTGGAATTGGATATGATGGTCATATTGCCCAAGTTTTTTCAAATTCAACGAAAAGAGGAATCAAAACCTATGTAAAACTCATTGCCTCTGAATGGAGTTCCTACACACCAAAAAAATATCGGATCGAAGTAAACAACAAAATAGTTTTTGAGGACAAAGCCTTGTTGGTCAGCTTTGCGAACGCATCTCAATACGGTAATAATGCACACATATCTCCCACCTCAGTTATTGACGACGGAAAACTGGAAATATGCATCATAAAACCTTTTCGGATAAACGAAATACCCAGAATGTTGATAAGCTTGATTAGACAACGACTGCACGTGAATAAAAATGTGCTTACAATACCATGCACAAACGCTAACATCAAGCAGGAAAATGCAAAGGCGCACCTTGATGGAGAACCCATAAACCTTAACAACCAAATAGAACTCAAAATCAAGCCCAGATCTCTAAAAATAATTACGGGTTGTTAAGCAGTAAAATCTCTGATTTCCGAATGATCTAACCTAACTTAAAAAACGGCACAAAAAAACCTCCTAAAATGAGCGATTTTAAAAAGATTCCAAGCATCGATCTTAAAGATTTTACATCGGGAAACCCGAATGAAAAAAAGACATTTGTTAAGCAACTGGGAGATGCCTACGAAAATATTGGATTTGTGGCGGTTAAAAATCATGGTCTCAGTGACAAGCTTTGTAACGACTTGTATACTCAAGTGCAACACTTCTTTAATTTACCCGATGCCCAGAAAAAAGCCTACGAAATTGATGGTTTGGCAGGACAACGAGGTTACGTATCTTTCGGGAAAGAACATGCTAAGAACAGTAATGAAGGCGACTTGAAAGAGTTTTGGCATTTTGGCCAGTACGTCACTGACGGTGACCCTATTGCTGAGATGTATCCGGATAACATTGAGGTTGAAGAACTTCCTCTTTTCAACAAAACGGGTTTCAATGCTTACAGAAAACTCGAAGAAACAGGAAGGCAGCTTTTAAGGGCCATAGCACTACATCTGAATCTTGAAGAAAACTATTTCGAAGGTAAGATTCACAACGGCAACAGCATACTTAGACCCATTCACTACCCTCCAATCAACAAGGAACCCAACAATGCCGTTCGAGCAGCTGAGCACGAAGACATTAATTTAATCACCCTATTAATGGGTGCTTCTGCAGAAGGACTACAAGTTCAAAACAAATCAGGAGAGTGGATTTCTGTGACAGCACTTCCGGATCAAATTGTTGTTAATGTAGGGGACATGCTTCAAAGGCTAACAAACAACAAACTCAAATCAACGACCCATAGAGTCGTTAATCCTGCAAAAGAAAAATGGAATCAATCCAGATATTCCATTCCTTTCTTCTTACATCCGCGTGCGGACACTTCACTGGCATGCCTGGACTGCTGTATAAATACAGACACACCGAAACGCTACTCCGACATTACAGCTGGAGATTATTTGACTCAACGTATTGAAGAATTGGGCTTGACTTAAAATGCTATTCCGATAAGATTGAATGGTTCACGATCTCATCGTCCGTCATCCAATGAACATCAGCAGCAGGTGCCGCATGTATAATAAAGTAGTAAAGCTGCTCAGCATCTCCCTGAGACCGACCAATGGAAAAATACAACGCAATATAAGGTAGATGGTTCTGGTGCCCAACAGGATAATCGGTCGCCTCATTACTTCCATCGGACCAAGAATGTACCCCAATCTTTGTATTCGCGCCCTTTGTTCGTTGAAATCCAGATAAGAAAAAGTCAACACCCCCTGAAGCAACCCATCCGTCATCTTCAATATGGGTATTAATTCCCAAGTCATGAAGACGTTTCATCAAAAGAAAACAAGTCTCATCATCCACTGAACCATCGCAATCTATAATGCGCACTGTGTTTACATCTGGGTAATCCCGAATGATCGAATTAAAATTATCGAAAGAACTACTTCCAATTTCCCCCTTCATTTCAATCGTTTAACCATCGAGTAGAATCTTAAATGGATTGGGAAGGCAACTTTTTATCACTACATCCAGAAAAAAGAAGGGCTAGTACTAAACATTTGAAAATTTTCACATAAACTATTTTGTATTTGTTATTGTATAATTGATTTAGAGTTACTCAAAATTAAGCACACATATCCAACTTACTATTGGTGAAACTCTAATTAAGACGCTTCATGCATTCAATAGATGTTACACAAACTAAATAAGGAAAAGAAATAAACTTCTGATAAAAAACAATTGAAAAGGAGCCTGTCTAACAACTAAATTTGAACCGTATTTGATGAGAATTAAGATAATAACACCACCCGATTAGCACACATTGAAGAATGGAATCATCGGGACACGACAAAAAGCACAGGTTCAATCCCTACCTATACATCAATACTCCCTCTTACTTTAGATAAAGCACAGAAAAACTAAAAAAAACAATCCGCTCATTCACGGAAATTAAAATACACATTCCACAAAAAAAAATGATATATAATGTGAATTTCACTTTTTAAGAAAGATTGAGAGTAATTTTTAAAATCATCGACATAATTTTGAATATCTATGAATTATAATCGAAAATAAATTAACTAAAAAGCCTTATTTTTACGTAATACACTAAAAAAAAACAATTAATCATCAATTTATCCACATTAACACCTTTCAGAACCATAATAATAAAAGAATTCATCAAACAACACCCTACATCACCTTTAAATATTAACCTTACAGAGTAAAAGGCACCTTTGATTTGATATTTTAATTTCTATATTTGGCCCAACAAAAAACAAAAACTAACCAATTACTTTAAAAAAAATCCACATGAAAAAAACGATTTTACTATTAGTTTCGCTTTGTACTTTAGGAGTAAATGCACAAGACTTTAGCTTTGGAGCAGATGTACAGTCTCGTTACGTATGGAGAGGTCTTCAATTCGGAGGCGAAGACTTAAGTCTACAACCAGGTGTTGAATATGCAGCCGGAAACTTTGCTGTAGGTGCTTGGGCAGCCTATTCTTTAGGTGGAACAAATGACGCACAAGAGTTTGACTTGTACTTATCTTATGCTATAAGTGATGCAATCTCAATTGCGGTTACGGACTATTACTTCCCAACAGGAGCTAGCGGACATGACTACCTTGAAGGAGACGGACACGTTTATGAAGCTACATTAAGTGTTGCTGCAACAGATGCAATATCATTATTGGCCGCTGCAAACATTGGTGGTGATGAAGAAGGTTCAACCTATCTAGAAGCAAGTTATGCTGCCGATCAATTCACACTGTTCGTAGGTGGTGTTATCGGTGATGACAACGGATATTACGGTACTACTGGAGAAGGCTTAATAAACGTAGGAATTAGTCTAGAAAAAGAAATTGCCCTGAGCAGCACTTACAGCTTGCCTGTAAACTCTTCATTGGTTCTCAACCCTGACGCTGGAAATGTATTCCTTACCTTTGGATTCTCACTATAAAATCTAAACCAAACATTATGAAGAAAATTGAAACGATTATTAGAAAGTCCAAGTTCAAAGAGGTTCAAGAAGCTTTACACGAGGTTGGCGTAAATTTCTTTTCCTACTGGGACGTTACCGGACTTGGAAATGAGAAAACTGGATTGGTATATAGAGGTGTTTCATACAGCACAAGTGATATTCAAAGAAGACACCTATCTATCGTCGTGAACGATGATTTTGAAGAAATCACCATTCAGACCATACTAAAATCAGCTTCAACGGGTGAAGTTGGAGATGGAAAGATCTTTGTTTCTGATGTTAACGAAAGTTACAGAATCAGAACGGGTGAAAAAGGAACTGAAACCATTAACTAATCATCTAAAAAACTATTAATTATGGAACTTTTAACTACAAACAATGTTTGGATGATGATTTGTACCGCATTGGTATTCTTCATGCACACGGGTTTTGCCTTTCTTGAAGTAGGTTTAACACGTCAAAAAAACACAATTAACATTCTTTTTAAGAACATCTTTATCATCACAGTAGGCCTTCTATTGTACTGCTTGGTTGGCTTCAACCTCATGTACCCTGGTGATTTTAATGGATTCTTAGGTTTCGCAGGATTTGGACTTGATGCCGAAGCTGCCTTAGACCTTACTTACAGTGAAGGCTACACGTACTGGACAGACTTCTTATTCCAAGGTATGTTTGCTGCAACGGCTGCAACCATCGTATCTGGTGCTGTTGCAGAGCGCATGAAGCTAGGCGCATTCATGATCTTTACAGTAATATATGTTGCTTTAATTTACCCAATCGCTGGTTCATGGCACTGGGGTGGTGGTTTCTTATCTGAATTAGGATTCTACGACTTCGCTGGATCTACTTTGGTACACTCTGTGGGTGGATGGGCTGCATTAGTAGCTGTTAGTCTACTAGGTGCTCGTAAAGGTAAATTTGACAAGAATGGAAAATCTTTGGTGATCCTTGGTCACAACATTCCATTAGCTACGGCTGGAGTTTTAATCCTTTGGTTAGGATGGTTCGGATTTAACGGAGGCTCTGTACTTTCTGCAGATCCTGCACTAACATCTCTAGTACTTGTTACAACGTGTTTGGCTGCTGCTGCAGGTGGTATTGCATCGTTCATCTTCTCTAACATCTTGTACAAAAACTTTGACTTGACCATGTTCTTGAACGGTGTTTTAGGTGGTTTGGTTGGTATTACTGCGGGTGCAGACCAAATGAGCCCAACAGATGCGATTCTAATCGGTGCTATTGCGGGTGTTCTTATTGTTCTTGCCGTTGCTTTGATCGACAAATTAAAATTAGACGATCCTGTAGGAGCAATAGCGGTACACCTTGCTTGTGGTATATGGGGTACTCTAGCTGTAGGGATCTTCGGTGAACTTGCAGGATGGGAGCAATTCTCAACTCAGCTTATCGGTGTAGCTTCTTACGCTCTAATTTGTATCGTATCATCTTACCTAATCTTCTTTACGCTGAAGAAAACTTCAGGTATACGAGTTAGTGAAAAAGAAGAACTTGAAGGTTTAGATCTTCACGAACACGAAATGAATGCTTATGCAGATTTCAGAATGAATGAACACTAAAATTCAAACGTTCTAAACTGTTTCGTTAATACAAAAATTGCCCTCGCTGTTGCGGGGGCTTTTTTTTAATTTTACTCTACGAAACCAATAATATAGTCGTAAAACAAACCATAGAAATTCAAAAAAAATCACGAGGCAATTGGTTTCGAAGCAATAATCTAAAACACCAATCTTGTGTGTAAAAAACACACATATAGGCGCTTTAAAATACAGAAACAAACAAAAATCACACCGACACAAAATGATGAGGTGAATGGTTCTAAAGATTTTAGGATGAATGAACATTAATTGTTATTTTTGCAAAAGTTAATTTTAGTACAAACTTCAAACGTAATGGATGAGAGATCAAGGATTATATCTTAGCGAATTTGAGAGAGATAATTGTGGAGCAGGATTTATATGTAACCTACATGGGAAAAAGTCTAACGACATCATCCACAATGCGCTCGAAATTCTTGTAAAACTTGAGCACAGAGGAGCTGTGAGTTCCGATGGGAAAACGGGTGACGGTGCCGGTATACTAATTGACATTCCACACGAATACTTCAATCGGGTCTGTGAATTCGATTTACCTGCTCCTAAAGAATATGCCGTTGGAATGGTTTTTCTACCAAAAAGCTCAAACCAGTTTAAGATATGTACTGAAATCTTTGAAGAAGAATTAACAAAACAAGGCTTAGAGATATTAGGATGGAGAAAAGTTCCTGTAGACACCTCTAGTTTGGGTAGAATTGCTGCGAAAACAGAACCTAGAATTTCTCAATTATTCGTTGGTAAAAACGGAAAAGAATTAACCGAGTTTGAATTCAACGCGAAATTATTTGCCGCAAGAAAAATATCCGAAAATCGCATAACAGACTCAAAACTTGGGGAACGCAACTACTTCTATCTTCCGAGTTTCTCTACCACAACCATCATTTACAAGGGACTTCTTATCCCTGAAGATATCGGTCGGTACTATAAAGATTTAAAAGAACCAGATGTGGTAACTCGTCTTGCCCTGGTTCATCAACGTTTTTCCACAAACACCTTTCCTTCATGGGACCTGGCACAACCCTTCAGGTACATGTGTCACAACGGTGAAATCAACACACTTCGTGGAAACGTCAGTAGAATGAGAGCCAGAGAAGAGCTGATGGAAAGCAACTTGTTTGGTGAAGATATTAAAAAACTATTCCCGATTGTATACGACGGCAAATCCGATTCCTCCTCCATGGATATGGTGGTTGAATTGATGGTCATGACCGGAAGATCTCTTCCTGAAGTTATGATGATGATGGTGCCTGAAGCTTGGGAAAAAGACGACACCATGTCGGCAGAAAAGAAGGCTTTTTACGAGTACAACTCGTGCATCATGGAGCCCTGGGATGGCCCCGCTTCCGTACCTTTTACCGATGGGAATTTCATTGGAGCCTTATTGGATCGAAATGGTTTACGCCCTTCGAGATATACCGTAACCAAAGACGGTTATGTGATCATGTCTTCGGAAATTGGTGTGATTCAAGTAGCTCCCGAAAACGTAGTGAAACACGGTCGACTGGAACCTGGTAAAATGTTCTTGGTAGACATGAACGCAGGTAGAATCATTGAAGATCAAGAAATCAAAAGTGACATCATCTCTAAGAACCCTTACCAAGAATGGGTGAAAGAGCATTCACTTCCACTGTCTGAAGTTCCATACACCAACAATATTTGCCCGGTTGAAGTTACAGACTACAATACGAGACTACGGTTGTTTGGCTACACCCGAGAAGATCTTTCTACCATCATTAACCCAATGGCTAGTAGTGCAAAAGAAGCAATTGGATCTATGGGTATCGATATCCCTTTAGCGGTATTGTCTAACAAAACTCAATTGTTGTACAATTACTTCAAACAACTCTTTGCACAGGTAACCAATCCTCCTTTGGATGGAATACGTGAAGAAATCATCACAGACATTAGCCTTGCTATTGGTAGTGATCGAAATATATTCGACATCATCCCGGAGCAAGCTGTTAAATTACGCATACAGAATCCTGTAATTTCGAATGCGGATCTTGATAAGATCAAAAACATTGAGCACGCGAACTTCAAGTCCATATCCGTACCAATATTATACGATATTGAGAAAGGAGTAAACGGATTAGAAAACGCTTTAGACGCCATACTCAAAAAAGTTGAGGATGCGGTAAACGAAGACGTCAACATCGTTATTTTATCTGATCGTGGTGCCGATGATAAAAACGCACCTATTCCTGCTCTTCTCGCATGTTCGTATGTACACCATTCCTTAAACAAAATTGGACGTCGATCTAAATTTGGAATCGTTCTCGAAACGGCAGAAGCAAGAGAACCGCATCATTTTGCAACACTTTTCGGATACGGAGCCAGTGCCATCAACCCATACTTGGTCAACGAAATAATTCGCAATCAAGTTAAGAAAGGGGTGATCAAAGAAATTGATGAAGATAAAGCAGTACAGAATTTCAACAAAGCAATTGGTAAAGGGCTATTGAAAATCATGAACAAGATTGGAATCTCGACACTCCACTCGTACCGTTCCTCTCAGATCTTTGAAATTCTTGGTCTAAACAATGCTTTCTCCACAAAGTATTTCCCATTTACACCAACTCGAATCGGTGGAATTGGCCTGTATGAAATTGAAAAGGATATTGTACAGCGGTATGAAAATGCATTCCCTAAAACAGATGTAAGCAACAACTTAGATCTTTCTATGGGCGGTGATTACCGATGGAGAAGAAATGGAGAAAGACACATGTTCAACCCAACAACGGTTTCAAAACTGCAACAAGCCGTTCGGACTAAAAGCTGGGAAAGTTTCAAGATATACTCCGATGAAATCAACAAGCAAAGCAAGAATTTAATGACCTTGAGAGGCATGTTTGAGTTCAACAACTTAAATCCTATATCTATTGATGAAGTAGAGCCATGGACAGAAATCGTAAAACGTTTCAAAACAGGAGCCATGTCCTACGGATCGATCAGTTCGGAAGCACATGAGAACCTCGCCATCGCTATGAACAGAATTGGCGGTAAAAGTAACTCTGGTGAAGGGGGTGAAAATCCACTACGTTTCAACAAAGAAGCGAATGGTGATTGGAAAAACAGCGCCATAAAACAAGTCGCATCCGGTCGGTTTGGTGTAACCAGTCACTACCTAACGAGTGCCAAAGAGATTCAAATCAAAATGGCTCAAGGAGCAAAACCTGGAGAAGGTGGCCAGTTGCCTGGAGAAAAAGTATTCCCATGGATTGCGGAAGTCCGTAACTCAACACCCTATGTTGGTTTAATTTCTCCGCCTCCACATCACGACATCTATTCCATTGAAGATTTAGCCCAGCTTATTTTTGACCTTAAAAATGCCAACAGAGAAGCTCGAGTGAATGTAAAACTCGTATCCAAAGTTGGTGTAGGTACCATAGCAGCAGGGGTAACGAAAGCGAAAGCAGATGTTATACTGATCTCCGGATTTGATGGCGGTACAGGAGCCTCTCCTCTAACCTCACTCAAGCATGCGGGTTTACCGTGGGAGCTTGGTCTTGCTGAAGCTCAGCAAACACTTGTAATCAATAATTTGAGAGGACGCGTTGTTCTCGAATGTGACGGTCAGTTAAAAACAGGTAGAGACGTTGCCATTGCGGCATTACTAGGCGCTGAAGAATTTGGATTTGCAACAGCTCCACTGGTTGCGTCAGGATGTATCATGATGCGTGCTTGTCACTTGAATACTTGTCCTGTAGGTATTGCTACGCAAGACCCTGTTCTTCGTAAAAACTTCAAAGGAACTCCAGAACATGTGGTTAACTACATGTACTTCGTTGCCGAAGAATTGCGTTCAATTATGGCGGAACTTGGATTCAGAACCGTAAAAGAAATGGTGGGTCAGGTACAAAAAATAGATGCCTCTAAAGCTACAGACAACTACAAAACAAGAGGTCTTGACTTGTCTGCAATTTTACATCGCCCTGAAGGCGAAGGCAGCCACATCTTGTCGAATACTGAAAAACAGGATCACGGCTTAGAAAATGTGTTGGACATGACGATTAACAGAGATGCTAAAGCGGCCATCGAACACAAAGTTCCAACAGAATTAAACTACAAGATTCAAAATACAGACCGGACGGTAGGGGCCATCATCTCCAATGAAATTTCTAAAATTCACGGAAAAGATGGTTTGCCTGAAGACACACTTAAACTCAACTTCTCCGGTTCTGCCGGACAAAGTTTTGGAGGCTTTGCAGCCAAAGGTGTTACCATGACTGTTGAAGGTGAGACCAACGATTATCTAGGAAAAGGTTTATCAGGTGCTAAGATCATCATCAAAAAACCGGCTGTAGCCGACTTTATTGCCGAGGAAAACATCATTACCGGTAACGTAAGTTTCTACGGAGCCGTTTCTGGCGAAGCGTACATCAACGGTATTGCTGGTGAACGATTTGCCGTGCGTAACTCAGGTGTTACTACTGTTGTTGAAGGTGTTGGTGACCACGGATGTGAATACATGACCGGAGGGAAAGTTGTTGTTTTAGGAAAAACAGGAAGAAACTTTGCCGCAGGTATGAGTGGTGGTATTGCTTTCATCTACGATAAAGACAAAACGTTCGAGAAAATTTCCTGCAACCCAGAAATGGTTGACCTTGTGGACTTAACAAAAGAAGATCGAGCAGAACTGAAAGCTTTGATTGAGAAGCATCAAGAATACACAGATAGTGCTTTGGCAACAAGACTTCTAGGCAACTGGGAAAACGAAATCAAAAATTTCATAAAAGTCTTTCCGACAGACTACAAAATAGCTCTAGAGCGAATAGAGAGAGAAAAAGAACAAGCACAGAAAACAGCATAATTATGGGACAGTTAGGAGGATTTAAAAAATACGAGAGACAGAACGAAAATAATGAAGCTGTAGGTAAACGTCTGAAAAATTACAAAGAGTTTACCATTGCCTTAGACAAAGAAAAGCAACAAGAACAAGGTTCTCGTTGTATGGATTGTGGAATCCCTTTTTGTCACAGCGGCTGTCCGTTAGGAAACTTAATTCCCGACTTCAATGACATGGTGCATCAAGGAGAGTGGAAAAAAGCATTGGATATTTTACATGCGACCAACAATTTCCCTGAATTTACCGGAAGACTTTGTCCTGCTCCATGTGAAAAAGCTTGTGTTCTCGGTATTATTGATGATCCTGTTTCCATCGAAGAGATTGAAAAATCGATTGTTGAAAGAGGGTTTGAAGAAGGATGGATTGTTCCACAGCCTCCAAAAACCAGAACGGGTAAAACCATTGCTGTCGTAGGTTCAGGCCCTGCAGGTTTGGCTGCCGCGCAACAATTAAACAGAGCCGGACACCTCGTTACCGTTCTCGAAAGAGACGATGAGATTGGTGGATTGCTTCGTTACGGAATCCCTAACTTCAAAATGGAGAAAGAAATCATCGATCGTAGAATTGCGATTCTTGAAGCGGAAGGAATCCTCTTTGAAACCAATGCCAACGTAGGTGTTAATTACGAGGTTTCTAAACTGGATGAATTTGATGCCGTTGTTCTTTGTGGTGGAGCTACCATTCGTAGATCTTTACCTGTAAAAGGAATCGACAGCAAAGGAGTGGTTCAAGCCATGGACTTCTTAACGCAACAAACCAAAGAATTATTCGGAAAAGAAGCTGAAGGAGAACGCATCAGTGCCAAAGACAAGCATGTCATTGTGATTGGTGGTGGTGATACGGGATCTGACTGTATTGGTACTTCAAATCGTCACGGTGCAAAGTCGGTTACCAACTTTGAAATCATGCCGAAGCCTCCAATGGATAGAAGCGAAAACACACCATGGCCTTATTGGCCACTTCAGTTGAAGAGTAGCAGCTCTCACGAAGAAGGCTGTGATCGTAACTGGTTGATCAACACCAAAGAATTCATCACCAACGACAAAGGTGCGTTGACGGCATTAAAAACGGTTGAAGTAGAATGGGTTTTAAAAACCGGAGAGAGACCGCAACTGATGGAGAAGCCCGGATCCGAGAAAATTTGGGACTGCGACTTGGTTCTTTTGGCCTTAGGTTTCACAGGAGCTGACAAAACAATCAGCAATCAGATGGGCTTAGAAATGGACCAAAGAACGAACTACGTAGCTAACGAAAGCTATCAAACAAACAATCCAAAGATTTTCACTGCCGGTGATATGCGCAGAGGACAATCCCTCATCGTTTGGGCCATTTCCGAAGGTAGAGAAGCCGCCAAATGTGTAGATACGTTCTTAATGGGTAGCAGTAGCTTACCCTCTAAAGGAGATCAAGATCTATTGAGTGCATAAGTCAAAAAAGCGATTTTTATTGCTGTTTGAATAAAACCAAAAACCTGAAAACAATCCTGTTTTCAGGTTTTTTTATTCGCAAGTAAAATTCATTCCGTTCAGATCATCATTGGTGATGGTGAAAACAAGTTCTCCATGAACAACTTCTACACCTTCTACATCTAACACTTTATCATAAGCAATAACCTCCCAAGAGTCGTAATTGAAAGGACTGTTGATGGTATCGCCAAAGTAGCCTGATGGACCCATCCATTCGTTTATGACTTCGTCACCTACATATAATTGATATTTACATGACTCATTATTGAATGGATAACTGTTGTAAATAGAAATACAATTCTCTACAAAATCAGATTCTTCTTGACCGTCATGTGGCTTTGAAAAAAAATAACCTTCAGAAATTCCAAGACTTTTGGCGTTTGGAGCTATAAATATGGTATCTATTTTTAATACAGGCGTACCTTCTACATTTGTCTTTAAAGCGTAAAATAGCCACTTTATTTCCTGATCAGAGTCATTTTTAATGGCCTGCGTATAAACAGGATCAATAATCGTAATTTCAGGATCACAACTGGATAAATTAAGGCCAATCAGTATAACGATTAAAGGCAAGATCAACTTGTTCATCGTGTATGGCTTTAGTTTTTAATTTAGCAATCAGTTTCTCAAAAGTATCAGTGTCTTTGGTCAAACAAGTAAATATATCGGCGATACTAATATCAGAAATACCATTGACTAACTTAAGAAATCCAGGATTAAACCAAAGTTCATTATCCTCAAACCACCACCAAAAATCATCAAAATCCTTTGATACAAGATTTAATTCTTCCCTAATAAATAATGCACTTATGTAATTCCCCCACATTTCTCCTACACCGCATATTCCGGAATTGTAACCATGTCCGTCTCCGTAGGGATTGCTGCCGTCTATTTTTCCATAAGTCATGATGTAATTGATGAACTTAATCCAATAACTACTTCCTACTTTCCTAAAATGCGAAGCATGTGCAAGTTCGTGAAAAGTAACCGAAAACACCGTCCTTGTCCCCTGGCTTGAATTGGCTTTTACAATCACATCAGTAAGCACCAAGCGAGTAAGTAACCACAATCCATTTATTGGGACTGAGAGTGTTGCTTTTCCCAAAAAAGAAATCAAATCAGAATTTGTTCTGAAACCTGCCCAGCTCCAAGTGCGTCTCATCATAGGTGCGGCCCCTCCACCTGATTGTTTATTGGCAACAATTCTTAGATTGGAATGCGGTTTCCCGATTCCAAACTGTTCACAATAATCAAAATATTTTACCGTAGCATTATTTACCGTTGACCACCGCCATCCTTTTGAATTGGTGTGAAAGTTGATGCTATGACCGTGCTTGCTATGTTTACCTGCCTTGTACCTTGCAGATGAAACACTTACGGTAGAAGGCCATATCTTAAATCCTTTTGTGTTTTTAAATACCACCGTATATCGAACACTGCGTCTGTAAGATTTATTTACTTGGTAATATCCTTCAGAATTTGTCCAACCTTTTGCCCATTTGAACCAACGCCTGGTTTTTACTTTTACACCTGCAACAGGGTCTAATTTTCTTGTAGATGTATTGTAAACCCTTATGTGCCCCTTTGGTCTCACCCGACGTCGACGTCTATGGAATGAACTTTGAGATTCATCCTCATCTAGTTTCTCATAATTATCGGTCATCAAAAGAGCTTCATCCTCCAAATCGTACAAAAAATTCATCGAAACCCCATTGGTTCCCAATCTTTCATCTGCTTCGGATTCTTCAAACAAAAAAAGGTCTTCTAACTTCTCATAAGTTATGTGCGGATGAAACGAATACGCTTTTGGTACTGAAGTATAAAACCACTGAGCCTCGTCTGTAATTGTCGTTTCATCCACATAATGGTCAACATCTTGTTCTATTTCAACATCCAAGGGAACTGTAGACAGATTGAAAGAATCTGCCAACAACAAATTCTTTTGAGCGTCATTTTCAATCAAAAATCTGACATAGTAATCCGTAAGCTGAATATCCATGGAATCACGCAATAATCGTGCTTCATAAGAAACCCTTTGGCCTTCCTGCTTTTCCATCAAGCTGGCATAAGCCTTTCTCATATTGTCAACCGAATAAGGGTTTTTCAGCTTTTTCCCGACAACAGTAATTTGTGGCTCGGATTCGGTGATACCTGTATCTTTCCTGCAGGAAACAAAGCAAATCAAACCTACAAGGCCCATGCACCCTAAGATTTTTCTAATCATCATAACTTAAGACTTTATGTTTGGCTAAATCATTATATAAAATCAAGAGTATAGGGATTGCATGCTTTTGGCATAAGTGATTTCACCCTTTTTTTATAAGTGAAGTCACTCATTTTGATGGGGGAATGAAGAAAAGTGAATTGGTACGGCATCTACGGAATAGATGAGTGAGATTGGCATATTAGAGAAAACCGTCAAAGTATAGGACAAAAAAAAAGCCTTTTTACATTGCTGTAAAAAGGCTTTAAAAGGGCGGCGACATACTCTCCCGATGTTACTCAGTACCATCTGCGCGGATAGGCTTAACTTCTCTGTT
>Ga0206127_1000311_pt1 | contig 62880 bp, 58 predicted proteins | sample Helgoland_Spring_6_FD_148646 | JGI IMG/M metagenome (GOLD analysis project Ga0206127, IMG submission 148646) | Pelagic subsurface seawater microbial communities from Kabeltonne, Helgoland, North Sea - Helgoland_Spring_Bloom_20160419_1 | ecosystem: Environmental > Aquatic > Marine > Epipelagic ...
AATTAGGTGTTCTTGTGCCATAACCTAAAACTGCCCGAGCTTCCCAATTATTCTTAAACAGTTGTCTTGCACTTAAAGAATAATAAAATTGGTTGCCAAATAAATTGGTGAAAGATGCTCTTAAACCAGGTTTAACGGAGAAGTTTTCTGTGAAGTCAATTTCTGAAGATGTAAATACGTCTATATTGGTCAATGTATTGCTTACACCCGAAACTTCGTTGGCAATGGTCACCCCAAAAGGAGATCCAAAACCTTTTTCATTAGTGACCTCAAAACCTGCTTGTAATTTAATTTTTTGTGTATTGATTAAATTGCTAAATGTTCCTCTAGAAAACCAAACCTCTTTAGACAAAAATGTCCCTTTTTCGATATTTTCCTTTAAATCTTCTCTAATAAAATAAGTATATGATTCTCGTGATTTTTCTTGTTTTTGATAGGAAACAGAAAGATTGTAAGGCACATTACTAAGACTTCCTGATAAATTTAAATGATGTACAAAACGCTTGTTGTTAAAACGTTCATCTAAAGATGAAGGATTACTTGTTAATGTTTCTGGGATGAAATTTGTTCGTACAATTGAATCATACCTAAAAATATCCTCATTTAAGTAATCAAATTTATAAAAAGCAGTATGTTTTTTCCCTTTATGGCTAAGTAATAATTTTATAAAATTCTGACTTTTAGGCAACCACCTATAACCTCTAGATTCATCATCAACATCATAATATTGTCCTTTTAAATCTCCTAAATATCCTCTAAAATCATTTCTATTGAATGAAACATTTACATAATTTTTTTCTGTAAGCTGATGACCTATGTTTATAGATTGTATGTGGCGTCCTTGATTAAAAAATTCGTATTCATTTCCTACAGTTTCCTCTTGTAAAAATGTTCTAATTTCCCAATCTAACTTTGTTTTCTTTTTGGTAATAATATTTAATACACCAGCTAAAGCATTGGCTCCATATTGCACACCCATGGCTCCTTGCACAAGTTCAATTCTTTCTACATCATCTAAATTTATTAACGTTAAATCAGTAGCATTCCCAAAGCCTTCTTCATTAATAATGGGTATATTATCAATTAAAACTTTAAAGTATTTACCATCTAAGCCTAAGACATTAATATCAGATTTTCCATTAGAAGTATTTTGAAAAACATCTATATTTAAAATCTGACTTAACAAGTCAGCTAAATTATTTCCAGCTCGTCTCTCAATATCTTTGCGAGTAATTACTTTTACTTCAAAAACTGATTTTTTAATAGATTGTGGTTTTAATTGACCAGTTATTACAACTTCGTCTAACAAAGTAATATTTGAGGAATCTTTTTTTATCTCATTTTCTTGTGCCTGAAAAGAGATTATAATAAGTGAAAATAGAAAGGATATTTTTTTATTTAGAAACATTCTTAATAATTTTCTGCAAATATATATCCTTATTTTAAATCAATCTAAATAAATTTTATATTTTTGTAGAAAATAATTAAACATCAAAATAAATTTCAAAAATGAAAAATCTAACAGTTGGTATTTTATTACTATTTATATCTATCTCAATAAACGCTCAAAACAAAAAAAGCAAAGACAAAAATGCTATTAAAAATATGTGCGGTTGTTTTGAAGTAACATTCAATTTTGCGGAAACATTTAACTACAGTTCAGACGAAGACTACAAACCTTCCAAAAATAAAATAAGTAAAGGTTTAGAATGGGCTCAATTGGTTACTGATGATAAGGATAAGATATCTATTCAGCATATATTACAAGTTGGGAACCCTGCAGAACCTATGATTGTTAAACATTGGAGACAAGATTGGGTATATCAAAATACAGATTTTTATATGTATAACGGAGATAATAATTGGACATTTACTGAAAAAGATAAAAAAGATGTAAAAAAACAATGGACACAAAAAGTATATCAGGTAGATGACAGTCCACGTTATGAAGGCTCAGGTTCTTGGGTTCATGTAGATGGAAAAAGTTATTGGGAAAATAGAACTACAGCTCCTTTACCAAGAAGAGAATACACGAAAAGAAGCGATTACAACATAACTTTAAGAGGAAATAGACACGAAATCACAGATTTTGGTTGGGTTCATGATCAAGATAATAGTAAAATTATTCGCAAAGCTGGGAAAAAAGATGTTATTCTAGCCAAAGAAAAAGGCTATAACGTTTACAAAAAAGTAGCCGACAGCAGATGCAAAGCTGCTGAAGATTGGTGGATTGCTAATACTGATAAATGGCAATCTGTAAGAAATAAATGGGATGAAGTTTATGGCAGAAATAAAGACTTATCCTTATCTGCAAAAGTAGACAATATGCCATTGTACAAACATTTGTTTACAGACAAAAAAATGAATGAAGAAGAAATGGCTGCAATCATTGAATCATTTGTAAAAAAATAGAAAGATGAAATATTTAGTTTTCGTTTTTACGATCTTAATTAGCAATCTAATCTGCTCTCAAGAAAATAATATTTTTCATGATAGAGATTTCTGGAAAACCAATCCAACGATTGCAACCATAGACAAAAAAATTGCTGAAGGTCATGATATTGCTGCCTTAAATAGTTATGCTTTTGATGCAATAGTTTACGCTCTTCTCGAAAAAACAGAAAATAAAACAATTCAATACATACTTTCTAAACCAAGCAACGATGTTAATAAAAAAACACACGATGGCAGAACATACATTTTCTGGGCCGCATATAAAAATAACATAGAAATGATGAAATATGTTTATGAAAAAGGTGCAAGAACAGATATTGTGGATACTCATGGATACACGTTTTTAAATTTTGCCGCTTCAACAGGACAAATAAATCAAGATTTATATGAATATTCATTCAAAATTGGTGCGAATATTACAACAGAGAAAAACCATAGTGGTGCAAATGCACTACTATTAATAGCACCGTATTTAAACGATTTTAAATTAATTGATTACTTTATTTCTAAAGGAGCTTCTTTAGAAGATAAAGATGATAAAGGGAATGGAATTTTTGAATATGCCGCAAAAAATGGAAATATCAATTTCTTAAAAGCACTAATTAGACATGGGGTTTCCAAGGGTAAAAATGCCATGATATTTGCCAGTCAAGGTTTACGAAGAAAAAAGAACACACTTGAAACTTATAGAGCGCTAGAGGGATTAGGAGTTGAGGTAAATATAATAGATAATAGAGGAAGAAACCCTTTACATTCTATTGCTTACACCACAAAAAATCTAGAAACCTATAAGTATTTTATTGATAAAGGTGTAGTCGTTGATTTACAAGATAATGCAGGAAATTCTCCTTTTATGAATGCTACAAACAGTAATACTTTAGAAGTTGTACAATTTTTATCAAAATATGTTAAAGATATAAATGTTAAGAACGAAGATGGCAAATCTGCATTATCATTGGCCGTAAATAGAAATTCAACAGATGTCATCAAATTTTTAATTCAAAAAGGTGCTGACATTAATACAAGAGACAAAAATGGAAATACATTGTCATATTATCTTATCAATAATTTTAGAGCAAAAAATACAAAACGTTTTGAAGACAAATTATCACTATTGCAAAAAACTGGCTTGGTAATTAATGAAATTCAAAATACTGGAAATACTTTATTACATATCGCTACCGAAAGAAATGATTTAGAATTATTAAAGAGACTTTCTAGTTTCAATATTGACGTAAATATAAAAAATGATAATGATCTATCAGCTTTACAAATTGGAGCGATGAAAGCCAAAAATGATAAAATTATAAAATATTTAATCAGTATTGGTGCCGATAAAAATGTAAAAACCAATTTTGAAGAAACTATTTATGATCTAGCATCAGAAAATGAAATTTTACAAAAAAATAAAACAAATATTAACTTTTTAAAATAAAATAAACATATGAATTTTAAAAAATTTATATCAAAATGCTTTTTCTATAGCTTCATTATTTTTGCTTTGTATAGTTTTAAAGAATCTGTAACAAAATCACCTTACAAGTGCATGATTCAAATGAAAAATTATACTGGAGAAGGTGCTTACATTGTCATTTCATTATTAAGTCCTCAAGGAGAATATGAAGAAACACTTTATGTACAAGGTGATGACGACGAATGGTACTTTGATATTACAGAGTGGTGGGCTTTTCAAGGTAAAAAAAGAGCGAATATAGATGCTATTACTGGAGCAACAATAAGTGGCGGAGAGCGAAATATTAGCGTGATTCAGATTCCAAATGACAAGCTAAACCAAGGTTATAAAATTCGTTTTGAATGCGCTGTAGAAGACCAAGAATATTATAAAGATGATGTTGAGTTTGAATTAACGTCAGAAAATATAAAATCTAAAATTGAAGGTAAAGGCTTTATACGTTATGTACGAATGATGCCACAATAGTAGAATTTCATTTTTTCACTGATTTTCACAGGTAATGATTCTATAATTTAAGTTGGATTTTAATATTATATAAAATAATACCTGTGTTAATCGTGATTTTTTTCCTAAAAACATATAAATGATGATTTCAATTTGGAGGTTAAGCCATCTATCACTTGCTATCTCCTCTGCTTTATTTATACTTATAGCTTCTATAACAGGAATTATTTTAGCCTTTGAGCCAATATCAAATCAGCTAAAATATACGACTCCTGATGTAACTAATGTTTCTATTGCTGAAACTATAAAAGCTTTAAATAAAAAATCAGATGAAATTATTGCCATAGAAATTGATGAAAATAAGTATGTTGCTGCAGATATAATTACAAAAAAAGGAAAAAGTGAACAATTTTATATCGATCCAAAAACAGGCGAAAAAGTAGGTGAAATTATTCAGAAAAATCCGATTTTTGAATTTGCTACAAATTTACACCGTTCATTATTTTTAAAATCCACAGGTAGATTGCTAGTTGGTTTGTTTTCCTTTTTACTCCTAATAATTGCAGTAACCGGAGTAATTCTTATTATCAAAAGACAAGGAGGTTTATCAAAACTATTTAGTAAAATAGTTAAAGAAGATTTTAATCAATATTATCATATTGTTTTAGGGAAATGGTTTTTAATTCCGATTGCAATTATTACAATTACCGGAGTGTATTTATCTCTTGAAAAATTTTCTTTGTTACCAAAGGATAATAATGAATATGAAAGGTTAGAATCTAACTTAAACAATTCAAAATTAGCATTTGTAGATTTTAAAGTATTCAAAGACACAAAACTAGACCAAGTAGAAAAAATTGAATTCCCTTTTTCTCCTGATAAAGAAGATTACTTTTTTGTAAAATTATTTGATAAAGAAATTAAAGTCAATCAATTTACTGGTCAAATTATTGGTGAGAAAAAACAAAATTTAGTTCGTACGTTATTAAATTACAGTATGTTTTTACACACCGGAAGAGGATCTTTGCTTTGGTCTACTATTCTTTTAATATCTTGTGTTGTAATATTATTTTTTATCCTTTCCGGATTTTCAATGTCCCTAAAAAGAGTTAAAAATACAGATTCTTTTAATAATTCAATTCACCCAGACCTCGCAGAATTTATCATTTTAATTGGTTCTGAAACAGGTGGTACTATCAAATTTGCCAATGCAATTTACAAAGCATTAATAGCAGCCGAGAAGAATGTTTATATTGATGAATTAAACAACTTTACAACCTATAAAAAAGCTAAAGAACTCATTATTCTCACAGCCACTTATGGAGATGGTGAAGCTCCTGAAAATGCAGATTTATTCTTAGAAAAATTAAAAAAACAAGATCAAAAAAGTCCTCTAAACTTTTCAATTGTTGGTTTTGGATCAACAAACTATCCTGAATTTTGCAAGTTTGCAATATTGGTGCAAGCTAGTTTACAATTACACGAAAAATTCACTCCTATTTTACCTCTTTTTAAAGTAGATAAACAGTCTTTTAGTGATTTTGAAAAATGGTTATTACAATGGAAAGCGCATTATAATTTAGATTTTGTTTTGGATGAAAATAAAATATTTGAATTAGTTAAGGAAACAAATATTAAAGTAATCGAAAAATCTGCTTTAAATGCAGATGATACATTTTTGATAGAACTAAAACCCACTAAAAAATTAAAATTCACATCTGGAGATTTGATTTCTATAACACCTCAAAATGAAAAAACAGCACGTTTATATTCAGTTGCAAAAATTGGTAAAAATATTTTACTGAGTGTAAAAAAACATGAATTTGGAATTTGTTCTAACTATTTAAATAACCTTTCTGAGGAAAATATTTTTGAAGCATCTATTCAAAGAAATAAAAAATTCCATTTTCCTAAAAAAGCAAAAGAAGTGATTTTAATTGCAAATGGAACTGGTATTGCTCCATTTTTAGGAATGATTAATGAAAATAATAAAACTAAAATCAGTCTTTTTTGGGGTGGAAGAACTCAACAATCTAAAGAAATATATCAACCATATATTGATAAAGCACTTAGAAAAAGATACTTAAATTCTTTTGAGACTGCGTATTCAAAAGAAAATAATCAAAAAATATATGTACAAGATATTTTAAAGAAATACAATCATCTTATTGCAGAATTTTTAAAAAATGGTCATACCATACTAATTTGCGGTTCTCTCGCAATGCAAAAAGGTGTAGAAAAAGTATTGGAAGAAATTTCTAAAGATCTTTTAGAAACCTCTTTAGAAGAATTCAAACAAAAAAATCAAATAAAAACAGATTGCTATTAATAAATAATTATGTGTAAAAATTCTAAAATTATAAGGAGAGTAAAAAATGGTGAACTTTCTATTTGCCACAGTTGTAAAAACTATACATTAACTTTTAACAATATCTTTTTTCAGTTCTCAAAAGAACAATTGTATAAATTTAAAATTTATGTATCTCAAATTGATGTAAATTATTGGCTAGATTATAATGGATGTTCCACACAAAAGAGAAAAATACCAATCCCTACTTCACATCAAAATTTGGCCTTAATGTTTGATATTTATGAACTTAAAGCATTACGAATTTTACTAGGAATTGATACAGATTTTGAGAGTGACACCGTTGAAGTTGCAGATATAGACTATCCCCTAATACTAAATTAACACCAAATAATAAACCTCATAGAATTTTAAAATCTATGAGGTTTATGATAAGAATAGGTTAATTTTTATACCCTAATTAAATATTTAAATAAAATAAATAATCATTTAAAGTCCATCCATAAAATTCCCGTAAGGATCTTTAAACTGAGTTCCTTCGGCAAATCTATATTTACTTAGTTTTTTAAACTCTACCAATCCCCACAATAAGAACTCTTTTACAAAATAGGCATCATCTGGATTCATATTTGGTTGATATTTTGATAAAAAGTTATTTAAAGGAGTAATTTTATCCAACTCCAAAATATATGCTTTTTCAGAATAATCATCTAACAATTCAAAATCTTCATCAGCATTAAAAAACCAAGACACGATATCATCATAAGGCGATTCTTCTGTGGCTTTTTCTAATTTTTTAATTTCAGGAAAATAGGTTGGAAATAAAGATTTAATGGCTTTTTTAATAAGATTTTCTGCAACTACTTGCGCCCCCTCTTGTTCTCCTTCATAAACCAGTTCTACCTTTCCGGTAATTGATGGAATAATTCCATCAAAATCGTTTAAACGAATCATAGTTTCATCATCTCCAGCAAGAATAGACCTTCTTTCTGCTGTACTTAACAAATTCTCAAAGGCAGATATACTTAAACGTGCACTTACACCACTCTTTGCATCAATATATTCGCTTTCTCTAGCTTCAAAAACAATTTGCTCCAATAAATCTTTAGCTAGCTCTGGAACCTGTATAAAATCTTTTTGAATACTCTTTGCTTCTTGTTGCGTAATGATTTTTGCAGTTTCTATATCTTCAGGATAATGTGTTAAAATTTGTGAGCCAATTCTATCTTTTAACGGAGTTACAATGCTTCCTCTATTTGTATAATCCTCAGGATTTGCTGTAAATATAAACTGCATATCCAAAGGTAATCGTAATTTAAACCCTCGAATTTGAATATCTCCTTCTTGTAAAATATTGAATAATGCAACTTGAATTCTTGCTTGTAAATCTGGTAATTCATTAATTACAAAAATACACCTGTTTGCCCTAGGAATCATACCATAGTGAATAACTCTATCATCTGCATAACTCAATTTTAAATTGGCTGCTTTGATTGGATCTACATCTCCAATAATATCCGCTACAGTTACATCTGGAGTTGCTAATTTTTCCGCAAATCGTTCTTGTCTATGCAACCAATAAATTGGAGTTTCGTCACCTTTTTCTCTAATGGTTTCAATAGCAAATCTAGAAATTGGGTTTAGTGGGTCATCATTAATTTCTGAGCCTTGAACAACGGGTATATATTCATCTAACAAATTGACCATTAGCCTAGCCAAACGAGTTTTTGCTTGCCCTCTTAAACCTAATAAATTGATATTATGTCTGCTTAAAATAGCTCTTTCCAGCTCCGGAATAACCGTGTTTTCATAGCCATGAACACCTTTAAAAACAGTTTCTTTACTCATCATTTTACTGATTAAGTTTTCACGCAATTCGTCTTTAATTGATTTTGATTGGTATCCCGATTTTTTTAAACCTCCTAATGTATTAATCTTAGTTATATTCATAAATTATATTGTCTTAACAAACTTTACAACTTTGTTACTATTTTATCCTTTAATTCTTTTCTTTCTATTGGTTTCGTAATCCTCAAAAATCATTTCACCCAAACCTTTTAAACCAGTATAAAATGCTTTTCCTTGATTTGCTTGGGTAAAAGCCCTTACAAACTTCATTAAGTAAGGATCTTGAGCTATCATAAAAGTGGTGATTGGAATATGCAATTTTCTTGCCTGTTGTGCCATTGCATAACATTTGTTTACAATATACTTATCAAGACCATTACTATTTTTATAATACTGTCCATCAGGCAAACGCAGACAGCTTGGTTTACCGTCAGTTATCATAAAAATCTGTTTATTGGTATTTTTCTTTCTTCTTAACAAATCCATTGCCAAGTTTAAACCCGCTACGGTATTTGTATGATAAGGTCCTACTTGTAGGTAGGGTAAATCTTTAATTTTAATAGTCCAAGCATCATTACCAAATACCAAAATATCTAAAGTGTCTTTTGGATATCGAGTTGTAATTAATTCAGCCAAAGCCATCGCTACTTTTTTAGCCGGTGTAATCCTGTCCTCGCCATATAAAATCATAGAATGACTAATATCAATCATTAATACAGTACTCATTTGACTTTTATGCAGCGTTTCCTCAACTACCAAATCGTTTTCTGATAGTGTAAAATCCCCAATCCCATTATTAATTTGAGCATTTCGTATACTTTCAGTCATTGAAATTTTGTCTAGATTGTCACCAAATTGATAGGCTCTAAAATCACCTGTATGTTCATCTCCAACTCCTGGAGATTTACTTTTATGATTTCCAGACCCCGTTCTTTTTATCTTTCCAAATATTTGATTCAAAGCTTGCTGGCGAATTGCTCTTTCTGTTTTGGGTGTAATTTTAGTACCTCCTATTCCCTCTGCATCAATTTCTTCTTTAATGTATCCCTTCTTTTTTAAATCTTCAACAAAATCATCAATGGTATATTCCGCTGTTGTTAGTTTATATTCTTTATCCAAAGAACGCAACCAATCTATTGCTTCATCAAAATCGCCTGAGGTATATGTGATTAATTCTTTAAAAATTTCAAAAAGCTTCTCAAAAGGAGACTGATTTTTAGGCTCGTAAGTTTTAAAAACAAAACCTTTTCTTTTTGTATTATCTTTCATCACTATAAAAATACGGCTTTAAAGAGGTTTTTTAAAAATATTAACATTGCTTTAGTATATCTATCTATTATTTAAATTGATGTAGTATAAGAATGGAATACAAGTATTTACTAAAATTTAAACCTATAATTAATTGATAACAATAGGATAAAATATAAAAATTATATGCTTTCTATAAAACAAGTTAATAGATAATCAATTAAAAGAAACTATTGCAAAAATTCATAACAAATATTAGCAAACCTAAATTACAAATCAAATGAAAGCGTTTAAATGTGTAAATAAGAATTTTCTATCAAAAATCACGATCAAAAAATTGTAGTTTTTTTATTTTTACTATATGTCAAAAATATTAATTACCGGGGGGACAGGTTTAGTAGGTAAAAGACTTGCTGAAATGTTAACTGCTACAAGTCATGAAGTTGTGATTTTGAGTAGGAATCCTAAAAATAAAAATGAGTTTAAATGGGATATTACAAAAAATTATATTGATAAAAAAGTCTTCAGAAATTTAGATTATATTGTTCATTTGGCGGGTGCAGGAATTGCAGATAAAAAATGGACGAACAAAAGAAAAAAAATAATTATTGACAGCAGAGTTGAATCTGCAAATCTTCTCTATAGTGCTGTGCAAGAAAATAATATTACTTTAAAAGGTTTTGTTTCTGCCTCTGGTATTGGTTATTATGGAGCAATAACCACCGATAAGATTTTTGAAGAAACAGATACTTATGGAAATGATTACTTAGGCAATGTCTGCCGAAAATGGGAAAATGCAGCACAACAATTTAAAACTTTAAAAGTACCTGTTACGATTTTAAGAACAGGAATTGTATTATCTAAAAATGGTGGTGCTTTAGAAAAAATGAAAACACCTGTAATATCTCCTTTAGGTTCTGGAAAACAATATTTACCTTGGATTCATATTGACGATTTATGTAAAATGTATATAGATGCTATTGAAGGAAAACTAATAGGAATATACAATGCTGTGGCTCCTGAGCATCAAACTAGCAAAACATTTTCTAAAACTTTGGCTAAATCCATCAAAAGACCGTTTGCAAGAATAAGCGTACCTGGCTTCATGTTAAAATTAATGTTTGGAGATATGGCTATAATTTTATTGGAAGGAAGCCGGATATCTTCTAAAAAAGTAAAAAAATACAATTTTACTTTCAAATTTAAAACACTGAAAAAAGCTTTGAATAATTTGTAAAAAATAAACCCGAGTTTTGAGACTCGGGTTTATTTTAGTTTATATTCTGAACTACTCTAAAAAGAAGAAGTGATATCTAAAGTAACCTCACTCCATGTTTTAGAAATTCCGTCTGCCCCCGTATGCAAAAGTTTACAAACTTCATTTAAAGATGCCAAAGCTTTACCAGCATTCCAATTATTAACATCCATTGTAGCTTTTAAATTAAAAGTACTCCCTACAATTGTGTAAGAAAACGGAACGTCTTTAGTTTCTCCATTCATAGTTAAAGTAGCTATACCATTGGTATCATCAGTTAACTTTAACTTCCCTGAAAGTAATCTTGTATTATCCATAACTCCAAAGAAAAACTTTTTTATTTTATAGTCTCTGCTTGAGTCTTTTGTTGCTAAGCTACTAACAGGAATAGAAAACTCGGTATTATCAATTGCTTCTTTTACAGTATTACCTTCTCCTCCTGAAAGTACATTAACTTTTTTAAACCAACCTCCTACACCAACTTTTTCTGTCATTTTATAGGCGATGAACTTAATATCATTATTTGCATTGTTAACCGCAAAAGCAGCCGTACTTTTTTTTACTTCTTTTACCTTAGTTTCTTCTACAACTGTTTTTTTAACTTCAGATTTACATGAAGAAAAACTAAATGCAGTGGCAATGATCAAAAAAGAAATTATATTTATTTTTTTCATGGTTTTTGTTTTTTATCAGTTAAAATTTTATTTGCTAATTTAATGTATTCTTGTTTGGCTTCTTCAATAGACATTCCTTTCAACTGCATCCAGGCATTGAATTTAAAACCACTTCTTACATCTGAATCACTATTAAAAGAAAAATTATTACCAAAACTTGCCTGTTTATAGTAGGCGTATAATTTAAGCATTTCATCTGGAGCAACCGCCTCCCTTAATTCAGATATCTTGTTGAAAATAATTTCAAACTGTTTATCTAAATCTTTAGAATTATCGTTATTTTTCTGCGATAACTTGGACACCACCTTTTACTTTATCTCCTAAATTCACTTTAATAGCCGTACCTAATGGTAAATAAAGGTCTACTCTAGACCCAAATTTAATAAAACCTGCATCTGTACTTTGTATTACTTTATCACCTGTCTTAGCGTAATTTACAATTCTTTTTGCTAAAGCACCTGCAATTTGTCTGTATAAAACCTCCCCAATATTGTTATTTTCAACAACTACGGTAGTTCTTTCATTTTCTGTTGATGCTTTTGGATGCCAAGCTACTAGATATTTCCCTGGATGATATTTGCTGTATTTAACAACACCGCTCAAAGCATACCTTGTAACATGCACGTTAATGGGCGACATAAATATAGAAACTTGAATTCTTTTGTCTTTAAAATATTCGGGCTCTTCTACTTCTTCAATTACAACTACTTTACCATCTACAGGAGCTATAATCGTATTATCATCTAACACTCCAATTCTTTTAGGGTTTCTAAAAAATTGTAGCACAATAACTACAAATCCTAGTACTATAACCTGAATTGTTTTTACAATCCAATTGATATCAATAAATTTTTCTGACAGTAAAATTAAAGCTGTAGCTATAACAAAAGTAATCAAGATTATTTTGTAACCTTCTTTATGAAATCGGATCATAGTTAAATTATAAAATTTATATACAAATATACAAAGGGCGCGGCAAACAACAAACTATCTAGTCTATCTAATACACCTCCATGACCAGGCATAATCGTACCACTATCTTTAATATTTGCTTGTCGTTTAAATTTAGACTCCACCAAATCTCCAACTGTACCTAATATGGAAACAATTAAAGCTATAATTAGCCAATTAATTAATGAAAAATCAGTTTGATACTTGCTAATAAACAAGCCGGCTAAAAGTGAGAAAACTAATCCTCCTAAAAGACCTTCTACTGTCTTTTTAGGAGATACTGATGGAAATAGTTTATGTTTTCCAAAGTTTTTACCTACTAAAAAAGCAAATGAGTCATTGACCCAAATAATAGATAAGATACTTATCATAAAATACGGATGAAAACTTTTATTGTAAAAAGGTAGCAAAATTAAGAAGCACATAGAAAACACAATATAACGAATCAAGACCCCTAATTTTGATCTTTCATCTGCATACTTTATTTCTTTTTTTGCAAATAGTTTATACATTAAACTTACAGAAGAAAATATAGTAACCACCAAAACAATTGTAGTTGCATAGCTTTCTTGCCTTATCATAAGAAGAAACAAAACAGCTGAAAAAAAAAGATATGCTGCAAAATTTTTCAAATTGGTCATTTTACAGAATTCCCAAATACATAACAGACTAAATATTGTTGTTAACACAACATAAGACTCTTTTGAAAATAAAATTGATGAAATAAAAATTACAACGTAAATAATTCCAGAAATACTTCTTTTAAGAAGGTTGCGCATATTATAAATCTTCTAATAGCAGCAAATATAAGTTTTTTGAGTTACTGTTACCATAGTTTAAAAAATTATCGTCATTTTTATTAATGCTGTAATTTTTAACCGAACAAATATTTGTGGGTATATTCTTTTTATTATTAGTTTTAATACCTGTTAAGCCCTGATTCGTATCTTTCACCAACTGACTTGTAGTAGCAAATACAATAAAATTTGAAGGGTATTTAGGTAAACGAGTGCTTTTTAATTGATTTGAGGAAAATAATATATCTCCTTTATCTGCGATTAAATGTTCGCAAGAAGTGAAAATAGGAGTTTTTTCTGTAAAGCTAGAAATAACCTTAACCTCATTATTGTTTAATAACGAGGATAATCTCTCGTCTAAAAGGTGAATTTCATCCCAATTATTTTCGGCAAAAACATTTTTAAGGTTATCAAGAACTTCTTTTTTTTCTGAACAATACAAAAATTTCCCTCCTTTTTCAACAAAGTTTTGGACAAATAAGTCATCAAGAGATAAATTTATTTCTTGTTCTTTATGATTCTCCTCTTCTTTTTCGGGAATATTAAAAAGTTTTTTAAAAAAATTCATTTCAAATTTACTCTTCAGTAACTTTGTCTACTGCTGGTATGTCTTCTTCTTTAACATCCTTAACTTTCAATTCTTCAAGCTCTTCCTCAAAAGGTCTTTTGCCAAATAACTTCTCTAGGTCATCTTTAAAAATAACCTCTTTTTCAAGTAACAATTCTGCTAAAGTTCTTAATTTATCTTTATGATTGTTTAATAAATCAATGGCTCTTTGATATTGAATTTCTATCATTTTAGAGATTTCTTTATCAATTTTTTTACCAGTTTCTTCACTGTAAGGCTTTACAAAAGCATCATTACCAGAAGAATCGTAATACGTAATGTTACCTACCTCTTCATTTAAACCATATACAGTAACCATTGCTCTCGCTTGCTTGGTAACTTTTTCTAAATCGCTTAATGCTCCTGTAGAAATTTTATCAAAAATAATTCTTTCCGCGGCTCTACCTCCCAAAGTAGCGCACATTTCATCTAACATTTGTTCTGTTTGAACGATTAATCTTTCTGCCGGTAAGTACCAAGCAGCTCCCAAAGATTGTCCTCTGGGCACTATCGTAACTTTAACCAATGGCGCAGCATGTTCCAACATCCAACTTACAGTTGCATGTCCAGCTTCGTGAAATGCTATAACTTCTTTTTCCTTAGGTGTTATTACTTTTTTCTTCTTCTCTAAACCACCAACGATTCTATCTACTGCATCTAGAAAATCTTGATGGTGAATAGCTTTTTTATTACTTCTTGCTGCAATCAAAGCAGCTTCATTACACATATTTGCGATATCAGCTCCCGAAAATCCAGGTGTCTGCTGTGCTAAAAACTCAACATTTACATCATCTGAAATTTTTAATGGTTTAATATGCACTTCAAATATTTCTTGTCTTTCTCGAATATCAGGTAAATCCACATAAATTTGACGGTCAAAACGTCCTGCACGCATTAAAGCTTTATCTAAAACATCTGCTCTGTTGGTTGCTGCAATTACAATTACATTTGTGTCTGTACCAAAACCGTCCATTTCGGTTAATAATTGGTTTAAAGTATTTTCTCGCTCATCATTTCCACCAGTCATACTATTTTTCCCACGAGCTCTTCCTATGGCATCAATCTCATCAATAAATATAATCGAAGGAGATTTTTGTTGTGCTTGTTTAAACAAATCACGCACCCTTGAAGCACCTACACCTACAAACATTTCTACAAAATCTGAACCTGATAAAGAGAAAAACGGAACACCAGCTTCTCCTGCAACTGCCTTTGCAAGTAAAGTTTTACCTGTACCCGGAGGCCCAACTAGTAAAGCTCCCTTAGGTATTTTACCTCCCAAAGACGTATATTTTTCAGGACTTTTTAAGAAGTCTACAATTTCTTGTACTTCTTCTTTTGCGCCCTCTAAACCTGCAACGTTTTCAAAAGTTGTTTTGACTTTGGTATCTTGATCGAATAATTTTGCTTTGGATTTTCCAATGCTAAAAATTTGACCTCCACCTCCAGAACCTCCTCCAGCTCCAGACATTCTTCGCATAAAAAATAACCAAACTGCTATTAATATGATAAATGGTAGAAAACCTAAAATAGCATCAAAAATGCTAGTTCGTTCTCTATTATCTATATCTACAATTAGTCCTCTTTCTTTTTTTGCATCATTTACACTTTGTTCAAAAGTTCTTAAATCTCCGAAATTATATTCATAAACAGCAGAACCTGGTCTATAAAAAGTAGAAGAAGTGAATTTCTTATGAGTAGCTTTTTTTAGAGCATCTTGCGTTAAAAAAATTTGTGCCACGTCTTTATTTAAAATAACAATTTCTTTAATATCATTATCTTTTAAGATTTCATCAAATCTATTTTTAGATATACTTTTCGAAGCTAAATCTCCACTACTAAAAAACTGAACAGCTATAATAGCTACTATAATAGCACCATAAATCCAATAGGAATTGAATTTTAATTTTGGTAAGTTAGAATTGTTGTCTTTATTTGAATCACTCATGTGTTATAAATCAATAGGATTAAACTGGATTAATTTCGGTGATCTTTGCATCACCCCAAAGGCTTTCAATATCATAAAAATCTCTTACATGCTTTTGAAATACATGAACTACAACATTTACATAGTCCATTAATATCCACTCAGAGTTGGCTTGCCCTTCTATGTGCCAAGGTTTATCTTTAATTTCTTTGCTTACTACTTTTTGTACAGAACCCGAAATTGCGTTTACTTGAGTATTAGAGTTACCCGTACAAATTATAAAATAATCACAAACTGTATTTTCTATCTCTCTTAAATCTAGTAGTTGGATGTCTTCTCCTTTTACATCATCAATACCCTTAATAATTACAGCGATTAAATCGTCTGTGCTTACTTGTTTTTTCGTCATTAATTTATTCTCTAATTTTCGCAAAGTTATTATTTTTTTGCGAGTATTTTACCTAATTTTGAACTACTTTACACATTATTTAACAATTGAAAATAATCAAACTTAGTGCCATTGATTCTACAAGTTCTTTTTTAAAAGAAATGGCTAAAAAATCCGACTTAGAAAACTACACGGTTATTGTTGCAGAAGAGCAAACTAAGGGAAGAGGGCAACAGCGTAATTCTTGGCTATCTGAACCTTCTAAAAACCTTACTATGAGCATATTTATTGACGATTTAGATTTAAAAATCTACAATCAAAAATATTTAAATTTCGCAATTAGTTTGGCTATTTTTAAAACACTTACTGCACTTAAAATTGAAAACCTTAGTATAAAATGGCCGAACGACATTATGTCAGTAAATAAAAAAATATGTGGTATACTAATTGAAAATAGTATCAGTAGTAATAAAATATATGCGTCAATTATTGGAATTGGTCTAAATGTAAATCAAATTCAATTCCCTGAATCTCTAAAAAATGCATCATCTTTAAAGGCATTAACAAACATAACTTACGACTTGGATAATCTGCTTATCAAGCTGATTAAAGAAATTAAAAGTAGCTTACAAATTTTATCACTAGAGAAATACACTCAACTGGAACAGCAATATTTAGATGTGTTGTATAAAAAAAACATCCCAACCATGTTTAAAAATAGTGAAGATGTTTTATTTATGGGTAAAATTTTAGGAATTTCAGATTCTGGAAATCTTCTTATTGAATTAGAAGATGACATTATTAAAGAATTCGGAATTAAAGAAGTTTCTTTGGCTTAAAGTGTTTCTAAATTATCAGTCAAAGTTTCAATAAAACTGGTTAATGGTTTTTTTACCATCATTGCCATCATCATATTAAATTTACCATTAAAATCTAATTGTACTTCAGATGAATCTTCATCTATAGCTGCTATATCTGCAATTAATTCAAAGTCTAACTTACTACTTGCAGCGCCTAAAACAATATTTGAAAACTCAGTGCTTTCTTTCAAAACTAGTCTAATCTCTGGCATGCCTTTTAGTCCAAATATAAAAGAATCTCCATCTACCTCAAATTTCTGAATAGATTCTGGCATCAACTGCTCAAAGTTTTTTAAATCTGTTAAAAACTCAAAGGTTTCTTGTTGTGACTTATCTACTACTACTCTATTTCCTTGTATGTTCATTTTGGTTGATTTTTATTCTTTTTATTGATTCCAATCGCTAGGATTTGACCTCCACTCCTGAAGCGTAAGCAATTCTTTATCAGAAATATAACTACTATCTAATGCTTGTTCTAACAAATTATCATAATTACTTAGCGTCTTTAAATTTACATTTTTTTCTTTAAAGTTGTTTGTTGCAATATCAAATCCATAAGAAAAAATAGCAACCATACCTTTAACCACGCCACCAGCTTCTTTCAAAGCCGCAACGGCATTCAAACTACTAGTTCCAGTGCTTATTAAATCTTCAATAACAACCACATTCTGACCACTTTCTAAATGACCTTCAATTTGGTTCTTTCTACCATGTTTTTTTGGCTCTGGCCTTACATAGATAAAAGGCACCCCTAATTCTTGTGCAACTAAAACACCAATAGCAATGGCACCTGTTGCAACTCCCGCAATAACATCGGGTTTACCATATTCTAATTCAGCCATTTTAGCAATTTCCTCTTTCAAAAAAACACGAACAGCAGGATAAGATAAAGTAACTCTGTTATCACAATAAATAGGAGATTTCCAACCAGAGGCCCACTGAAAAGGCTCACTTGGACTCAATTTAATGGCTTTTATTTGTAATAAAAGTTCAGCTGTTTTTTTTGCAGTATCTTTGTTCATAATCATGTCACAAATGTATAAAGTTTTTGTAAATGATAGTCCTATTATCATCACTTCTTCATCAAAAAATGAAAATAATTATCCACGGTACTTATATGAGGACATTATTTTTGAAGAAGTACTTCATAAATTAAAACACGATACAACAAAGGGTATTATATTATACTCTTCTGATTTAGAAAGTGATTGGTTAGATTTTAAACAAAAAATCAAGATTGTTCCTGCCGCTGGTGGTTTGGTTTTAAATCCTAAAAAAGAAATATTATTTATTTACAGAAATGGCATCTGGGATTTACCTAAAGGACGTATCGAAAAAGGCGAATCTATAGAAACTGCAGCTGTGAGAGAAGTTGAAGAAGAATGTGGCATTTTTAATTTATCCATTATGAATAAATTGGTAACTACTTATCATATATATTATCAAGATGGTATTAAACTTAAAGAAACACATTGGTTTTTAATGGCTTCTGATTACGACAAGCAATTGACACCTCAACTAGAAGAAGGCATTACAGAAGTAGTATTTAAAAATAAGATTGACAGTAAAATTGCCTTAAAAAACACCTATGCAAACATCAACTTGGTTTATGATACTTATAAAGAAGGGTAGTTTTCTCAAAAAACCTACTATCTTTGCCGACTTTAAAAATCATCCAAAATTATGACTGAATTTATCACAAAACGAGTAAGTAATGTAAGAAATGATATCTTATCTGGCATTACTGTTGCTTTGGCATTAGTACCTGAGGCTGTTGCTTTTGCTTTTGTTGCAGGTGTAGACCCTCTTGTAGGGCTTTACGCAGCTTTTATGATTGGGTTAATTACATCTATTTTTGGAGGAAGACCAGGAATGATCTCTGGAGCAACAGGGGCTTTGGCTGTTGTAATGGTTTCTTTAGTTGCAGAAGGAAATGCAATGGGAAACCCTGAAGAAAATCTAGGATTATATTATCTTTTCTTAACAGTAATGTTAATGGGCGTAATTCAATTTTTAGCTGGCGTTTTAAAACTAGGAAAATTTGTAAGATTAATACCACACCCCGTTATGATGGGGTTTGTTAATGGTTTAGCCATTGTTATTTTCTTATCGCAATTGGGCATGTTTAAAGAAACTATTGGAGGAGAAAAAGTTTGGTTACAAGGAAACGCTTTGTACTTTATGATAGGCTTGGTAGCTTTAACCATGATGATAATGTGGGGATTACCAAAAATAAAAGCAGCTAAAAAATTACCTGAGGCACTCATAGCCATTTTAGTAGTTTCTGCCATCGCTATTTTTGCAGGTTTAGATGTAGCCACTGTTGGTTCTTTTATAAAAGATGGTGGTGGTGAAGGCTTAAAAGGTGGATTTCCTGTGCCTGTTTTAGAAACTTTTTCTAATATTCCTTTAAATTGGGCAACCCTAAAATTCATTTTTCCATATGCGTTGATATTAGCAGCTATTGGTTTAATTGAATCTTTAATGACCTTAAATTTAATTGACGATTTAACCGAAACTCGCGGAAATTCCAATAGAGAATGTATGGCGCAAGGTGGCGCAAATATAATTACCGGTTTGTTTGGTGGTATGGGAGGTTGTGCAATGATTGGACAATCTATTATTAATATAAAAGGTGGTGGCCGTGGCAGATTATCTGGTATTACAGCTGCTGTTTTCTTGTTAATGTTTATCCTTTTTGCATCTTCTTATATTGAGCAAGTTCCTATTGCTGCTTTAGTAGGGGTTATGTTTATGGTGGTCATTGGTACTTTTGCATGGTCTAGTTTTAGAATTATGAACAAAATTCCGAAAACTGATGTTTTTGTATTGATCTTAGTATCATCATTAACGGTTATTTTTGACTTGGCAATTGCAGTGGTTTCTGGTGTTATTATTTCTGCATTAGTATTTGCTTGGGAAAATGCAAAGAAAATTAGAGCGAGAAAACGAGTTAAGGAAGACGGCACTAAGGTTTATGAAATTTGGGGACCTCTTTTCTTTGGAAGCATATCTGCCTTTAATAGTAAATTTGATGTAAAGAGCGATCCTACATCAATAGAAATTGACTTTATAGAGGCTCGTATATCCGATCATTCTGCAATTGAAGCTATCTTTGCTTTGGTTGAAAAATACCAAGCTGCTGACAAAAAAATCACACTAAAACACTTAAGTGAAGACTGTAAAGTGCTGCTTTACAAAGCAAGCCCTATTTTTACAGAGGTTATAGAAGAAGATGTTGACGACCCACGTTATCATTTGGCTGCAAACCCAGAAAAGTTTCCAAAACCTTTAAGTGAGTATCAATTTTAATAGTATCGAATTATCAATTATTTTAACTTATTGAAACCCTATTTTAGAATTTATATTGATTTATAATTATTTTTTATACTTCATAAAAGTATGCAAGATTTATTGTTAAAATAAATCCTTTAGAAAAAGAACTATATTTACATAGTTGTAATAGTAATATAAAAAATAGAACTTCGCTACATCTAAAGAACAGCTATACAAAGTATTGCAACTATTTTTGATTGTATTGTATTGACCTATAAAACTGACTAAATAAGAATACTATAAGTTCATAGCAACCTTAATATTTCTAAAAGGATTTAGTAGTAGAAAAATATGCAACAATACAAATAAACACAATACAATGTTAAACTAAAAACAAAAAAATGAATCGATTTTGGATTAGAGTTTTGGGAATCTTTGGTGTATTAGGAGGGTTGATCCTTTTCGCAGGAGATATGCTTTTTTACTACGACTCCAGTAATGCCAATATGAGAGAAAATATGGGTAATGCCGCAGATTTTAGAATTATTTCTAGTGGTATCACTGCCTTGTTAGCCGCTTGGTTTTATATGCTAGGAGCATTTCATGTATATCATGCCTTTAAACCTACTAAACCCGCTATAAAAAATACCGTATTAATTTGTTTCGGAGCTATTTTAATTGCGTATGGTGTTATTCATGGCCAATACGTTGCCATTGCAACATCAGCAAAATTAGCTATGCAAAACAACCTTAACCTTAATGAGGCAATCTCTTTGGCCCTAGAAACAAATAACACCTTAAGATTACTGGTGTATCCGTTTTTTGCGCTATTATCTATTGTATTTATCTCTCAAGTTTGGCAAAGAAAAACCTTATATCCACGATGGATTATTCTTTTTTTCCCGCTTTTATCTTTTTTAATGCAAGGTTTTATTTGCAGTAAATTATCAGGGAGTCTAAGTATTATAGTTTGCGGAGGTTATTTAAATCTCATTTTAGTTCTCTTTTTTACAGCATCAACAATTGCTTTATGGAATGCAAAAAAATAGGATACTTTTCTCAATAAAGTGAGCAAATACAAGGGAGTAAACATTTTAAAATTCCCTGAATTTTAATTTCATAAATTCATTGATATTAACCTTTCTGCCACGTCAACTCGTAAAAAAGTAAGAATACCGACGTAAATGTATATAACAGTTTGTTGTTTTTTGGCTCAATCATAGTCTGTTATAATTATGTATCTCCAAAATTAATGCAGATTCAACCAAATCTAAATTCTTTTTGCCCTACTAGAGTATGTATTCAGATAAAATAGCACCTTAAAATCCGAAATTATAAGCTATGTATAACCATAGGAATCAATTTTACATTTCTATCTGCATGTAACACTAATTGGTCTACTTTTTTATTAATGCATGCAAAAGAATGATAATGTTGTAAATATTATTTACAAATCAATAAAAAAATGAAACGTACCCTAGTAATTACATTTGCCTTACTTCTTTTATCAATCATGGTTGGTCTTGCTCAAAAAGTTAACCCAGCGTATGTTAATTTAATAAGTGATGGTTGGAAACTTAGCTTAGAAAAAGATTTTTCAGGTGCAGTAAAACGCTATGAAAAAGCCTTTAAACTTCATAATAACATCCCTTTAAAAGACCGTTATAATGTATCCTGTATGTATGCTTTATTGGGAAATAATGACATGGCTTTTTATCATTTGTTTGTTACAGCAAATGATTTAAAATGGGGTGATTATTATCATTTGATCAATGATACTGACTTAGAAAAATTACATTCAGATAAACGTTGGGAAAAATTAAAGACACTAATATTAAAAAACAAGCAAGATATGGAAGCTCACTTCGATAAAAATCTCGTTAAGGTGTTAGACCAAATATATTTTGATGACCAAAGTACTCGAAATAAAATTCGTGCTATGGAAGATAAATACGGACGAAAATCAAAAGAAATGAATGACTTTTGGCAAACTATTCTTAAAAAAGATTCCATTAATCTCATTAAGGTGCGTAAAATTCTTGATGAAAAAGGATGGCCTAGTAAAAAAATGATTGGTGAGCGAGGCACATCTACCCTATTTTTAGTGATACAACATGCAAATCAAGAGGCTCAAGAAAAATATTTACCTTTAATTAAACAGGCAGTAGCAGATAACAACCTTCCTAAAAGACAATATGCTATGTTTTATGATAGATTACTTTTAAGAAGAGGTAAAAAACAAATTTATGGAACACAATTAGCTATGAATAATGAAAGTAAAACACCCTATGTTTTGCCGCTAACAGACCCATTAAATGTAGACTTTCGCAGGGCTGAAATGGGACTTAATACTATGCAAGAAAATCTAAAAAGATGGAACCTTGTTTGGAATGTAAAAACCTATCTTAAAGAACTACCTGCTATTGAAGCCAAAGAGAAAGCACTAAATAGCAAAAAAATGTAATTTATCAATTTCTGAATGTTTCACAATATTCATTAGAACAACACTAGGCAGTTCTTCTATTTGCAATTCAAAAGTAATTTAGCTCAAATTTTAGCGATAAATAGTTAGCATTACAACTGCTGAAACAACTCATCTCTAAAAAACAACAATTGAGTATCTAAAATTAAATTTGAAGATATTTATTACTGAATTTTGAACCGAAAATAGAAACTCTAATAACAATCAAATGAAAAAAACAGATAATTCATTCAAAAACAATATCAAAACGAAGTCTCATCCCTTTTGGAGTTGGTTCTGGCTCAGTTTTCTTGTAATTTCACTCGCCTATGCATGGTATTCATTTTATGCACCTTCTAATAATGTAAAATGGGTTGATAATATTAAAACCACTCAAAATCTCACCAATGATTCTGGTAAAAACACACTTCTATTTTTTACAGGAAAATGGTGCTCACCTTGCCAAATTATGAAGCGTGAAGTTTTTGCAGACCAAGAAGTTGCAAAGCTTATCAATACCCAAGTTATTCCTGTAATAATTGATATTGACAACCCTGAAACTAAAACTTTAGTAAAGCACTACAAGGTTGGTGCAACACCAACAACAATTATTGTTGATACCGAAGGTAAAGTACTAGATTATGCAGTAGGAAAAATTGAAAAAAAGAAATTTCTTAAATTACTCGATAATTTAAAATCTGAATAAATAATATGACAAAAAAACAAAAAAAACGAATACTTAGAATAGTGTTAGCTATTGGTACGCCAATATCATTATTTTTTGTGCCTTGGTTATTAGTTTGGGCCTGGATATTACCATTACCAAATACTGTTCAAGAACAGTTAGATGAGGCAATTGGTCACGGATTTGACGGAATAATTGTTTATGTAGATCAAGCAGGTAAACCTCCAAAATATTTTACTGCAGGATGGCATAATCGAGAATTAAAAATACCTGCCAAGCCACAGGCTCTATTTAAGATTGCAAGCATAAGTAAACTATATGACGCTGCAGCTATTACCAAATTAGTAAGTGATGGTCGTCTTTCTTTAGACAAAACCATAGCTGATTATTTACCCCAAATTACAAGTATTATAGATAACTCAGATAAAATTACTTTGAGAATGATGATACAGCATAGGAGTGGTATCCCTAATTTCACAGATGCACCAAACTTTTGGGCAGCTCCAACAAAAAGTTTTGAGGAAAGTCTTTCACTTATTCAAGGCAAACCAGCCAACTTTAAACCTGGTGAAGACTATGAATATTGTAATACAAATTATCTTTTAATTAATAAGATAATGGATGATGTACTAGGCTATGATAACTTTCAATATATTCAGAAAGAAATTCTATTACCCTTAAACCTAAACAACACTTTCAGTTCGCTAAGTGAAGTAGATATAGACAATGTGATGAGTGGCTATCATGTAGGATATCCTTATGATTTGAAGGAAGATGAACATGGTATGTTGGCTACGGCAGAAAATGTTGGAATATTCTTAAGAGCATTAAACGAAGGTTCATTTTTTAATAAAAGAGAAAAGGAAATATATACTTCCATTTATGAATATGAACATAGTGGCTGGGTACCTGGTTATCAAAGTTTTGCAAAATATTACAAAGATATTGATGCAACTGTTGTGCAATTCTATAGCACAACAGATCCAAAACTTTACAATTGGAACTTATCTGAAATAATAAATAGCAGAATTAAAAAAATTATTAAAAATTAAAACTAGTGAGAAGTATATACCACTTAAAAACACAACAAAATCTATTACATATCAAGGCATTAGAAATAACTATTCCTTATTTTAAAAATTAGGTTAATGCAGAAAAGCAAAATATTGTTAGTGTTTAGCGTGCTATTCTTCTTAGTTATGTTTACCAGCTTTACTAGTAAAAGTTCAAAGGTTAAAAAAACAGTACAAGATGAAGTAGATAAGGCTGTAAAAGGCGCATATGATGGCATGATTTTACACGTCAATCAAGCCCAAATGTCCACAACATACACAGCAGGATGGAAGAATAAAAAAAATCAGATTCCTGCAGACGCAAATTCCTTGTTTAAAATTGCCAGTATAAGCAAACTCTACATTGCTGCAGCTGTCACCAAGCTTGTTTACATGGGTAATCTTAATTTGGATGATAGTTTAGTAAAATTAATTCCAGAAGTAGCAGATAATATACAATATGCAGATCAGATAACACTTAGAATGATGCTTAAACACAGAAGTGGCATACCTGAATATATATTTCAGCCCGGTTTTGCTGGCAGTGATCCAAACTTAAGTTATATGAAAACAATTGCTTTAATCTATGATGAACCTGCAGATTTCAAACCAAATAAAAACAACAAGTATTCAAATACCAACTATTTAATAATAGGTGAGATATTAGATAGGACACTTGGTTATAGTCACCATAAGTATATCAAAAATAAAATTCTTGATCCATTAGGATTAAAGAATACCTATAACTTATCAAGTGAAGTAAATTCTGATGATATCATGAGTGGTTATTATGTTGATAATGATACTGATTTAAAAAACATTGAAGAGCACACGAGACCAGGCGGTTCTATGATAGCAACAGCTAAAGATGTTGGCATATTCTTAAGGGCCTTAATAGATGGTACGCTCTTTAATGCAAAAGAACAAGAAATTTATTCCTCCGTTTATACATATGAACACACAGGATGGGTAAATGGATACACAAGTATTGTAAGATATCATAAAGATATTGATGCCGTAATTGTTCAATTTGTAAACACCAGTAAAGGAGCATTTTTTTGGGTGCGTTTAAAAAGAGATTACAAAAGGATTGTTAAAACAATTAAAAAAAATATTAGTAGTAAAACGGATTAATCGTAATGAATAAAGCGCCTCTGGATTATTGTAAACAAATTTCAACAAAATCTGTATTCAACCATTCTAAAATTAGAACTACAAAAAACTAATACCCATCTTGTCATCTTAAAGCTAAAGTTATTTTAATCTCATTTTTAAAATATTTGAATTTAAGTAAGATTTTAAAATGCTACTTTTACGCAATTGCCTTTTTTATCTTAATCACCGAAATTTGAAAATTATTTTATGAGAAAATACTTGTCATTTTTTAAAATCCTATCTTTTTTAGTTATGCAAGCCTGCTTTGGTCAATCTTTTGAGCAGGAAATTAAAGCTGATAATTCTTTAAATTCATTTGATGAAAAAGTAGAGGCTATTATTGTTGAGAAAATGAATGCTTATCATATTCCAGGACTTTCAATTGGTATTGTTAAATCTGACTCAATCGCATATTTAAAAGGTTTGGAATGCCTAACTTTAAAGTTGCAGTTAAAACATCCTATAAAATTAATATCTTTGAATTATGAATAAAACAATAATTCATAATTTAAAAAAATGAAAAAAATTAAGTTACAAGTAATCGGAACTTTATTATTACTTATTGCAAGCTGCACAAAAGAAGATCCTAATACATTACCAACAGTGGTATCCAAAGAGATAACGGACATTTTTGAAACCTCCGCTGTTAGTGGAGGTTTAGTAGTTGATGACGGCAATGACTTCATTTTTGAAAGAGGAGTTTGTTGGTCTTCCAATACCCTAGAGCCAACTATTAGTGATAGTAAAACAAATAATGGCCAAGGAAATGAAGAATTTTTAAGTAAAATGGAAAATTTATTATCCAATACAACCTACTATATGCGGGCATATGCTACAAATAATGTTGGTACTGCCTATGGGTCTACTAAACTATTTAAAACAAATGCAGCGCTACCATCCGTTAAAACCTCAATGGTTAGCCAAATAACTCAAAATTCTATTAAATGTGGAGGTCTAATAACCGCCCAAAATAATCTTATCATAACAGCTAGAGGAGTTTGTTGGGGAGTAGAACCCATGCCTAACTTATCAGGAAATAAAACACTTGATGGCACAGGACAAGGGGAATTTGTAAGCAATGTTACAGGACTTGATGCAAATACCTCTTATTATATAAGAGCTTATGCTACAAATACTGATGGTATAACAACCTATGGAACAGATTTTGTTTTTAAAACTAAAGCAGATTTACCTATTTTGACCACAGATGATGTAAATTCAATTACACAAACGAGTGCTATTTGTGGTGGAAATGTAATTTCTAATGGTGGGGTTTCAATAGTTAGTAAGGGTGTTTGTTGGAGTACAGATACATTACCTGAAATAACAAATAGCAGAACAAATGAAACTGGCGGTCTTGGAGTTTTTACCTCTGATATTTCTGGACTTTTAGCAAATACAGTATATTATTTACGTGCTTACGCCACAAATAGTGAAGGGGAAACCGCTTATGGGAATGAGCAAATGTTTACAACGCTATCAGAAAGTATTACCTATCCAAGTACTTCTACTTATGGACAAAATATATTGAATGACAACACAAATATAATTGACGCTAAAACTTCATATAGCTTTGCTGCAATTTTACCAATTGATACAAATCTTACTATTAAAATGAGTGGTGGATTGTGGTCATATGATATAAGCTCTAACTCAAACTGGAATATTAGCTCCTTTAATTTTAGTAATAATTCACAAACGTTTGCCTCCAATTCAAACGATAATTTATGTGATCTTAAAATTGAATTTGAAACAGGACTTATTACAATTGAATACTTTGAAAATGGATCAAGTACAGCAACAAAGACTAAACAACTCAATGTGCAATAGCATAAACTATTGTCAGAAAACTTAAATTTAGTGTAAACCTTTTACGCTATTAAAAGCATCTTTATTTCAATATGATATCTCTAGTGGCTATCCTCATACACCAACAGAGATAAATTTATAATAATCTGCATATATTACCAATATATGGCCGTAACAAAAGACAGTTTGAATTGATTTATTGTTTTTGTTTTTTATTTTGTGGTATATATTTGTTTAACACCTTTTATCCACAAATATCATTACCTATAATGCTAAACCATGCAGAAGCGTCTGAATTAAAATTAACATCAATATTCCAATTAGAATTATTTGTCCAATTTTGCCCATCAGTTTCATTAAATAAATTTATCAATGCACCACTCTTATTAAGATACTTGTATGCTAAGTAAAGCGGAAAATAATACAAAAATAAAAAGCAGTTTTGTTTTCATTTTGTAGTTAATAGTTTTAAATTAAAAGTTCATCAAATCTACCTCATAAACTAATTTTATATGACATACTATAGTATGGTTTTTTTTAATAAAATTTAAAGTAAATTTGAATAAAAATTTAAATTGAAAAATTATGAAAACAAAACTACTTTTACTCTTTACAATTATCACTACTGCTGCCTTAGCACAAAACCAACTAAAATCATCAATTAATCAATACGACGATGGTAATGATTTTGTAAACTCTTATGGTGAAAATTATGAGTATGACACAGATGGTAATTTAATTAGTGCTACTAGCTATAATTGGAGTGGGACAAGTTGGAGTATTTCTGATAAAAGAGAACTAACATACAACTCAAACAACAAAGTTATAGAAGAGTTATATCAAAATTGGAATAGTACCACTGGTCAATATGAAAATACAGATAAATCAATTTTTTCTTACAATTCTAATGGTCTTGTGAATCAATACCTTGGTCAAGAGTGGGTATCTAATCAGTGGACTAACTATTACCGATCCAATGTTAGCTATGATGGGAACAATCAAGTTACCCAAATAATATCAGAAGAATATGAAAATGGTCAATGGATTAATTCTGAAAGGAGTTTGTATACTTTTTCAAACAATAAGTTAATTGAAATCATTTATGAAGAATGGGACAATAATCAATGGGATACGGAGAATACCGTCAGAGAATCATTCACATATAACGGAGAAAATAAAATTTTTAGATATACATATGATTATTGGGACGGTAACTCTTGGGTAGAAGATGAACAAACTGAATATACATTTGATGCTTCAGGTAATAGAATTTCTAGAACTGATATTTACAATGGAGATAGCACTACTTTTAATTATAGTTATAACTCCTCTCAACAAATGAATGATTATTTTCATCCATTTAAAGATAAAACAGGTTTTGATTATCTAACAGAAGATTTTCCATATATAAATAAAATTTTAGAAGAAACAGCAAGTACTGGTAACAGAACAATATACGATTATGATAATGCTATAACACTTAGCAACCCAACATATGAGTTAGAGAATACAATTACTATATACCCTAACCCATCAAGTAATTATATTAAAATTGATGGGCTATCTGATAATGAAAACATAAAAATATTTAACCTTTTGGGCAAAAAAGTGCTAGATAAAAGTATACAACCTAATGAAGAAATAAATATTAGAAATTTATCTAAAGGAGTATATTTATTAAAAATCGATAAAAAGAGAACAATAAAATTTATAAAAAAATAAATAAACCCAAATTAATTCTAGCAGAGACTGTCTGAAATGGCAGTCTTTTTTTGTGTTTTTTTATGATATTCTTTTTTTTTAATGAGTAGAAAAGTCATTTTTAAGCCCTATTTTTCTACACATTCTCAATCAAATACGTAATATTTTTGATTAACAAAACAACCACACTAAAACACTTAAGTGAAGACTGTAAAGTGCTGCTGTATAAAGCAAGCCCAATTTTTAAAGATGTGATAGAAGAAGGTGTTGATGACCCACGTTATCATTTGGCTGCAAACCCAGAAAAGTTTCCAAAAGCTTTGAAGGAGTATAAGTTTTAGAGTATACAAATAAATTTAACCATAAAAAAATCCGAGATAATATCTCGGATTTTTTTATGAGCAATTTTAAACGTGCGGTTTTAATTTCCCACAAGACTTTTGTTATTACAGAAACAACTATCGCTTACTGCCTTTAAAGCAATTTTATTGAGAACTCTTTTCATTTCAACAGTTTTTAGCAAGTAAATTCGTTGTAAATAAAAACAAATTAAGGCAAAAAATAAAGATAATAGGCGCGCATAGAAAAAAGCTAATTAGGTCTTTTCAAAAGCACAGCAGCTTTTACTTAAAAGGTTATTAGGTTTTGTATAAAAGATTACTAGCTTTTGCATAAAAGTACAATAGCTTTTTTAAAAAGATTACTATTTTTTTTTAGATATTCATAAAAGCTTTGAGCATAAAAAAACCTCAACAGCTTTCGCTATTGAGGTTGTCTTATTAAATTCTTATAGATTAAGCAACACTACTCATCGTAAATTCTATTGTTTTAATATTCAAAGAATTTTTCATTCTTTTATCTGGTCTAAATTTAATACGTACATTATTAACAACATTCACAGACACCTCTTCTGCTGTGTCTACTGCATCTGAATTAATGCCTATCTGAAAAGAACCAAGCTTGTCTAATTTTACAATTTTACCTTGCTTTAATTCGTCTACAATATTGTGTAATAAAGACAAGATAACAGCATAACAATCTCCTTCTCTTACCGTACTTTGGTTGGAAACCAAATAGGCTAAACGTTCTAAATCTGTTTTACCAGAAGACACTACTTGTGCATAATACTTATTTTCCGCCAGTCTATCTTGCGGATTCGATTTACTAATTGGTGTAATTTTTACCATAGTTTTATTGTAATTTACAGCGTATTGCTTTTAAAGAGGCAGCAATACAAAGACCTCTTTTAGCGCGCTTTAAAAACTCTGTAATAATTTACCAATACCACATACGTCTTTATGTAGTATAACTGTTGGTATTTAAAATACCTACAGGAGTTTAGACTAGAAAATTTAAGTCATTGTTTTTTGCCGTGTGCAGCTTGTTGATCTGCTTTAATTTTAACTAAAAAAAATTTGGCAAGCTAAAAGAAGTATTGTAATTTTATGGTCTCAATATGAAACTACACACTTCTTAAAGTGTTACCGTTTACAAAAAGTCTTAAAGCAACATCTTTAAGGCTTTTGTGTTTTGTAAAGATACGGTTTTGATGTAATCTTAAAAAAGATTTTATTAACAGGTTATGATCATTTTTTTGGTGAATTCCGATATCTACAATTGTAAAATTAGTGTTCTTTGTTTGTTATGCAAGGGGATACTTATTCACAATAACCTTGAAGTTTTTAACGAAATGAAGTATTTATTAGATACTTAGAATAAGGAGAGTGTTTCGCCACCAATTTAGAGGTTTTAAATACAAGGTTTTCATTTACCCTAATTAGTAGAGAAGTTTCCTAAACGCTATGTGAGTTTATGTTTTAGAATCGTTTTTTACAAGAAATGTGTTCCTATCATAGCTTTTTCACCTGAATAAATTGAAACGTAATCTTCATTATTTACAAACTCCTCAAATCATGCTGCAATAAGATATTTTTTTATTGCGGTATTAATGTTATCTCCTTTCTCATTTCCTAAATGATTGCCGTTTTTATAAATGGTAAATAATGTTTGCTTAGTTCTTCTTTTAGTAGCTTAATTAATTTGTTAGCGATTTTAATTTGCTCGTCTACTTTACTTTTTCCTATAACATCAAAAGCTTGTTTTATTGTTCCTGCTAAATGTTTAGAAAGAACGCTTGAAGCTTCCTCTTTATCTATTATGCTTTTTTTTAAATAGAATTTTTCATTATCGATAGATTTCAACTTTTCAGAAACAAGTTGAGTAATTAATTCTTCGTAAATTCCTTGATTCATAATGAGATAAATTCTTTTAAAACAGGTATATCAGCTTCTGCCCAATCTAGATTAATTAGGTCTTTTTTGTTCGCTAAAACATATTGAGAATGTTCCGTAAGTATTAAATCGCCTGAAATATATTCAGCAATAAAAGGAATCAATTTAATTTTGAAATTAGAATATTGATGAATTACAATTGCTAGCTTTTCCTTTACCTCAATTTTTATATTTAATTCTTCAAATATTTCCCTCTTAATGCATTCAACTTCAGACTCCCTAGATTCAATTTTACCGCCAGGAAACTCCCACTTCAAAGGAAGTGTCATTACTTGACTTCTTTGAACAGCTAAAATTTTATCATCAAAATGAATAATAGCACAGGTGACAGGAATTATTTTCTTCTTCAACCTCTCTCTATCTTTAATAGCTTGACTAAAGTAGAAAAATATTTTTAAAAAAATGTATTATTTCATAATTTAAACCATCCCAAAATCAACCAAAGGCAAACTTCTTACACGTTTACCAGTCGCATTAAATATAGCATTACAAATAGCAGGAGCCATTACAGGAACGCCAGGCTCTCCTACCCCTGTTGGTTTTTCGTGCATCTTGTCCATAATTTCAATATGAATGTTTGGAGCATCTTTCATTCTAGTCATTTGATAATCGAAAAAATTATGCTGTTCTACAGCACCTTCTTTAGCCGATATTTTTCCAAATAAAGCCAATGAGATTCCAAAAATAGCTGCACCTTCTAGTTGATTTTTTACATTATCTTTATTCAATACCAAACCACAATCTATAGTAGACCACACATTTTCTATCGTAACCTTATCGTCTTTCACAGCAACCTCAACAGCAGTAGCTACATAAGAGTAAAAGCTATAATGAATGGCAATTCCCATTCCGTGATTTTTGGGTAAAGTTTTTCCCCAATTGGAGATTGCTGCCGTCTTAATAAGCACGTCTTTCATTCGTTTGGAATTGTATGGAAAATTAGATTTTCCTTTTACAATACGATCTTTACCTATTAAACGTAGATGAAATTGTACCGGATCTATTTTTGCTGCATTTGCCAATTCATCTGCAAAAGAATTATTACCAAAACCACTATGAATATGCACTACAGAGCGCATCCAACCAATTCTTAAATTAGATTCTGCTTTTACATTTTCTAACCTAAAATTGGCAATATCATAAGGGTTATTATTAAAACCTTGGTTGAGCTCAAAACCAGATGCATAATCTGAAAGTGGCTTAAACGTAGAGGTGATTGATGGCACTGCAACACGTTGTAACCAAGCTGTGGCATTCCCTTTATCATCTAATCCTCCTTTTAAATACTGTGCACTTGTTGCGTGATAAAAACTATGTTTAACATCATCTTCACGTGTCCAAACTACTTGCACTGGTGCTTTTATTTGCTTGGATACCGCAACCGCTTCCACCACAAAATCAGACTTTGATTTACGCCCAAAACCACCTCCTAGAAAAGTAACATTAATCGTAATGTTTTCTAAGGGCATTTCAAAGAAATGTGCTAGTTCTGCTCTCGCCGTTTGCGGGTCTTGTAAAGGAGCCCACACCTCTATTTTATCTCCTTTAAACCAAGCTGTAGCATTGGGCACCTCCATGGGTGCGTGTACCAAAAATGGCACGTGATAGGTTGCCGCTATTGTTTTTGCAGCACTATTAAACCCAGCAGTAACATTACCGCTACTGCCAGGTACTAACTTTCCTTTTTCTTGTAACCTTTTCGTTAAGGTTGCCTTAAAAGTATCGGTATCAAAAGAATGATTTGTACCATAATCCCATTCAATATCTAAATCTAACTTTCCTTGAAATGCAGCCCAAGTGGAGTTGGCAATAACCGCTACACCCCCTAAAGCTCCAAAAAACTTGCCAGTTGGCGGCACCATTCGGTCTATATTTACAATCTGCTCTACGCCATCAATATTTTCTGCTGATGCGCTGTTATAACTTTTTACAGTTCCAAAAGTTACGGGACACCTTGCAATGGCTGCAAATTTCATATTAGGAATGCGCACGTCAATTCCGTAATTGGCAGTACCCTGTGTAAAATCTTTTAAATCTACACTTTTTAAGGTTTTACCAATATATTTAAAGTCCTCCACTTTTTTTAGTTGAATGGCCTCATTATTGGGTATTGCAACTTTAGAGGCTTCTTCTACTAAATCGCCAAAGAAAATTTTATCATTATTCTTTTTATTAATTACAAAATGATGCTCTGCTTTACAAAGGGCTTCTGCTACGTTCCATTTTTTTGCAGCAGCAGTAATCAACATCATTTTTGCAGCAGCACCCATTTTTCGCATAGGCTCTAATTTGGTGCGCACACTCCTGGAACCGTCTGTATTTTGATTGCCATATTTTTCATGACCTATAGCTTGTTTTACGGTAACATATTGCCAATCTGCTTCCAATTCTTCTGCAATGGCAGAAGCTAAAGACGTTCTTATGCCTTGCCCCATTTCTGAACGTGAAGCAATAAGAATTACTGAACCGTCTTTTTGAATTTGTATAAATAAATTGGGTTTAAAAGTGCCGTCTACTTGCGGTATAAATGCTTTTTTATCTGTTGTAACATTACAGCCTAAAATAATTCCTGTAGCAGCTAAACCAAATAACTTTACAAAATCTCTGCGGTTTACTTTATGAATACTACTCATAATAAATCTTGGTTTTTTAATTCGGCTGCTTTATGAATGGCTTTACGAATTCTGGTATAGGTACCACATCTACAAATATTATCGCTCATGGCATCATCTATATCATCATCTGAAGGATTCTCTATTTTATTCAATAAGGCAGTAGCCGCAATTAACTGACCAGATTGGCAATAACCACATTGTGGCACATTACCATGATGCCAAGCTTCTCTTAAATACTCAAGATTTTCCGAAGTGCCCTCTATGGTAAAAATCTCTTTACCAATGCCATAAGAAACTGGCATGCTACAAGATTTAGTAAGCTTTCCATCAATTAAAATGGAACAAGCACCACATTGTGCAACACCGCACCCAAATTTGGTTCCTGTTAATCCTACAATATCTCTAATTGCCCACAAAAGTGGCATTTCATCTTGTACTGCTATGGTATAAGATTTTCCATTAATTGATAATACTTTGCTCACTTGTACATATTTTAAAAATACAAGTTACGTAAATTTTAGAACAAAACACAAACAGGTTTTGGTGCTGAGATTTCACTCACAAAAGTTAACAATCCCGTTTCTTTATTTCTTTGAAATGAAATTAAATTATTAGCATCTTGATTGGCTACAATTAAAAAGGTATTGTCTGGTGTTAATGAAAAATTTCTTGGATTTGCCCCTCTTGTATTTTCAAAACCTACTAGCGTTAAAAGGCCGCTAGCAGCATTCACTTTATAAATTACAATTGAATTATGCCCCCTATTTGAAGCGTATAAAAATTTACCATCATTTGAAATATGAATATCTGCACCAGAAGAGTATTCAGAATAATCTTTAGGCAGCATTGTTATGGTAGTATCTATAAAGTAAACCTCTTCTTTTTCTTTGATTAAAGAAACGGTATTATTCAATTCATTCAACACATACATCCAATTTTTGTTTGGGTGAAATGCCAAATGTCTTGGCCCTGCACCTGCTGCCATTTTAAGCGTTTTTTGTGGTGTGTACGCGAATGTTTTTTCATCCTCTAAAACAGCCGAAAACCATAGTTCATTGGTTCCCAAATCTACAGAAACTACTTCTTCTTTATTAGGATGAAACCAGGTAGAATGCGCATGAGGTGCTTCTTGTCTAGAAGTTGTTCCTTTACCTGTGTGTTGTTGTATTGCCAATAAATTTGTTAAACCGTTTGCGTCATCTATTTTTAAATACCCCACATTACCCCCTGTATAGTTGGCAACCAAAACTTCATTATTATCGTTTACATTTACAAAACATGGGTGTGCGCCTCCAGATTTAGATTTGCTCACAAACACTAAAGTATCTTTAAGTATTTTAAAAGATTTTACAGCTCCTGTACCATTTTCATTGGTTTCTTCTACAGCTATCAATGTTTTGTTATCTTTTGTTTTTGCCAAAAATGAGGGATTATCGGCCGTTGCCATTAATCCTACTTTTGATAGTTTTCCGTTGGCATCAATTTTATACTTGTAAATGCCTTTACTAGCTCCAGTGGTATACGTCCCCACATAAAAACTAGTTTCTTCTTGTGGTTTCATGGTTTGACTTTTACAACTAAAAAGGGCTATTATAATAGCTGCTGTTATTATCTTTTTCATACTTAATATATTTTAAAAATAGGTAAACGTAAATGTGCTTTTTCGTAATGAGGTGAATTTTTATATATAAAATTTAATTGCATTCTTGGGCTGTTCGCAAAAGTTTTGTCTGTGGCCAATTTATCATTAAATTGGTTTTGAAGCACTGGATTTTCTAATAAATATTTCTCTGCAAAATCTTCAAAAACATAATCTGAATACCCTTCTTTTTGTTGCAAAATGGTATCAAAAAAGTTCCAATTGAAAAAAGAATCGGTGGCTTCTGCCTCTAAAGCTTCTAATAAATAACGTACCCCATTTTGATGTACATCAATATAAATATCTCCTTTTTTAAAGGTAATGTTTGCAGTTGACGGTAACACTGTAGTATTGTAATGCAAGTAATGGCCTTCATAAGGCGATTTTCTACTTTCAAAATCTTTGATATGATTTACGGTTACTGCTATGCTGGTGTCTTTTTTAAAACGGGTAAATGCAATATTATTTAGCGTTAACCTTTCTATAACCGCATGCCAACCTTGCTGCACAATATAGGCTTTAGGAATTGCGATTTCTTTGCTTGCCACAAACTCGTCATAGTATTTTACTTTCTTCTCAAAAGGTTTTGATCGGTCATAAAACAACCGTTTTCCATTGGTTACTTTGCTGGCTATTTCTTGGCCTTCATAACCTTTAAAATTTAACGTACTGTAATTTTCTCTATCCATCTTAAATTGAATGGGATAGTTTTTTTGAGCTAAAATTTCTTGTGGTGCCTTTGCACGCAATTCTTTAATGGTTTTTGAATTTTCTTCTGCAAAGTCAAAAGCCGAAAACAATAATTCGTAGGTTTGCTCTACCCTAATTTTGTAAGGTTTTAGCATGTGTGTTTCTACCATTAACCCCAAGGTGTTAAATAAAGTTGTATACCCTGTAGAATATCTTGGGGAATCAAAAAACTGAGAAAAGCCAGCTTCTGGCGTTGTGCCCCAAACGTTCACATATGGTGTAATATTAATATTTTTTGCCTCTAAAGATGCTTCTAATTTTGGGCGCATTTCATTTTGTAAAAACTTGCCTAGATTGCCTCCAAGTTTATTGTGTTGTGTAAATAAATGTGTGATTGCATATTGATAATCTGCGCCATTACTCACGTGATTGTCAATAAACACATCAGGATTTACCGCATGAAATATTTTAGCGAAAGTAGCTGCGTTTTTAGTGTCTTGCTTTATAAAATCTCTATTTAAATCGTAATTTCTTGCATTGCCTCTAAAACCATATTCTAAAGGGCCATTTTGATTGGCTCTTGTATGTGAGTTTCTGTTTAAAGCACCTCCAATGTTGTAAACCGGAATTACGCAAATTAATGAATTCTGATATTTCTTTTGCAAGCTGTCTTTTTGTACTAAATCTCTCAACAACATCATAGAGGCATCAATGCCATCAGATTCTCCAGGATGAATGCCGTTATTAATTAAAATTCTATTTTTTGTTGCGTTTTTAATTTCTGCGATATTGTACATACCTTCTTTATTATAGACCACCAAGTGCAAAGGTTTGCCTGAGTCTGTTTCTCCAAAAGTGAATAGTGAAATTTCGTCGTATGTTTCTGATAGCTCTTTGTAAAAAGCAATAACTTCTTCATATTCTGGAGTTTCAGTTCCGTTAGATTTTTCGAAAAGTGTGGTGAAATCTTTATTCTCACTTGTTTTTTTATCACAAGAAACAATAAAAAAAACAAGGGATATGAGCAGTAAAATTGATTTATTCATTTGAATGTTAGTGTTGGGTTTTCTCAAAAATCTGATATGGCCGCAGTTTAAAAAATTAACAGCTTTATTTAATCCTTACCGTTTTTGGTACTAGTTTTGTATAGTTTCCATCATTTCTAATTACATCTCTTACTATGGAAGATGAAATATAAGAAGTACTTGCCGCTGTAAGTAAGAATACGGTTTCAATAGGTGCCAAATCTCTGTTGGTGTGTGCAATGGCTTTTTCAAATTCAAAATCTGCGGGATTTCTTAATCCCCTTAAAATAAAATCGACATCATTTTTTTGGCAAAAATCTACAGTTAATCCTTTGTACGTGACTACTTTTATTTTAGGTTCGTGTTTAAAACAATCTTCAATAAACTTTTTACGTTCTTCTAAAGTAAACATATAGTTTTTAGAGGAATTGATACCAATGGCTATAATTAACTCATCAAAAAGGGTAACTCCTCTTTCAATAATATCATAATGCCCTAAGGTAATTGGATCAAAAGACCCCGGAAAAATTGCTTTTTTCATGTGAACTATTTAATTGTTTGCGTGTAAAGGTGCCACTTTATCTTTTCTTTTCCACTAAGTATTTTAATTTAAAGCTGTTTCAATAGCATTCCCAAATAAGCTTTCTAATGAAATGCCTGCTGCTGCTGCTTGTTGTGGTAAAATGCTTTCTTCTGTCATTCCTGGCACAGTATTAATTTCTAAAAAGTAAGGCTCATCATTTACAAAAATAAACTCAGACCTTGTAAAACCACTCATATTTAGTATGCTATATACTTTTTCAGCTTCCGCTGCTACTCTATTCTTTTGTATTTCTGTAATTCTAGCCGGTGTTATTTCTTGAGATTTACCTTGGTATTTTGCTTCATAATCAAAGAAATCATTCTCTGAAACTATTTCCGTAATTGGCAACACTTTAATTTGATTGTTATAGGTAATAACACCCACAGAAACCTCTGTACCGTTTAAAAAAGATTCAATTAAAATGGCATCATCTTCTTTGTATGCTGTTTGAATACCTTGCATAATCTCTGCTTTATTATAAGCCTTAGAAATACCATAACTAGACCCTGCATTATTGGGTTTTATAAAGCAAGGTAAACCCACTTTTTGGATAATTTTGTCTGTATCTATAGCATCTCCTTTATTCAGATATATAGAAATAGCGGTTTTAATACCGTATTCTTTTACCACACTTAAGGTGTCTCTTTTATTAAATGTGAGTGCCATTTGGTAAAAAGGAGCGGAGGTGTGTGGTATATGAAGCAGTTCTAAATAACTTAAAAACATGCCATTTTCTCCTGGATTGCCATGAATTGCATTAAAAACACAATCAAAAGTAATCCTGTTGCCATTTTTTACAAAAGAAAAATCATTTTTTTGGATTGGATATGCCCTGTTTTCTTCATCAAAAGCAATCCATTTATCTTTTAGAATATGCACTCTAAAAGCTTGGTATCTGCTTTTATTAAGGTGCTTAAAAACAACATTCCCACTTTTTATAGAAATGTCTTTTTCTGACGAATAGCCGCCCATAATTATGGCAATATTTTTTTTCATCAATTTGTAATCTTAACACAAATTTATCAAAATATAAATAGAAACTGCAACGTTTAGTTTTTATATCTTTGTAACTCTAACAAAAAACAATTTATGAGTATTTTTCAGTTTTTAAAAAGTAAGACTTTTTTTAAGCAAATAGCCCTAGCGTTGATTGGCTTTGTTCTTCTCTTTTTTATGTTAAAATTTTGGTTGAATATCAATACAAATCATGATCAAAAAATACAAGTTCCTGACTTACATAAAATTACAATTACCGAAGCAGAAAGAAAATTAAAAGAACTGAATTTAGATTTTAAAGTTATTGATAGTGCCAGTTATAATCCTACTTACCCTAAAAAATCTATTATAGAGCAAAGTCCAGAAGCTGGAAGCTTTGTAAAAGAAAAACGTAAGATTTATGTAACCTTAAATCCGTCTAAATACAGAGATATTACCATTCCTGATTTGAATGGGCGTACAAAAAGGCAAGCAGAATCTGAACTACAAGCCATAGGTTTTATTATAGGCACCGATTATACCTATGTTAGAGATATTGGAATTGATGTGGTTAGAGGATTAAGACATAAAGGAAACATATTAAACCCAAATGACCAATTGCCTAAAAACTCGATTATAGATTTGGTTTTAGGTGATGGAAAGCGATAAAAATAATGAAGCACAAATAATTTCTTTTTCTTGAAACAACTTACTCATTACGATATTAAAAACAAGCAAAAACAATTTCCAATAACCATTGTTTGTGATGCCATACGCACCCCAGAAAATATTGGAATGTGTTTTCGTATTTGTGAGAGTTTTGGCGTGGCAAAAATTTATTTTCATGAAAGTTCGCCTGCCTTAGAAAACAGAAAAGTAATTAAAACAGCAAGAAATACCATTAACCAAATAGATTACGATTATTACAGTAATTTTAACCAAACCATTGGTACTTTAAAAGAGGAAGGCAATACCATTATTGGGATAGAAATTACTGATAAAAGCATCAATATTCAAAATTTTGTTTTTAAAAATCATCAAAAAATCGTTTTACTTTTGGGTAGTGAGCGCAATGGCATAGAAAACATTAATTTAGTTGATGAAACTATAGCAATACCCATGTATGGAAGAAACTCTTCTATGAATGTGATGCATAGTTTGGCAATTACACTTTACGAAGTTACCAATCAGTTAACCACCAGAAATAATTAAATATAACTTAAAAAATACTTTAATCTTAGGATAAAATGAAAGGAGTTTTATTAAATAATTTAGGATCACCAGATTCTACTGATTTAAAAGATGTAAAAACATATTTAGATGAGTTTTTAATGGATGGGCGCGTCATTGATATCCCTTATTGGAAACGATATATTTTAATTAAGGGAATCATTTTAAATTTTAGACCTAAAAAATCTGCAAAAGCCTACAAGAAAATTTGGTGGGATGAAGGCTCTCCATTAGTGGTAATTTCTGAGCGTTTTGCAGAGAAATTGAAAAAAAAGGTAGAAATACCTGTAGAGCTGGCAATGCGCTATGGTTCTATGAGTATGGAAAAAGGAATTAAAAACTTAGCAGATAAAGGGGTTACAGAAATTTTTTTAGCACCTTTATACCCACATTACGCGATGTCTTCTTATGAAACTGTGGTTACTAAAGCAGAAGAAATTTTAGCTGCAGATTATCCAAATATCACATTAGATACCTTGCCACCTTTTTATAAGGAGCCAGATTATATTAAAGCAATGAGTAATAATATTGCGCACCATTTAAAGGGTTTTGATTACGACCATATCTTGTTTTCATATCATGGGATTCCGGAACGTCATATCAAAAAATCTGACCCAACAAAAAGCCATTGTAAAATAGATGGTTCTTGCTGTGAACGCAACTCTGTAGCGCATTATACGTGTTATAGACACCAATGTTTTGAAACTACAAAAGCCATTGCCAAAGAACTAGAATTAAAAGAGGGCACTTGGAGTAATTCGTTTCAATCTCGATTGTTAAAAGATCCTTGGTTAAAACCTTATACGGACTTTGAACTAGAAAAATTCCCAGAGATGGGTAAGAAAAAACTGGCTGTAATTACACCTGCTTTTGTTTCTGATTGCTTAGAAACTTTAGAAGAAATTGCAATGGAAGGAGAAGAAGATTTCTTTAAAGCTGGCGGTACAGATTACAAACACATTCCGTGCCTTAATGACAGTGATGAATGGGTTGATGTAATGCGCAGTTACATTAAAGAATGGGAGCAATAGGCGTAATTTAAAAGATGTTAAATCTGATACAAACAATATGGATTTTTTATACATAAAAGCATTACATATCATTTTTGTGGTTACTTGGTTTGCTGGTTTGTTTTATATTATCCGTTTGTTTATTTACCATGTAGAAGCTGAAAAGAAAATGGCACCTGCCAAAGAAATTTTGCAAACGCAATACAAACTAATGAGCAAACGGTTATGGTATATTATTACCTGGCCGTCTGCAATATTAGCAAGTCTATTTGCTTTTTGGATGCTTTATGAAAGCCCGTATTACCTATCTGAACCTTGGATGCATGTAAAATTAGCCTTTGTTTTGGCATTGTATTTTTATCACTACTCGTGCCATAGAATTTACAAACAGTTGCAAAATGATATCATTAAATATTCTGCATTTAAGCTTAGATTATGGAATGAAGTAGCTACCATTATTCTTTTTGCTATCGTATTTTTAGTAACTCTAAAAAGTGCCATCAATTGGGTTTGGGGAGTTGTGGGCATTTTACTTTTTGGTATTTTGTTGATGTTATTTATTCGCTTATATAAAAAAATAAGAGCGAAAAAGTCTTGGGATAAGGCCGAAAAAAAAGTTTTAGAAAAATCTGATCCGCCCAAAGAATAGCAATTATTGCGGCACATTATAAGTATTGTTTACAGTAACAAAATAAGATTGTTTCTTGTGTGTTCTTTAAAAAAAAGAACAGCAATAATATTAAATGAATTTTCTTAAAATATTATTGTTAAGAACTGTAATTTACAGTTTACTGTAAAATAAATACTCAGCATTACTGGTAAAACATTGTGAAGCAAAATGCAAATGATTACAATTTGCATTTTACTTAATTCACAAACTTCTCCTTTTCAAATATATTTTGTGTCAACTGTTTTTTTAGGTTTTATAGTTATATAAATACGAACTTAAAAAATTGACCTAATTTTAATCTTTCTTATGCTTTTGAAAATTAATACATATATAAACACAAAACAATAGGGCCTATGCCCTATTGTTTTGTGTTGTTTTTTTTTGTACTAACCCCAACACCCTTTAAACATAAGCACCTAGACAACAATATTTTAATTGTTTTTTAGTCATTTTATAGCACTCAAAAAATGCCATTTGACAATAATTAGAAAAAATGCTGTTTTTAAAAAAACGCATTTTTTACTGTTTGTACTAAATAAAACACTTACTTCTTGAAAATTTTAAAAGCTTTCAGTAAATTTACGAGATATGATCAAACCACTTAATATTCTAATTCTTGAGGATGAAGTGATAATTGCTAGAAGCCTTGAGCGAATCGTTACTCCGTTTGCAAACGTTAAAATTGCACATGACTACAACACAGCAGCAGCACATTTAGGAACCTTAAAGCCTTCTTTAGTTTTATTAGACATAAATCTTAGAGGTTCTGAAAAGACAGGAATAGATTTTGCCCGCGAATTTAAGGAAGCCTTTCAGTTCGAAATTATTTTTATTACTGCTTATTTTGATAACACTACTTTTTCTCTGGCTAGTGAATTAAACCCACTGAATTATATTGTGAAGCCCTTTAAAAAATCTCAAGTAGAAATTGCGGTACAACTTATTATTCATCAACTCGCAGAAAAGGAAAAAAAGGATTCCAATTTTAATGCGATAAAGCTAGAAAATCTTACAAAAGTAGAAAAACAAGTGCTAAAACTGATAAGCCTGGGACTTTCTTCAAAATTGATTGCTCTAGAACTTTTTAAATCATCTAAAACAGTGCTAAACCACAGAAGTAATATTATAAAAAAATTAGATATCCCTAATACAAACAACGCCTTACTTATTTGGTCTATTGAAAATAGAGCTAAAATCACATCCTATGTTTCCGACTAAGAAGTTTTGGCTGTTTACCTCTTTCTTTTTACTAACTCTTTTTTGCCCATTAATTATAAATGCGCAAAAATCGGATAATGCGCAAAAAATAATAGAAAATTGGCTGGCTAAGGAAAAGAAATACAAAAGAAATTTAAAGATAGCCACTGAAAATAAAAACAATGATTCCATTGCAAAACACCTACTTTACATTGGAATTCTAAATCTAGATAACAACTGTGAACTAAGCGACTACGAAAAAGGAAAAAAATATTTAAATCAGGCGCTACCAATAATTACAGCCGACCATTTACGTGCAAAATGCTACCAAGCCTTAGGAGATTATGGCAGATTTACATTAAAGAGAAACATTGCTATAAAAAATTATACTGCTGCCGAAACTATTTTTAAGGCCTTAAATGATGACTATAATGTTGCACAATGTATACACAGAAAAGCTGATGTTATGGGAGGCACAGTAAAATGGGAAACTATTATTGAATATTACGAAGAGGCTATTACATACTATATAAAAGCTGGAGATAGCACTCGTGTAGCAGGTTGCACCTCTAATATTGGAGAGGATTATGTGCATCTAAATCAAAACAAGAAAGGCCTCTCCCAATTTTTAAAAGCCTATCAAATCAACCGAAATAATGAGAAAAATCTCTATTTAGAATCTCATGTTTTATGTGAAATTGGAAAAATTTATAAGGATAGTATTCATCTAAAACAAAGAGATACTTTTTTTATAAATGCTTTAGATCATTTTAAAAAAATAAGTAATCTTGACGGAGTAGCGTATTCCTCTTTATTGTTAGGAGATTTATATTTTCAAGAAAACAAAATTGATGAAGCAAAAAAACTTGGCCATCAAGGTCTTAAAATTGCCAAAAAATATGGTCATAAGCTAAAAATAATAAGAGGTTATGATCTTTTAACCAGAATTTATGAAAAAGAAAAAGACTACAAGAATGCTTTAATAAACTACAAAGACTATAAAAATTATAATGATAGTATTTCTAAAAAAGACATGTTAGAATTTATGTCTGAAATGGAAACTAAACATGAAGTGGAAAAGAAAAACACGGCGCTAATACAAACCGAAAAAGAAAAAAACACTGCAAAAAGTCAGCGGAATCTCATTGGTATTTTTGTTTTAATTCTAGCTATACTTTTAATAATTTTATATATCTATCAAAGAAAACTAAAAAAAAGTAACACGCTTTTGGTAATTAAGAAAAAAGAAATTGAAAATATAAATATAGACTTAGAAGAAACAATAAGTTATAAAAATGTTTTATTAAAAGAAGTACACCATAGAGTAAAAAACAACTTACAAATTATTTGTAGCATTTTAGAAATGCAAATTGATGCAAGCGGAAGCTTAAACTTAAGAAATAAACTACAAACTAGTATAGACCGTATTTTCTCCATGGCACTGGTGCATGAGCAATTGTATACTGATGACAGTAAAGAAACCATTGATGCCCATGCTTATTTTTCTGATATATTAGACTCTATTGTAAGCTCACAACAAAGTAGTAACAAACAAATTGAAATTCATATAGATATGGATGAAATTGAACTCAATTTAGGAGTTGCTCTTCCCTTAGGAATGATTTTAAATGAACTTATTACCAACGCATTTAAGTATGCTTTTATAGAAAAAAGGAAAGGTAAAATTGAAGTTTCTTTACAAAACCAACAAAGAAATTATATACTATCTATAAGTGATAATGGTTCGGGATTAGATAAAAGTAAACAAAGAACAAATAGTATTGGTTTGCAATTAGCTAAAGACTTTGCAACCCAAATAAGAGGTAAACTAACTTGTTCTGTAGATAACGGAACACACTACAAAATTAAATTTCCGGCAGCTTAATTTAGATACATTTAAAAAAAAATAATTTTAATGATTCTAACTAGATACTTGTAATTTCTTATACAATATAATATATCTTTATTATGCAACTTATAAATAGAACATCGGCTAAATTACCAATCGTAAGTTAAATCTAAGATGTGGTTCCAATTTCATTACATGACAACAGTATTATCATAAATTAACTTCTAAAAATGCACAAGAATAAAAGATATTTTATCTATTACCTTATACCCATTTTGAATTTTCTTTCTTTTGGTTTAGTTGGACAAGAAAATGAGCTTAATTCAATACAGCATATCACTGATAGCATTTGGAGTGTTAAGGCGAAACAGTTTGATTTTGAGCTCAAAGAAGCCTTAAGAATAGACGAAAAAACTGCTATAACCCGAGCATTTCTGAACCTAGGTGAATTACACTTACAACAAAAAAGTAGTTTGATAAATTATGACCAAGGCAAATTTTACCTATCCGAAGCTCTTCGAACTGTTAACCCAAAAGACAGTCTTCTACTTGCTAAATGTTATGAGGGATTAGGGGATTACAGTAGGTTCACTGCATCTACAATTGATGCCATTCAATACTATGACAAAGCCTTTATTTTTTATCATGCCATCAACGATCTTGACAAATGTGGTACTGTTTTACACCGTAAAGGTGACTGTATTTTAGACCAAAAAAACTATGTCTTGGCTAAACAGAGTTACACTGACGCTATTTCATTTTACGAACGTAGTAATAACATAGACATGCTTGCTTCGTGCATTTCTAATATAGGTGAAATTTATGAACGAGAAGGAGATTATAATCTTGCACTAAAGCAATTTCAACAAGCCTATAAACTGGTAGAAAACCCAGAAATGCAATCTTATATTCAGTTTGAAATAGGAAAAATTTATATAGATAGTCTGCATCTACCCAATCGCGACAGTCTTTTTTTAAATTCATTAAAGTACCTCAAAACCATCAACAGATTAGATGGTATTGGCTATGCGCATATATTATTAGGTAAAACCTATTTCAAAGATGGTCAATATGAATTGAGTAAAGAAAACCTCTTAGAGGGCATCAGTATTGTAGAAAGCATAAAAGCAGATTATAAAATGCAAATGGGTTATGAAACTCTTATTGAATTACTTAAAAAAGAAAAAGATTTCGAAAATGCCTTGTCTTATAGTAATCGGCTTTGGGAGCTAAAACAAAGGATTTACGACCAAGAAAAAGGAAGATATATCAAAGATATTGAAACCAAATACGAGGTAGAAAAGAAAACAAGCGCCTTAGCTCAAACCGAAAAAGAAAAAAACACTGCAAAAAGTCAGCGAAATCTCATCGGTTTTTTTGTTTTAATACTAGCTATCCTTTTAATAATTTTATCTATCTATCAAAGAAAACTAAAAAAAAGTAACACGCTTTTGGTAACTAAGAAAAAAGAAATTGAAAATATAAATCTAGACTTAGAAGAAACAATAAATTATAAAAATGTTTTACTAAAAGAAGTACACCATAGAGTAAAAAATAATTTACAAATAATTTGTAGTATTTTGGAAATGCAAATTGACGCAAGCGGAAGTTTAAATTTAAGAAATAAGCTACAAACCAGTATAGACCGTATTTTCTCTATGGCACTGGTGCATGAGCAATTGTATACTGATGACAGTAAGGAAACCATTGATGCCCACGCTTATTTTACTGACATTGTAGACGCTATTGTAAGCTCTCAGCAAAGTATTGAAAAACCTATTGAAGTTCATATACACATGGATGAACTGCAATTAAACTTGGCTATAGCACTGCCTTTAGGGATGATTTTAAATGAACTTATTACCAATGCCTTTAAGTATGCTTTTACAGAAATGGAAGAAGGGAAAATAGATATTTCATTACAATTAAATGGCGCACATTACACCCTTTTAATTAGTGATAACGGTTCTGGCATTGATACTAGTAAGGTTAGAAAAAATAGTATCGGCTTGCAATTAGCAGAAGATTTCACAACTCAAGTTAGGGGGGATTTATCATTTTATGTAGACCAAGGAACGCACTATAAAATAAAGTTCCCTGCATTGTAAGGTGTATTCTGATAATTCATTTTTGCATAATATGCAAAACGTTAAAGGATTGTGCTGTATAAAATACACTAGCTCACAACCAAATACTAAAATCCCCAATAACGTAAAGCACCTGTGAGTTCTTTTGGTTTAAATACAACGAACAATTTATTCTGTTTTTTTTAAAGTATTTTTAGGAAAGAAATTTCATAAAATAACTTGATTAAAAAGAGATTGTGATTTTTTCATGAGTTTTGCTACCTCATGCTTGTTCTTTATATTTATTTTCTCCTATAATTTTACAATTAGATACACGTATTTTTGGAATTCATTACAGATCATAGCACATAGCTTCCATTAAATTTTGAGCATATATCTTTTTACACCTCTGTATCTTGTAGTCCTGCCATTAAACTATCCTTTTATACCTCCAAGGGTATGTTACACTTTGAAACGTATTTTGCCTATTAATATTTTTTTCAAATTAAAAATTGTTGTAAACAAAACTGGTAATTGTAAACTTACATTCTCGACGCTATACATTACATTATCTAACTCTTTTATTATCTTCGTTGTATAAATTGAACTATGCTTAGATAAATTTCAGTGCATGAAGGAACTTTTAGATTATTTTAAAAACACAGTTTCTATTTCACCTGAAATAGAGAATAAAATCAGTGAAATAATAGAGGAAAAAAACTTAGTTAAAGGAGAACAAGTACTTACTGATAATTCTGCAAAAAAAGAGCATATATTTGTTGTAAGTGGTTGTTTGCGTTCTTTTTTTAAAACAGAAGATGGAAAAGAACATACCGTACAGTTTGCCATTAAAAACTGGTGGATAAGTGACTATATAACACTTTATACAGATAATAAATCTGTAGTCTCCATCGAAAGCTTAACCCACTCTAAAGTTTTAATAATCAACAATGCTAAAGTTGAAAAATTTTATCAAGAATTTCCTCAATTTGAAATCATTCAGCGCAAGAATTTTGAAAAGCGAATTTCTGCTCTGCAAAAACGAATTTTAAGCTTATTAGCATTAACTGCCGCAGAGAAATATAATCAGTTTATTGAAGATTATACCGAATTTGAAAAAATAATACCAAACTATCAAATTGCCTCATATTTAGGCATTACTCCTCAGAGTTTAAGCAGAATTAGGAAAGAAAGGTTTAAAAATTAATTTATTACCATAGATTCATATTTAAATTTTAATTATCATTTAATTTTGTGTCAAAATTAAAAATAAGACAATGAGTTTTTTAGACAAATTAAATGAGCGATACGCAACTAAAGCAATGAATGGAAAAATAGCTCCTCAAGAAAAAATAGATAATATTTTAGAGGCAATTAGGCTAGCACCAACATCTAGTGGACTGCAACCTTTTGAAGTTTTTGTAGTTACAAATGATAACACTAAATCTAATATCAAAGAAATTGCTTGGAATCAATCGCAAGTAACAGATTGCTCACACTTGTTAGTATTTGCTGCTTGGGATAATTATACCGAAGACAGAATTAACTATATGTTTGATTTAACAAACGAAATAAGAGGCTTTAAAAATGAAGGTTGGGAAAACTACAGACAGATGTTATTAGATGGCTATCCTAAACGAGATGCTGAAAAAAACTTTGAACATGCTGCTAGGCAAACCTATATCGCATTTATGGCTGCTATTACTCAAGCAACCTACGAAGGCCTAGATAGTACCCCAATGGAAGGATTTGATTCTGAAGCTTTAGATAAAATTCTAGGATTACGAGACAAAGGATTACGAAGTACACTTCTATTACCTATAGGATATAAAGACACAGAAAAAGATTGGTTAGCCAGCCTTGTAAAAGTTAGAAAACCAATGGATAAATTAGTAACATTTATATAAATAAAATCATGTTAAAAAAAATAACATTAACAGTAGCAAGTATTATCTTACTAACTTTTATGGTCTTATACTTTATATCGAGACCAACAGAAACTGAAGACGGATCATATATTCCATCACCATTAGCATTAAAATTAGCAACATCTCCAACTACTGATTTTGATAATACTATTTATGAAAATAAGTATACCGGCAATAAAAAGGTATTAATGATTTGTACAGAGCAAAAAAATATGACCATGGCTAATGGTAAAAAATTCTCAACCGGAAATCATCCTGTAGAAATGATGCTGCCAATGTTGCATTTAAGAAATGCAGGTTTTGATATTGATATTATTACTCCAACAGGAAAACCAGTACAAATAGAAATGTGGGCTATGCCAGAAGAAGATGAAGATGTAAAAGCGATTTACTTGGAATACAAACAACAGTTTGAAAACCCTAAAAATCTATCGGAATTCGTAAAAAATACAATGGACAATAATTCTGATTATATCGCTATATATATTCCTGGAGGACATGGTGCAATGCTTGGCCTACCTGAAAATAAGGATGTAAATAAGTTGATAAATTGGTCTCACAATAAAGACATGTTTACGCTTGCCATTTGTCATGGCCCAGCAGCATTATTGGCGGCGAATTTAGAAAGTGATAAAAATTCATTCGTTTATAAAGGATACAAAATTGCTTCATTTCCAGATAGTGTAGATGAACAAACACCTATGATGGGATATATGCCAGGCCATATGCCATACAAGTATGGAGAAAGGCTAAACAACTTGGGAGTTACAATTATCAACAAAGAAGCTGATAATACAGTTTATAAAGACCGAAAATTAATTACAGGAGCTAGTCCCTTAGCTGCAAATGCTTTTGGTAAATTAGCTGCAACAGAACTACTTAAAGGAATGAGTAAATAAAAAAACTATTAACAATAAGATTTTTAAATAATAGCGATTTGAAGCAAGGTTCAAATCGCTATTATTTTTTAATTTGTAAATTACTTTTCGAGCAAGAACTTATAAAAATGAATAATAATCAGAAATTTGCTCTTTGCGCCTTATTAAAAAACAACATTATCAGAGATTGAAAATATAGCATTATAATTATTCTTAACTGTCTCAATAATTAAAATCTTATTAGAACTAAGGTTTTCAATATCATCTATTTCATTAAATTCTCGCATATTAGCATTTCCCCAAAAAGTAAGTTCAATAATTACTGGAGCCAAATCAACACCCTTTTTTGTAAGTAAGTAAATATTTTCTTTTTTATTTTCGGGAAGTTTTCTCTTTGTTATTAATTTATACGACTCCAATAGTTTAAGTCTAGCTGATAAAATACTTGGTGCAATTCTCTCATCTGAATTTGAGATTTCTTTAAATGTTTTTTTATGTTTAATTAACATATCTCTTACAATCAACAAAGACCATTTATCTCCCACCACATCAAGTGATGAAGAAATAGGACAACCCGAACGAAACTTATTCATCATATTTTTGAGCATTATTACTACTGAATCGATAGTAATGTTTATATTTGGTATCAATTTGATAGTAAAAATATAAATTATTCTAATGAAAAAACAACATAAATTATCTAAAATCAATCTCTATGATAAGTTCAATGCTGCTTTTGTAAGTATGATTACCCCAGAAATGAAGGTTTTGAATAGGATACGTGAAAAAAACTCTTATTCAGATACACCTACTTTAACCAAACCATTTGAGATGCCTCTTGAGTTTATTAACATAGATGGAGTAAAGATTAGAGTATCAAAATCAGTCATAAACGGGAAGAATAAGGAAACTATTATACTATTATCTGCCTTTCCGCATAGTATCATAGCCTACTCACCTATTTGGAACGAATTAAAAAAAGACTACAATTTGTTTGCTTATGATTTGCCTGGTTTTGGGGCAAGCGAAACAAAGTCTCAATATATGTCATTTAATTTTCAAGGCGATTTTTTAAATTCATTTATAAAATATTTTAAAATTGAAAAATCACATATAGTTGCTCCTGATGTTGGTATGGCAAGTGCTTTATCATATGTTATTAATTACAAGAACAGCATAAAATCTTTAATGATTGGTGATGGACCTGGTGCTCTACCTGCTATTGAACCAAGTGTTATGAAAAAAATGGTGTATTCAAGTTTTTGGAGAGCAATGTTTATTGTAGCTGGAAGTGGAGCCTTAATTGAATCTGCAAAGAACTTAGGCAATGTAAAATATGTTCCAAATAAATATGAGTTATCAGATTATAAAAAATCACACAAAGGAAAAGTAGCCAATAGTATGAAATGGTTCAAAACCTATCCTGAAGCAATAAAACATCTAGACCAAAACTTAAAAAATATTAAAATACCTACAAAAATTTTTTGGGGAGAGCATGAAGCTATTTTGGATAAAAAAAATGGTGAGAATCTAAATAAGAGAATGCCAAACAGCGAACTAGAAATATTTGAAAACTGTGGACATTTTGTATATCAGGATGATTATCCGAGATTTACAAGGCTGATTCAAACATGGGTAGAGAAATACAAATAAGTAGAAATTTATTAATTTTTCAACACAATATGTTTGTAGCTAAATAATAGCTTATTCCTAATCATAAAATAAACTAGCTAGAAATATTTTAATTTTATGCTCTATATATTTTGGTCTTAGTCACTTTTAAATACTTTGTTTTTAAACAATTGCCTTTTTGATATCAATCATTGCTCTCTAACTATCTGGTTATATATAACATAAATAGTATTACTCAGATTCGTTTTATGTCCGCAGTATTATCATTAAACTTTTTATAAAGTATAGAGTCTAAGAAGAAAGCCTAAAGGATAAAATTATGAATAATAATATTTTTATGAGTTTACTACTTATGCTATTTTTATTAGCATGTAATAAAGATGATGACAATAATTTTACTATTGGTGGTGCCGCACCAACAGTAAAGCAAGAAGTTACTTATGAAGTAATTATAACAGAAGATATAACCTACGGAGAGGGACTAACGCATGAAAGTCTCAACAGTTCAAATTCATCGGTTATGCCCTTATTAATGGATTCTTATGTTCCTGAAAATAATCTTCAAAATCGTCCTGTACTTATGCTAATTCATGGTGGAGGTTTTACTGGAGGCACAAAACAACAAGAGCCACTAGTAGATATGGCAAATTACTTTGCTGCAAGAGGTTTTGTAGTGTTCTCTATCGATTACAGACTTAGAGGCGATAAAGGAACTGTTCCACAAGAATGGATAGCTTATTCTTCCGATATTGCTACTCAAAACCTTGGTCAATTTTTTGCAGTATATCCTGCACATAGAGATGCTAAGGCTGCCTTAAGATGGATTTTAACAAATGCAGAAAATTATCATATAAATAGAGATTATATAACAGTTGGTGGCGGTTCAGCAGGGGCAACCACATCAATAGGAATTGGGATATCCGATTTGGATGACTATAAAGATGAACTCAGTATAAATGAAGATCACTCATTATCATCAACCAACCTTTCACAAACATATGAAGTAAAAACAATTTTAGACTTTTGGGGTTCCGACAATTCCATTGAAATATTAGAATTAATTTATGGCTACCAAAGGTTTGACCAAAACATTCCTGCAATTTTTTTAGCTCACGGTACAAACGATACAACCGTTCCTTTTAGCAATGCTGATGACTTAAAAGCTTTATATGAACTTAATAATGCTGAGTTTATTTATTATCCATTGCAAGGCAAAGGCCATGGTGCTTGGAGCGCAACTGTGGGCGAGAAAAGCTTATCAGATTTATCTTTTGATTTTATAGTTGATACCCAAAATTTAAATGTTGAATAAATTTCAAATCTAAATCTTTTAATCTGATATTTTTTCTTTTCGTTGTATTATTTTCAACAAAAACAAAGAATGTTCATCATTATATTTAACCTGTAAAAAACTAGCGTTTATATTCTGATTCTAAGCAGTTTTTCCAGAATTATTTCTTGCTTCAACTACTTGCTCAAAATTATGATAATGATAATTTTCTTTAAGTTTAAGAAATATACAGCTCATTGCGGCTGAATTCCTAAACGGAATTCATTGCAATTTGCTATCTTTCCATCATAGTCGAATAACAGTGCATGTGATTCTGCAATGAGCCACAGAGAAATACTTTGTACATCATTATAATAATATACTAACCAATGAGTAAAATTTTTAGACAAAACAGAAGAAGTTCACTTACAGAAGGAAAAGCAGGAAATTATTTTAAATATGCCCTAGGAGAGATTATTCTTGTGGTTATGGGTATTTTAATAGCATTGTATATTAATAATTATAATAGTGAACTCATTGAAAAAAAAGCAGCAATTTCCTCTTACAAAAACATCAAACGTCAGATTAACGATGATAAGGATGCCATACATGAACGTAACTAGCAAAATAAACAATTATATGAAATGTACCTATATGCACGTGATATTATAGAGCAAAATGATCGAAAAAAAACAGACATTCTCGGACAAATAGCATTAGGCCTCACCGAATATTCTGATTTTGACAGAAGTAGTACTATTTATCAAAATTTACTAAATAGTGGTGAATCAAAACTATTGAAAAATAGAGACATCCTAAATCAGGTCCAGAAATTAGAAGAAATATATATATTTATAAATAGGCTTGAAAAAATTCATTCAGAAGTAGTTATCCCTATTGGTTTTGAGTTAGTCAAGTATATGAAGTTTATTGACGGGTCAGTACGAGAACCAGAAAAACTTTTTGGAATCGATTTTCAAAATTATTTTATTTCCATGCATGGTATATGTGACAAAAAGAAATACGCATATGGACTTGCCATTGAAAAAATTGAACAAATTACAAAGTTAATAGAGGATGAAATTAAGTAAAGTACATGCAGGTTTTCCTATTATTGAATACCTAGAAAATTCTGAAAGTAAAAACAACTGATACTAGATAACTTTTAAAAGCGTTGCAACTACTACCCTATTTAAAATAATCTTACTATTTAAATAAATTTTATTTTTAAAACATGCATGGTAATAACTAATTTCTTATTCAAAACCTTAGCATAACTCTCGTGGGTAACATCTATTTTAGAGTACCCTAAAAACTCTGATACTATTTCAATAGAAATAGGATTATCTCTATTACCTTATAATAAGAACCTTAGATTATTTCGAAAAAAAATATTGACACTTATTATAAAAAAACTATTTTTAAAAAAATATTTTTTTATTCCAAAACATCATGGTAGATAATTGACACTTTTATTAACATACCTATTTGTATTTCTTTATAACCAAACAATAATCAATGAATAAAATTTTTAGAAAAAATAGACAAAATTCACTTACAGAAGGAAAAACGGGAACCTATTTGAAATATGCTTTTGGAGAAATACTTCTTGTAGTTTTCGGTATTCTTATTGCACTTCAAATTAATAACTGGAATGAAGCACGAAAGCTGCACGAGGTAAGACAATATTATTATCACCAAATTGTAGATGATTTACAAACTGATAAGAGACAAATTGAACTTATAACAAAGAATATAGAGTCTTCATTAAAAAATTACAAGATTTACTTGAAAATTTTTAAAGAGCCTAATTTACCGGTAGAAGTTGTCGCAGAAAATCTTAGAAAAATTAGTGTTAGCCCTACCGTTTTTTATTTCAAAACTACAACTACTAAATCGCTAATTGGTAGTGGAGAAATAAAAATACTCGATGCTGAAATTCGCAATAAACTAACAACGTATAATGCTATCAAAGAACTTTTAAGAAAAGAATATGAAACCTCTAAAAATTTCTATATAGATATTTGGAAGGAAGTATACAGCGATGGTTATGGTTTAGGACCAAGGTTAGTCAATCAAAAAGAATTATTTAAAAAAACTTTTGATGAGAAAAGAGAACTGCAAATGTATATCAAACTTGATGCCTATCATCACTTTAAAAATGACATTGAAAAGGAGATCATCACAGGTCTTAGAGGGCTATTGCCTCAAATTGACAACGCTGCTATATTAATAAATAGCAAAATAGAGGACTAACAATAGTATAACACGGCTTATATAAATAGCTATGGAGGCGTATAAAATAAGCTCTAAAATTAAATCGATTTTAGTTCAAAAAAAATAAATAGCATGGTCACTATTTCCTAGTTTACAATCTTGGCATAGGCTTTTGGTTAACACTTATTTTTGGTGCTTACGAGTTCTAAAATAATTTTAATAGGTATTAAACAAACACACTTATTTTTAAATATAATTAGTTGCCAAACAAATAAAATCTTCAATAATTAAATTACCCATATGAAAGTACAACCTCAAAAAACAGAAAGAATTCATGCATTAGATTCCTTGAGAGCAATAATGATGTTACTAGGAGTGGTTCTCCACACTGCCATGACTTATGCTGATACGGATTATGGCCTTGGTTGGGGATTAAAAGATATTGGTGCCACTCACATTTCTAATGATTATATCCATAGAGTCATTCATTCTTTTAGAATGCAAACCTTCTTTGTGGTAGCTGGTTTTTTTGCTTCTCTTTTATTTTATGAGCGAAGCCCGATAAAAATGATTAAAAATCGAGTAAATAGAATCGTACTGCCCTTTATTGTTTTTCTTTTTGTTCTGTTCCCTTTCGTTATGTTTAGTTTTACGTATTCATCTCTAGTTTTTGATGGAACAGAAAATGCCTTATCTCAGGCATTAAATTATACAAGGGGCCTTCCTTTTGTACCAAATTCTACATTTCATTTATGGTTTCTATATTACCTCTCTATGATTTCTGCAATGTCTGTTGGGATTGCTCTTCTATTAAAAAAATTACCTTCTTTAACTAGTCATATTTCACAAGCATTTAATTGGGTTATTGTAAAACCCATTTTACGAGTTCTAATTTTTACTGGTTTAACCTGCCTAGTATATCTTATTATGGGCGCTTCGTACGTGGAAACATCTAATAGTTTTACACCAGATTTAAACATTTTTATGTATTATAGTTTTTTCTACTATGTAGGTTGGATTTTATTTAAATCTAAACATCTTTTAAATAAAATGATGACCTTTGATTGGGCCTGTACTATTAATGGACTATTACTTTATACAGCTTATCTTATTGTTGGTCTTATTTTCAATCCGTTCAACTTCCTTACTCATATCCTGATCAATTCTCTGGTGGTATGGTTATTTATTTTTGGAATTACTGGGCTATTTATCCGTTATGCTAGTAATCACTCTTCCCTAATGCGATATGTATCCGATTCTTCCTATTGAGTTTATTTATTGCATTTGCCTTTAACAGCTATCATCCCAAGTTTTATTGTGGATTGGCCATTACCCGCTACCATAAAAATGTTATTTGTGGTACTAAGTACAAGCGTTATTTGTTTTACTACCTATCATTATTTGGTAAGAGGAACCTTTATTGGAAAATTTCTAAATGGTCGAAAATATTCTAGAAAGCTGTCCGATATAAAACAACCATAAGAACCGGTTCAATTAAAAAATGTAGTAAACAAATAGAACCGGTTGCCAACAGTGGCTATAAGAAATTGTTTTTTTCGTCAACTTTAGAAAGTTATCGCGGATTTTCTATTAGACTTTTATTTGCTAAATTTAAAGTTTAACCAAGCAACTAATCATTCATAGAAGCGTTGGCATTCATATGAAAAAATCACAAAAAAAGATTAAGAGAATTTGTATCATACTTCATTAATCTAAAATGATGTTGTAAGTAATTTTAAATTAAACAGACTCAATAATTAAATTTTACTAATTCTTGAAAACTCAAATTTTCATATGCTTAAATCAAATTTAATATCTATTACCATAATATTACTCTGCTCAATTCACTATTGTAATGCTGAGAATTCATATACAGAAATTGGCTTAGGAGTTGGAAATACTGCGGGAGAAGAACATCGCAATGGTAAAGGTGAAATTAATATTAATTTTTTAAAATCCTACAAATTTGGTGAAATTGGTATTGACATTTCAACCGGTGGAAATTTAATTCCAGGAAGTGATCGTAGCACTGAAAACAACATAGAAACTTTATCTTCAAATGATGCGAATTTTAATTGTATTACTGCTTTCTACAGATTACCAATAATCAAAAAAATATATCTTGAAACTAGATTGGGATACTCATCATTATTTTATTGGATTCACGCAGATAATGAAAGAAAAATAAGTAAATCAAATATCTCTTACGGACATGATGTTGGGGCAACTCTTTTTAACAATCTCTCAGTTTCTTTAAGGTATCAAAACTTAGGAAACACTCCTAATTATGAGGGGAATAAAAATATGACAACAATTATTTCGAAATCTGAACCCTTAAAATTAGTATTATTAAGAGTTGCCTACCGATTTAATTGGGATTCTATATTTTAAAATCTGAGACCAAAATGTATTTTAGAGTTGATTAAAATAAAACTTAAATTGGATAATTAGTCACTAATTTATCCTTCTTAAAACCAATTTTATAATTTATTTACCTCTTACTTCCCAAAAAAAAGCCATGGTAGCTGGTATTTTCTTATTTACAATCTTGGCATAACTATCTTGTGTAACACTCATTGTAGAGTGTCCTAATTGGGTTGAAACAATTTCCATGGGTACATCATTAAATAGCAATACGGTGGTTGCAAAAGTCCTTCTAGCGAGGTGATAAAATCTCTTTTTATGGATGCCAACTACTACTCCAATCTTTTTTAAATAGGCATTGAATTTCTGATTACTGATTCTTGGTAACTCATTATTATACTTCTCTAAACTTTAAATAATAATAAATTCATATTGACACTCACTATAAAAAAGCTATTTTTAAGAATTAATTAGTTTAGATAAAAACAATAGAAATATTTTATTACCTCTGAATATCATAGTGGTCAAAAATATACTCCTTTATACATCCATCTAGTTGATATTAATTTGAATAAAGCCCCAAAGTAAGTATGAAAAATACAATTTATTTTATAGTCACTCTATTAATTCTAAGTTGTAAACTTAAAAAAGAAAATAAAGAAATTACAAATAATGACAAATTAATAAGTTCAATTGATAGCATAATAAATGCTAATTATTCATCTACTGAACCTGGAGCTGCCGTAATAATTACAAAAAAAGGTAAAGAAATTTATAAGAATGGTGTTGGTCTTGCCAATCTTAATCTAAATGTGGCCATGAATTCTGAAATGATCTTTCGAATAGGTTCAATAACTAAGCAATTTACAGCGGTTTCTATATTAATGTTACAAGAAGAGGGAAGGCTTAGCATAAATGATAATATCCGTAAACATTTACCAACTTACCCGAAGCATGAGCAAATAATTACCATAGAAAACCTGCTCACACATACTTCAGGTATTCCTGATTTCTTAGGATTCCCTGAGGCCTTGAAAATTGAACAAATGAATCTTACAACAAATCAAATAGTAGGAATATTTAAAGACAAGCCTTTAGAGTTTAATCCTGGTGAACAAATTAAATACAGCAATTCAGGATATAATGTTTTAGGAGCTATCGTTGAGGAAGTTTCTGGTATGAGTTATGAGAACTTTATTGAAACAAAAATATTTCAAAAATTAAATATGAAATCTTCCTTTTATGACCATCCAGAGGAAATCGTTAAAAACAAGATTTCGGGCTATACAAAAGATTCTTTGGGATATAAATCTACCTCTTATATGACAATGTGTGCCCCTTTTTCAGCAGGTGGTTTGCGTTCAAGTATTAGTGATTTGGCAATCTGGAATAAAGCTATCCATAATGGAGAACTCATACCTCTAAAAAGTTTATCAAAAGCGTTTAAACCGTTTAAATTAAAAAACGGAACATATACTGATTACGGTTTCGGGTGGATGATTCACGATTTCCTAGGAGAAAAATTATATCATCACTCAGGCAGCATCCTAGGTTTTAGAAATAGTGCATTTTATTTTCCAAAAGAAGAAATTTATATCGCTATATTGTCTAACAACTTTTCTTCTAAGCCAAGTTATTTAAATAATATTATCTCATCCGTTGTTTTTAATAAAAACATCAAAAAACCAGTTGAAATCTGGGATAAACAAGAATTAAAAAAATTATTCCCAAACTTATACAAAAAGATTACACTTAATTGAAATAAATCGCAAGCCGTAAATAATTCATTGCTGATACTCGCCTACTTAAAAAGCCTATCCCTATATTTACTCCTTAACTCCCTCATAAAATACAGCCATAGTAGCTGGTATTTTCTTATTTACAATCTTCGCATAACTATCTTGTGTAATACTCATTGCAGAGTGTCCTAAGAGAGCTGAAACAATCTCCATGGACATATCATTAAAGAGCAATACAGTGGTTGCAAAAAACCTTCTGGCTAGGTGATGAAACATTTTTTTATTAATACCAATTAATTCTGCAATCTCTTTTAAATACGAGTTGAATTTCTGAATACTGATTCTTGGTAACTCATTCGATTTTGATATGTTACAAAAATTAGGTTTTCCTCCAGGAAAAATGAAGATATATGTACTTTTCATCATTGGTTCAACTGGAAATACTGAAGTTATTCAGGTGTCACGAAATCCAAAAGAGAAAGAAGCTACACCTCCAGAATTAGAAGAGGAAGTCATACGTGTTTTTAAAATGACCCTTTAAATGGAACCAGGTAGTCGAGTAAATCGTCCATTAAGAATAAAATATACATTTCCTTTAACTTTTATGGTAAAGTAGAATCATTTTTTGTTGAGTATTTTTTAAATCTCTAATACTTGATTCTAAATAAAAACCTCTCGATTTCTAAAAAGATTTTCTTGTTAGCGGGAACTGGACTCGAACCAGAGACCTTAAGGTTATGAGTTCATCCAAGATTCTTGTAATTCCTAATAAATCCGCTTTATATTATATAAAATCGTGTACGGTTGTTAATATTAGTTTTATTAAGGATACTACTAATTTTTGGAACTTGTCTTATGTTAAAATAAATGATATATTTTTTTAATATGTTTAAAAAACAAAAATTCTACTTGGCTTGTTTCAATAAAAACAAGTAATTTACCTATTGTTTTATATGCTTCTTCCAACTATTTTTAATGCAAAACATACACGATAGGACAGTAATTTTTTTTATAAAGTTGTTTTACATAAATAAAGAAACAATACTGTTAAAAAGGAACTGACCTTTCTTGATGTTTAAAGCCGCACTAATCTTAAAAAAAAGAGAATAAATAATAATGATAAAACCAAACATACCAGAAAACGATAAGGAACGAATAAAAGCGCTTCATAATTTAAATATTTTAGATACTCTAGAAGAAGATGCATATGACCAACTTACTCTACTTACTTCTCAAATATGTGATGTTCCTATTTCTCTTGTCTCTTTAGTTGACTCTAATAGACAATGGTTTAAATCACATAATGGCCTGGATGTTAGAGAGACACCAAGAGATCTAGCTTTTTGTGCACATGCAATAAATAAACCAAATGAAATCCTTGTAGTTGAAGATGCAACGAAAGATCAACGGTTTTATAATAATCCCTTATGCGTTGGAGCACCAAATGTCATATTCTATGCAGGTGCCCCACTAAATACATCAGATGGGTTTTGTTTAGGTACTTTGTGCATTATTGATAAAAAACCTCGAAATTTAAGCCTCAAACAAAGAACTGCCCTAAAAGCAATTGCAGATCAAGTATCAGCTCAACTTGAATTAAGACGAAAAAAAATAATATTAATTGAGAAAATAAAAACTGTTAAAAAATTGAATAACGATCTTGAGACATTTTCTTATCAATTATCACATAGTATTCAAGAACCCATGAGAGACATTACATATCTAATTGAATTTTTAAAAGAAAATGATATTGATAAAATTTCTATTTCTCTTCGAGAAATAATAGAGCAAATAGACAAAAGTGCGAACTATGGATTAGCACTTTTATACTCATCTATTAATTACATAAATATTTCAAAAAAGAATATTAATTTTAGTGAATTTAATCTTGAGGATATTGCTAAACATGTTTTTAATAATTCTGTAAATACAACTAATGTAAAATTAGAACTTATTAATTGTAATCGGACTATCTTAACTTCGAAATATGCGATTCAATTAGTTTTTCAAAATTTGATGAGCGATAGTCTGAAATTTAGTAACAAGGATACATGTATCATTTCTATTTCATCAAAAATAGAAAACGATAGACTTTTTATAGACTACAAAGACAATGGCCCTGGAATCAAAATCAAGTATGCATATAAAATATTTGAAATATTTAAAACACTAAATTCGAAATCAGAAAACAGTTTAGGATTAGGGTTAGCAATGGTAAAAAAAGTACTAAGCAAATTATCAGGAAATATTCGATTAATTGATTCTGAAAGTAATGAAGGCGTACATTTTAAGATAGATCTTCCTCTTAAAATTCAATAAAAAATAAATTAAGTTAATAACAATAAATAGCAAAAAAACGTTACTTGTTTTCAACTACCTGAAAACATCTTCAACATATAACTATCCTTCACTTCCCTTATAAAAAACAACCATAGTAGCTGCTATTTTCTTATTTACAATCTTGGCATAAGAATCCTGTGTTACACTCATTGTAGAATGTCCTAAGAGCGCTGAAACAATTTCCATAGGTACATCATTAAATAACAATACAGTAGTTGCAAAAGTCCTTCTAGCGAGGTGATGAGACATCTTTTTTTGGATACCAACTACTACTCCAATCTCCTTTAAATAGGCATTGAATTTCTGATTACTAATGCGTGGTAACTCATTATTATACTTCTCTAAAATCTCCTTAGCTTTGGGTAAAAGAGGTATGGATATTTTTCTATTAGTTTTTTTTCTAATCATCTGAATCCATTCTTTACCATCGAATCCAATTTCTATGTTTTTTGTTGTCAAAGTTGACATTTCTGAATACCCCAACCCTGTATAACAACAAAAAATAAATAAATCCTTTACTTGCTGTAAGCGTTGCTGACTAAACGTAAAGCCCTCCATTTTCTTCAACTCATCATCTGTGAGGTAAACAATGACAGGTGTATGCTTTCTATTCTTATACAAATGAAAGGGGTCTCTTTGAAGATAGTTCTCTGAGATAGCAAACTGTATGATCTTTTTTACTCTTTGAATACTTCTATAAACTGTAGCTTGCTTTAAATTCAATTCCGTTTTAAAATAATATTCCAAATCTTGAATAAATTTTAAATCTAAATCTTTCAATCTGACATCTTTCTTCTTATAGTGTTTGCTAATAAACAAAGCTACTTTCCTCCTACTCTCTAGATACCGACTCCAAGACAATTGATTAAAGTCTATACCTATTAACTTTTTTGTCTTCTCATTATGCAAATCATAGGCTCCTAAAAGGGTAATTTCTTCTTTTGCATCTTCACCCTTGTATTTTCTATAAATATCGTCTACATCAAAGGCATTGGGTAGAATTTGAAGCATTAAAAAGGCCTTATCTATCTGTTGATGAATAAGGCTTAATTTATTGTTTAATACCGTGTTTTCTTCACTTGGTGGCGAAGCTTTTTGCAGACCACTATTCCAGTTTTTTGGATTGATAAAAATTCCTGTGGAGAATTCTTTTCTAGTTTTTAAAAATGTAATTCTACATCTTATAGGGGATCAAGACTAATTGTTGTGTGTGAATTAAAATAAGTTTCTGATTTTTGTAAAAAAAACAGAGATTGGATAGTTATATAGATTTACTAAAATTGATATTACCAGAAATG